>Ga0065711_1033600_pt1 | contig 25183 bp, 8 predicted proteins | sample Hoacrofraction12_FD_59098 | JGI IMG/M metagenome (GOLD analysis project Ga0065711, IMG submission 59098) | Hoatzin crop microbial communities from Cojedes, Venezuela - Epithelial fraction 12 v2 (version 2) | ecosystem: Host-associated > Birds > Digestive system > Esophagus > Crop | place...
TGCCCTTTTTGAAGATTGGAGTGACATTGGCCTTTCTCCAGTCCTCGGGCACCTCTCCTGTCCTCCAGGACCTCTCAAAGATGATGGAGAGTGGCTCAGCGATGACATCCACCAGCTCCCTCAGCACTTGTGGGTGCATTCCATCGGGGCCCATGGATTTGTGGACGTCCAGATTGCTTAAGCGATCCAATTGCTTGAAGTGTTTGGAAGGGCTGAGATGATAACAACAGAAGGATGTTTTTCCTGCTTCTCAGTGACAGTCTTGATATGCTGGACCTAATATGTGACTATGTGTTAAGCAGGTTTACAACTGTGTTATTAAGAGAATTGCCTGCCATACAAATGGTCTTTGATAGACAAAAAAAGAGTGCAGGTGTAGTATGTTAGTATGTCTGAGTAGAAATAGTCTAAGCACATTTTATGTGAAATATTGTCTGAGTTTAAATTTAGTGGTCATAAACAGAGGATTTTAGTACCTCAGAGTGGAGTAGAACTGATGATTGTTTGTATGTTCCCTTTGCTTATTTCTAACGGGTCCATTGCTATAAATCCCTGTAGTCTATGGGCATTTTCTGTAGTCTAGAATCTTTAATGTTTGCCCCTTTGTCACGTGGAGAATATTCTTCTATTGCTATTTAAAAATTGTTTCTTTTCTGGTATTAGAGAAAGCTGTGAAATTAAGAAGTTTCACAAATCAAGGTGGTCACATCTTAGATTCACATCTTAGATTGTGTATTGTATTTTATTTAATAATGTGATTTATCTTAGTTTATATGGTAAGCGTTCACGGATAATTACCTGTTCTAAAATGATTTGACACTTCCCAGTGAAAAACATCTTGCGCGTACCTAGCTAGAAACAGGGAAAATAATTACTTAACATAGGATGATTTAATTTAAAGAAAAAAAGAAAAAGTAAAGTGAAGAAGTTAAGAAATATGGTGGAAATAAGCATCTGATTAGGAGTCAAGAGTGCAGTAGCATTCTAATTTTTTTTTTTTTAATTGACCAGTAATACTGATCAGTTTACTTTCTTCTGTTTCTTTTCTTCCCAATTCTTTCCTCTTGCAATGGCAGAATAACCAAAATACAAATGAAGGGCATAGAGAGGAAGCTGAAGCATTAAAAGAGCAGCTCAGGGAGCGAGAGGAGACTGTTCAAGATCTGAAACAACAGCTGGCTCTAGCCAAAGCAAATCTGAAAGATGCTGAAATCAAGTATGCAACAAAGGTACAGAAAAATCTTTCTGTTCGTCAGCCTGTGTCTGTTTTTCCCACCCCACCACTTACCCTACCATGACAGAATAGAATAGTTCGGCTGGAAAGGACCTACAATGATCACCTACTCCAACTGCCTGACCACAAGCTAAAGCAGGTACAGACCTATCAGTCATCCACAGATATGCACAGAGCTGTCTGGGACTCCCCCAGTCCCTCCAATAGCCAACTCCCCTGTGCTGGCTTGCTTTTAGAAAAATGCATGCATTAGTGCACGCGTATGCACACACACACCCCCCACCACTGCACCTGACCAGGGCTTCCCTGCCCCCTTCAGTAGCTAACTCCCTGTGGTCTTACCCTTAGAGAAACACAGACATATATGCACACCCTAACCAGGGCTCTCCTGGTCCATCTGGTAGCCAGCCTCTTTGTGTTCTCACTCTTACACACACAGGCATGCACACGCACACAGCTGACCAGGACTCCCCTCGTCTCTCCAGTAGCCAGCTGCCTCAGAGATTCATTACGTACATAGACAAAAGCAGAGCTTGTCCTTAGAGACCCCCAAGACCCTATGGCCTCTGGCAGCTGGCCAGAACTCCCCTGGTCCATCCAGTAGCTGAGTCTGCCTGTGATCTCACCCTTGGGCACCATTCCCCCTCTGTCCTAGCTCCCAGGCTACTTCACCTACTTGCCAGCTAGTCTGGCTTGATACTTAGTGATAATACGTTCATGTGCACACTTGCACTTGTTCCAGTTTCTGGCACCACATACACACAGGTCCTCTGACCTGTGGTCCCACTGCAGGTGCTGGCATTTAAGTTCACTTGCTCTAATTTCTCAGTTGCTGGGACTGTGGACACACAGGCCCTTTGACCCACAGTCTGATTCCAGTTACTAGCTCTTAGACCCACCTCATACACACACAAATGCACACCGAATACAGACCCTCTCCCACAATGAAAGAGTTAGAAATGGTGTTCAGTAAAAGACAGGACAGACTGCTGGTCAGGTGCAGGGCATAGTTAGACAAGCATATTGAGCAGCCAATGTTTACACAGCTGGCCTTTTTTAATTCCTTTACCCTCTATTTTTTAATTTTTGTTCCTCCCCAAATCACCTAGGTCCATCCGTTTCCCTGCCTCTGGTTCCTGCTCTGAACGTTCCATAGCCTTTCATAATCCTAAAATGCTCTTCACCTGCATCCCATAATATATCCTATACCCCTAGTCAATAACCAGCCTTGGCACAAAAGGTGCTCGGCAGTTAAGTCACCTTACTGGGTTTTGCGCTTGGACAGTGGGACTGATGGCTCTCTGAGGATGGGGGGACTAGCCCCTGGAAGGGCCTGGACAGGGTGTCCGTTCCTCTGAGGCAGAATTTGGGTTCTTCCCTGCCTGCCGGTGCTGTTCTGGGGTGGGCTTTGGAATAGCTGGGGCAGAGTATTCTTTCAGTTCCCAGACCTGCCGTTGCCTCTCTGTGTTCTACTGTGGGTGTGCAGAGGAACTTTTTATCACATAATAGAACAGCTGTTATGTTACATTGTATTTATTTAGGAAAAGATTTTTATTGATACTCTGAATTGCAGGTTTAGCTTTTGATCTGTGAATGGGCTGCATCCTATACAAATAAAAGCCCAAAAGTTTTATGAACTTGTAATTATATAGTAATCACATCTGCATATTTGCAGATGAAATTCGATGGGTTTTGCTTTCTGAGATATGAAATATTATCAGTTAATATGTATGTATTAGTAGGATAAAGATACCATCTGACCAAGGTGACATATAGGATTATCAAACTGAATACCTCATCACACATATAATATGCTGGTGTGTGTTGAAAGCAAACCTGCATGTCTGTCAAGCTCATAAACTTCTTGGTGTTTTTTTTTTAATTTTGTGGCTTATGTTTTCAGCTGAGCTCCCTGCAGGAATTGATTCAGGAGAAAGAAGCTCTCCTAGAAGAGCAGGTTCACCAGCACCAAGCTGAATTGCTCAAGATAGTGGCCCGGTCAGATCTGGAAGCAGAGATGCAGCAGGTATTTTTGATATAATATTCTTATTGTGGGAGGAGAAAGGAAAAGAAATTTTACCAGTCTGAAGACACCCCAAGAGATCAGTTCTCATCAAAGTAACTCAGAAGGGGTGAGAAAGAGATACAGTTTAATTGTTTGGCGTTTGGGGGATGCTAGTTTGGACTTCTAGAGTCCTAGCTTCAATCTGCTGATTTGCTGTCAGTTGAAAAGAAAGAACAGTTAAAAAGAAGTTTTACATTATTGTGCTCCAGTTCTTCATTTGTGAAACAATGGTGAGCTCTTCCTAGTGCACGAGGGCCCCAGAATAAGTGTCAATAAAAATGAAGTTATTCAGGCTATTAAAATAACTGTGTTATGAAAACTAGGTGTATGGAGGAAACCAGGAAATCTAGACTTCTTATGTTAGCCTCACAGATACTGGTGTAGCACTGTCTCTCTCACAGAACCTGCGTACACTTCAGAGAAAGCTAGAGGAGCAGGAAGCAGCTCTGCTAGGACGCACTCAGGTGCTGGAATTGCTGCAGCAGGAATTACATGCTTCTACACAACAAAACCAGGTACCTTTTCATGTTTTGCTTATTGCCTTACTCTCATGTGTAAGTGGTGGATGGGGCCTTTGTCAGTAGCTTGGAAGTTTATTTCTGGCACCAGGTTTCCAGCATGAAATCAGCTGGGGGGCTCCCTCAGGTCAGCTTTTAGAGCTGCAGGTCTGTATGCATAGCTTATAGTAGGTCCAGCCGAATAACAGGGATAGGGATGTTGCAGCAGCCATCTCTAGTGACCCAGGTTCTGGGCAGGTGGACAGGGACAAAATCTATCCATACTCCATGTGGCTGACGTTCAGAGTCATCAAATACACAATGCTTTGCCTAAGACAGAAGTGCCTAACAGTGCTGCTGTAGCTACACTGTTTCTGAACTGCAGTATCTAGGCCAGATCAGAGCATAGACAGATATTCTTCGGTAAGTCTTGCTGAGAACTTGATGACGCAGCTTCTGGAGTGGTATTGGCTCTCACTTAATCGTTTTGGAGTGTGAAGAGAATGACATCAAGCCTTTGCATATAGAACTATATATGCATGCGCCCCTTGAGACAGGGTTTAATAAGCAATCTTTTAAAAGACTTGTTTGCGTATATAGGATGAGTGTATTTTAAATGTTTTTCCTTTGTCTGAACTTCTGAAAATAATTCTCCATCCCTCTTTTAGAAGAGACTTATACTGTATCTGTCTCCTGTTAGTAGGCTGCGCAATCTCCAGCCAGTGTAGTGCTGAACTTCACTTTGATAACTTTTACGCACTTATGCACCACTCTATTTTCTTTTCCCGTGTGTCCCAGCCAGGCACAGTGGTGGGACCTCTTATCACCAGGAGGAGGTCAAGAATCTCAGTTAGCTGACTTGTACTTGCTACTGATTACATTGTTCAGCAGGGTGTTTCTTGGAGTGGTGGCATAAATATCTTGATGGCATGGTTGTTGGGGTCTTCTGACTGCTCCTCTGTGTCTTTGACTCCCCTCATGGGCATTACACGGTCAGAGGGAGACCTTGGTACACGTATAAACTTGAGGCCATGTGGCTGAAGCTTCCTTTCTTACCCATAAAGTAAAGGGAGCTCCTCATCAGCCTCTTACCGAAACTAGCTATGCTGACCATCCACAGCTCCCGGAGGAGGAAGTTTGACAGAAGGAGTTCTGGCAAGTGTGGGGTCTGTTTCTGTTCCTTAGTTGTCTTAAATCTCTGGTCAGTGTCGACCAGCTTTCTGGGATCTTTCTTGAAGCGGTGGGCACTAAGTGGAGCACTCTGTTACCTCCAGTTTCCTATTGCAGCATTTTTGACCCCCTTTCGCATACACACTTTTGTTCTGTTTTTTAATTATACTCTCTAATTGTTGAGTTTCCTATGTTTTGTTGTAGTCCTTCCTCCCCTTTTGGGGAAGCTTTCTTTCCTCTAAAAGAGAACTCATGGCCACTGTTCTATTGTTTATTTCCTCTGCATTCCCCTGCTCTAAATTAAGACTTTTCTTTACCAAAATTAAGAGTTCTTGTTTCTCCCAGCATTGCTTTCTTGCAATTTGCAAATAGTAGGGCAGTTTCTTTCTAACAAATTGAGATTTCTGCCATGTTTATTTCCTCTTTTCTGCTACTTAGATATTTGAAAAGGATTTAAAGGCAATTTTAAAATATAATTCGGGTACTTTGCTTTGGCAATGTATTGAACTAGTTGAGAGTTAAATTCGTTTCCATATCCTTTTACAGACTCTTCAAGATCAGTGCCAGAAGATGGAAGTGGATCTAACCTCCCTGAGAGATGTGCTAGATGCAGAAAGACGAGAGTCTCAGGATATCAGAGAGAAGATGGAGCTGGAACTAGCTGAGAGGAAGCTATCCTCCCATCGCTTGCAGGAGGAGGTGCAGTGTCTCTCAGAACAACTGGAAGAGGCAAGAAGAGCACAAGCTGAATTAGAGGTGAAGTATAAAGACCTGGAGCAGGAACAAAGGCTGGAGGTGGAAGAGAAAAACCTGCAGATCAGTTGTCTTAAGGTGGCTGAGCAAGAGCTGCAGTTTGGCCATGTTGCCCTTGTAGCTGAAAATGATCAGCTGAAACAGGATGTTGACCGGCTGTTGGAGTTGTCTGCTGAAAACAGTGCTACAATACAGAAACTACAGGGTGAGCAAGCACAGCAGTTTGGAGAAGCGGGTTCTTAAGAGCTTAAGGATCATTTGTTTGCTTTCTGATTGGCTTTGTTTTTGTAATAGCTCGTAAGAAAGTCTTGGTATAACAATTCCTAATTGCATAGGAATGTAGGAGTGATTGTACTGTATCAAACTAAAGGTCTCTCTGGTGCGATCCCACCTTTCTGTCTTTGGCAGTGACCAAAGCCAGTTGCAAGAGGAGAAGCATAACAGTAGGGCAGCATATGTGGTGCTTTCCTTGTGTACTGTCCCATCCTATAATCTTTTGAGGCTTATGGATTTCTTGAGGCAGATATATTTTTTTGGATTAATTTTAATAACTTGTTTTTTCGTTCAACTTATGTAAGTTCTTCCAACTGATGTAAGTTCTTTTTAGATGTGCCACATTCTTCAGAGTCTGAATTTCTACTGAAATTATAAGTAAAGCAACAAAGGAAAGCAAACTGTACCATTTTCTCTATAGGCTTGTATTGGAACTAATAACATTGATCTTGCCTCAAGCTATTATTTCAAGTTGATTTTCCTCCAGCTCCTTTACAGCCCAAAACTGAAGCAGTGACTGAGAGATAAGGGATCTCGTATACTATTGTGCTTATGTGTAAACTGGATATATTTCAGCAAAAAATGCAAGAACACACCTTAACTCCCTCTTTGTCCTTCTGTTAGATGAACTTGTACAGAAATCTGAAGAATTTATGTGCTGTCAGAATGATGTGAAATCCCAGTCAGTAGTGCAGGTCTCTGAATTGAAGAAAAAGGTATGATCTTTTCATATGAGTCTACGGAAGTTTTCCCATATGTTGAGGAACTGAAACCAAATTAAATGTTTGGAATTCCTTTTTCATGATGTATTGTTTGAGAAGGGCTTTTACAGGTTCTCTCAGCTGATGGGCAGACATGTAAAACCTGGGAAGAAACAGCAGTCAATGTGAATAATTTAAAAGCTGCCAACTGATTTGTTAAAAGGTTAAGTGAAAGATCAAAGACTAATGTGTATGTATAAACTGTATTGAAATTTGTCTTTCTCCCCTCCATTCTATGTTTAAAAAGGGTGAAACAACTTCACAGGAAAAAATAATAGATCGGGAAGATCGCAATGGGACTTCACTCTTACCCACAGAAAACTTGAAAAGACAGAGGAGTGAAGGTGGTGTGATTATCTTACCTGTTTTAATATTCTTAAAATATTCAATAATTATTCTTGCTTTTTAGATAATAAACATGCCCATGGTTACTGGTTCATTATGCTTTTGTTGCCAAGATCTTCAAAAATACCGTGTAATTCTTTCCAGTGGTTAAAGTAGAATTTAATTGTGCAGGGAACAGGAACTGTTTCAGTGTCAGACAATGAACAGACTGACACAAACAAATAACTAAACCATCTGGAATTATTACAAGATTGGGCTTTGCATCATAGGCCTGCTTGCATGGTGTTGTCTTGTGATACAAAGTGATGGTTGGTGTTTTGACCGTGAAACAGTGTGGGTAGAACTTGTTACCTGCATGTGCTTCATGTTCCTGCATGTATGATCTATGGTGATAGGTGCAAAGAACATGGAGAAGACATGAAAAAGCTAGGATGAAGGCAAGGATGGTCATATTAAGTGACTGCAGGCTTTTCCAGAAAAGGACACCAAGGTTAGCTTCATTATGATAGGGCATATTAAGTTCAATGAATAATTTTGGTTTATTGGGTTTTTTGTTCCATTAATGTCAGTTATGCCTAAGGATGGTAGAATTAATTTTGTATTCAAAAACACTGTGCACTCGCATATTCTTAAATGGCACAAAATAAGATATAACTGAAGTAGGAGCTCCTCCCTGATACAAAAACTGACAATCTGTAGGTGGTGCTTCTAGGGGAGGGATATTTTTTGATAGCTTTTGCCAAAACAGTAAGGGGTCCATATATGTGCCATATTTAAAAAAAAATAAATAAAAGATAGGCAATTAATTTAGTTTGAGTGTCTAGGCATGTAGACTGGTAGCAGTAATATCACCACTGTCAGAATTACAATATAAAAAGATGGGTTTTCACAGATTTTGACTTTAGTGTATGGTGCGCTGTGGCAATAGGCTGTCTTGATTTTTGCAGAAATAGATTCCTTTTGCTTCCTATCATTCAGAGGTATACCCTCATCATAGGAATCCTGATGGGGGAATAATCACCAATAAATCAAATTTTTGCAGTCCTAGAACATCTCCCTTCTCTCTTTTTATTCCATGAATTCAGAAATGCAGGTCTTTAATGGACTTCAAGACATCATTTAGAATCATAGAATGGTGTGGGTTGGAAGGCCCTGTCAGCCTTTCCTCACAGCAGAGGTGCTGCAGTCGCTTAATCATCTTCCTGGCTCTTTGTTGGACTCTCTCCAGTATGTCCCTGTCTTTCCTGCACTCAGGAGCCACTGGACACGGTACTCCAGATGTGGCCTCACCAGTGCTGAGTAGAGGCAAAGGAACACTTTGCTGAATGCAGCCCAGGATATGATTAGCCTTTGTTGTGACAAGGGCACATTGCTGGCTCCCAGTCAGCTTGGTGTCAGCCAGGACCCCCATGGCCTTTTCTGCAAAGCTGCTTTCTAGCTGGGTGGTCCCCAGCATAAACTGGTGCTGTGGGGTTGTTCCTCCCCAGGTAGAGGACTTTGCACTTCTTGTTGTTGAACTTCATGAGGTTCCTGTCAGCCCATTTCTCCAGCCTGTCCAGGCCCCTCTGGATGGCAGCACAACCCTCTGTTGTATCAGCAGCTTCTCACAGTTCTGTGCCATCTGCAAGCTTGCTGAGGGTGGACCTGCCCCATCATCCAGATCATTAATGTAGATGTTGAACAGGATCAGACCAAGTATTGACCTCTGGGGTAAACTGCTAAGTTACTGACCCAGACTAGACTTCATGCTGCTCACTGATCACCACCCTGTTGGCTGGCTGTTCAGCCAGTGTTCAATCCACCTCACTGTCTGCTCACCCAGCCCATGCATCAACCAGTTCTCTATAAGGCTCTTACGGGAGACAGTGCCAAAAGCCTTACTGAAGGCCCTCATGATATCCACTACTCTCCCTTCATCTACCAGGCCAGTTGTTTCATCATATTCAGTGACATACCTATGGTAAATGGTGTTTATATGCCAGTTTACAGAAATACAAGTGTAAAAATATCCTGAGTCAAACAGCAGCTGAGTTCTTGTACCGATTTGGACTTGGACTGTCACTTTTATGGGTTTTATTCTTCTCTAATTTTAACAATTTCTTATTTCATTTTTATCTGAACGAAATTTGAAACATTTTGCTGCAATAGTTCTTTCTTTCCCCTTCTTTGTAAAAATGTTTTTTAAAACTTGAAACTCTATCAGCTGTCCTTTGATTTTAGTATATATAACACTTTTTTATATATATAAAATGTGCTTAAACAGCATGTTGTTTTGGTTGTTTGCTTCTAAAAGAACCAAAACACACTATCCAATTACAATGTTTTGTATCTCTACTACTGTTACTAACAGCCATGTGCCCTGTTCGCTAAAGCTCTGGGAGGAATATCCTGTTACTTTCCAAATCAGAGTTTTAGTTTTCAAATAAATTGTTTGTGTTTGAATGTTTCAGAAACACCACACTTGCAACTTGTTCTCCAGGAGCCTCAGCAGGAAGCTGTGATGGTCACAGAAAATGAGAAGCAGGTAAGGATTAAGCAGCTGATATAAGCTGAAACTAAAATAGGTCAGGGACTGGCCTTAAAACAGCTAAGCTGTTACAGCCTTTTTTTACTATCCTCTTTGGAAGGTCATTATTAACTGGATTAATGATGAAAGACAGAAATAGCTTCCAGATACTGCCTGTACTGTGTTCTTATCAGACTGTATTTCCCTTTGCTGGCTGTGTGGAATTCTTGTGTCCTTCATCCACCCAATCCATTTTCATGCTATTTTCTGCCCCTTGTGAGTTAGTTCTTCAGCAAAACCATAGGCAAAACTGAGACAAGTCTCAGGAAATACAGTTCCAAAGGCTCAGTTGTCAGGATGCCTTTCAAACCAACCCTATCCGTTCCCACTGCCCTGATGGTTATCTGGCAGACTGACTGGAGGAAGCTGAGTTCTGTTTGTTAAGTGGGAGACAAGTAGACTTTATCCGTGTACTCGTCCACTGTGAACAGCTGCAGGTACAATTGCAGTCAAGTCTATTTGTGAGAAAAGTGCAGGATTAGATACCTGCTGCTTTGCTTTATACCCAGTCAGCAAGGTGATGGAGATGACCGCCTCTATATATCTGTACTAAGAATTTGTTGCAGAATTGTTTTGTTAGCTTAGAGCAAGGTCTGGGCTCTTTCCAGACTGCTCCATATGTATGTATATTACTGTGAAGTATTAGGGCAAAAGTTGGCATTTGGGACTCATGTTGGAACTGGAGAAGGCATTTTGAGTCAGCTCATCCTGGTCGACGTCAGACCCTTACATCCCAATTGCCTGTAGTCAAGATGTAACCTAGTGGATCAATGGTCTGTATGCAATGCGTTCACTTCAAGGGCAGATATAAGCCTTTGAGCTGTTTTTAAGAGCCTCTTTATAGACACTGGAGATAACAGGCTCTTTAGCGTATGATTCACCTGGACCAAGGTGGTTGTTGAAAATGGGTCAATGACTCCAGTGCTGGAATTGTCCATTTCAATGTTGTGATTATAAGAGGAGACTAGCTAAATAGCTTGCATGTGAGTATTTACACTTGGACAGCTATATCCTGCCATTTATGCATCTGACCCATGACTTCAGGCCAAGATATGTGTGAATCCAAACCCAGTTCAAGGGTTTAGGTCATGTGCACAAATTATTTGGATGCATGCCATACATTCTATTTCAGTGCTTGGAGCTTGCAAAGGCAAAGTGCTTTAGAACTTGGGGCTGGAGATCGTTTTCTTATGATCGTGTGACTTGTTAGTGCCCTGTATTTACATTTTAGGTAGTTACAGAAAATGTGAACACTTCATTTTGATTTCAGTCTTTCCCTGGTTGGGTTGGGGTTTTTTTACTTGCTTTTTTTTGGGATGGGAGGGAGTAGCTTTTTTTTTAGAGACACCTTACTTAGTTCTGAGTCGTAGTATCTTTGTACTCTAGTTCAAACATTTTCCCACAGAAGTAGTACTAACAGTGCCAATTGTTTGTTGTGGTGAAAAACAACATGTGTTGGGAACGAGCCAGAAATATTGCCATTCATTTTAGGTGCATGTTAACTTGTGGACTTTTCAGAATGAAGACATTAGTAGATGAAGTCTTAGTTCTAAGGAACTAAGGAAACTAACCAATTTCCTGGGCTTTATTCAGCATCTTTGTGTAGGCAAGAAGAGTTTGTGCCTGTGAAATAGCAAGATCTCTCTCTTTCCATTGTGTTCCATCTTCTTCAACAGTCAGGTTCTGCCCTGTCTGGCAGAGAAAGCGGTAGACATATAGCAGCTAATGGATTGTTGTGGGGTGGTTTCTTTGTCTGTGTGGTGGAGCCTAGTGTAACTTTCCTGGGAAGACTGCAGGTTCTTTATCTGCTGGATTAGTGAGGCATACAGTGACAAACTCAAGACTTCTCACTGTCAGGAGAGCTGGTGAATTCCAAAGCGCAGAAGCCTTTTAGCCTTTTGATGACACTTTGGTGCTCCCTGAGGTACAAATTTAGTCCAGAACTTTTACTCTCAGTATTGTATGCATCTGTGGATATGAAAGCTTTAATTTAGTTTAAAAGCCCCAAAGAGTTGGGGTTTTTTTTAACATCCTGTAACTTAAAGTGGTTGTTGCAATACTGAAACAGACTTTAAGAGATAGCTCTCCTTTAATGGTTTCCCGTGAATTGTTTCTGCCCTCCAAACTGATGAATGGACAGCCTTTACAAGACAAGATGTAGACTTATTGGTGGGCTACTGATCCATGCTTTCTGGGAAGGATCTGTGACTGCTTTTCTTTCGTAATCTGTTTTTGAGGGGGGTGGAAGGAAACCCTAGGGTAGTTATTTGGAAAAAGCCAGGCATTTTGGTTCAGATGCTTTGTCTACTGCTCTCACTTTGGAGATGGACACAGACTGGAATATGGGCTTCTGTGCTGTTTCTTTGCTATGTTAAATGGACAGATAGAATAGGAGACAAAACCTCCTCATTCAGAGACTATTCATAGGATGCCAGGAAAATGTGGCTGGATAAGTACACTGAAGGGCTTGTGAGAATCACAGGAGAACTGAAACACTTCAGAGTCATATTATCTTGTAATCAAGAGAGAATGGGAAATAAGGGAATAGGAAGTTACATTTATGGCCAGAATCTTTCATGCTGCAACTCCAGAAACTGAAATGAACAGAAATGAACTGAGAAATCCACCTGTTATTAGTGAGGCTACTATTTATTGCAATAGCCAGCTCAAGAAGGGGTATCCTTAAACTACAAAATGTGGAAAGCAGATACTTCCAAAAGTGACCTTTTCACTGGATTCAAAGGAAAATTGAAACGTATTATTTTCTTTTAGGCAAGATCAGATGGGTTTCCCAACGGAAGTGAGCAGTTTGCCGAGAAAAGTTGTCCACCTGGAATTCTAGAATATCTTGCTGCAGAGAAACAGAAAGAGCTGTCAGTTTTGCTGCTGGAACTGAAAGAAGCCCAAGAAGAAATAACTTTTCTGAAAAGGCAGCTCAAGGGCCAAAACAGCAAAACTTCTACAGATAACCAAACAGGCAAAGCAGCTAACTGGCTGGAAGATAATTCCCAGATACGGTTTCTTGAGAGGGAAGAGCTAAAGACTTCAGATACACAAAGCGAGTTGGGCAGTAGCTCATTACTGAGAGAAATAGAAATGCAGCAAGTTGATGTGCTTCAGGAAAACAGAATCAGTCTTCAAGAAGTGTCCCAGGGGAGCACTGTCCCCTGCAGGGGGCAGATGGAGGCGATGCAAGAATTCTCTACAGCAGATTCAGAGCCTGGCACCTCTCAATCTCAAGAACTGGTAAAGTTGCAAAACGAAAATACAGAACTGCAGATAATTCTGCAGAAATCAGAAGAATCCTATAAGAAAGATCTAAGAGAAAAAGATGCAGAAATAAATAGGCTAAACCAGCTGGCTGAGGAATACAGAAAAAAAATAGAGGATTCTGACAGTGCATTTTGTGTTTTGACTGAAGAACGAGATCAGCTCCTGTGTCAGATGAAAGAACTTTCTAGCAGGACAGAACTGAAAGAGCAAGTGAAACAACTTGAGGAGAATCTAGCTCTTTCAGAAAAGCAGAGACTGTCAGACAGTCAGAGCAGTCTTCTGAGAGAACAAATCCAGAGCCTTAAAAATGAATTTAAATCCAAGGAGATAAAAATTGAAGCTTTGCAAAAAGACTTGGATGAAGCGCAACTTCAGCATTCTGACCAGGACATGCAACTAAAAGATCTGAGAAGCCAGATCGAGAAGAAGGAATGTGAAATACTTGATCTAGAACAACTTTTGAGGAAGAATACAGCTGAGATAGAAGAACTTTCCCAAAACTTAGCCTCAAAGGGACACGAAGCAGCAAGCCTAGAACAGCTTGTTGCTGAACACGCCAGGACTATAGAGAACCTGCAACAGACCTTGCTAGAGAAAGATCAACAGGTGACAGAGATCAGTGTCAGCATGTCTGAGAAAATGGTCCTGCTGAATGAACAGAAATTTTCTTTAGAAAATGAGCTGAAGAGTCTTAAAGAGCAAACAAGTCTATTATTAAAAGCCCAGGAAGAAAGAGACCAAAACATAGACGGTAAAGATACAAATTGGAAATGTGGGGCATCTGAGCAGCAGTATGAGACAGAGGCAGCACATAAAGAAGGTGAGGTATTAGTAAATAAACTTGAACTTCTGAAAAAAGAAAATGAGCAAGTGAAGAGGAAGCTGCAAGCAGTGCTTGTTAACAGGAAGGAGCTTCTGAAGAAGGTTAGCAAATTGGAGAATGAATTAGTACAATTGAGAAGAGAACACGAATCAGAAACCTCAGTGGCTCAGGAAGCTGAAGGGGAAGAAAATACGAGAAGCATGGTAAGCAGAGAAGTGAATCTTGAAAGCCAGCCCAGTGAGGATTATCTAATTCAGCTGCTTTCTGAAAAGGAATCTGAGTTGCAGAGCATCCGGAAGGACCTGCTGGATAAAGAAACTACTGAAGCACAGTTGCAGGCAGTGATTGAGGAAATGAGGCAAAGCTTGCAAGGTAAGACAAACATTGCTTCAATTAAGGATGAAATCATGGAGGGTCAGACAATTGCTGGCAAAGTAACTGAAACCAGTAAAAGCCCAAAAGATTATGGAGAAAATGAAAAAAATTGTTCAGCGGCTACAAATCTTGAAGAAAACCAAACGTCTGCTCTGAAAGAGAGGATTTCAACTCTTGAACAAGAAAAAGAACAACTTCAAAAAAAACTTCAGGAAGCCCTGGTATCTCGCAAAGACACGATAAAAAAGGCTCAAGAAAAAGACAGGCATCACAGAGAACAGCTGAAACAGCAGAAGGATGATTACAACATCTTACAAGAACAATTTGATAAGCAAAGCAAAGAGAAGGAGAGCATCCAAGCTCAGCTCAGACAACTCCAAGAACAGAAAGAATCAACAGAGAGTGTTCTTGGGAATCAAGGTGGGTTGGATTCTTCATGCATGGAAGCAGAAAATACAACAAATAACGAGGTTGTACAAGTTGCAGATATTTCTGGGGAAGAGTTTAAGAAAAAACTTGAAAAATTGCAGATGGAGAAAGAGGAATTGGAATATAATGTTAGCCATATGCAAAGTGAACTTGCTTGCAAATCAGAATTAGCCTTTCATTTGCAAGAGCACATAGCACAGTTGTTTCTGGAGATAGAAGGGCTGAAGAGAACCTCTGACCAAGCTGAAGCTAAGGCAGCCAGTCTTCAGACAGAATTGGAGGAGCGTCAAGCAGAAATTTCTGGAGAAGGCAGTCTGAAAGACCTGAAAACACTTGTACAGCAAAAGGATGAAGAAGTTGAATTTCTTAACTTTCAGTTAAGGGAGAAAAGCGAAGCTCTCAATAATGTGCAGGCACAGTTGCTGGAAAAAGAGGATTCAGTCAAGAGGTTATATAGTCAGTTGGAAACTCAAGCTCAGGTGCATGAGGAACAAAGCAAGCGGCTGCATACAGAGTTGCTTGAAATTCGGGAGAAGCAAGATGATAGTGCAGAAACAGCTAAGCAGAAGAATCAAATGCAGAGAAAGTTGCAAGCTGCACTTATCTCTAGAAAAGAGGCACTAAAGGAGAGCAAGTCTCTAAAAGAGGAGCTGGCTAATGCTAAAGCTACTATTGAAAATCTTGGTGTCAAGTTGACAAATATGGAAAGCCAAATATGTGGCCATGGTAGAGAAACAGATACTTTAAAAGAAAAGTTGTCAGGGCTTACTGAAGAGCGAGAAAAACTTATTGCAGAAGTTGGTAAAGTACTTAAAGAAAATCAGAATCTTGATGGATGCTGTAAAAACCTGACATTTACTCTAGACAGAGTTGTTCTAGAGAAGGAGAAGCTGGAGAAGGAGATGGAATCCTTGAAAGGCTTTCAAGCTGCTGAGAGTTCTGAGTGGCATGATAAATACAGGGAGCTTCAGAAAGAATATGAAGTTCTCCTGCAGTCATATGAGAATGTGAGTAATGAGGCTGAGCGGATTCAGCGTGTTTTGGAAACCGTTAGGCAGGAAAAGCAGGAAATTTTGATTAAGCTGAGAAATACTGAAGCAAAAAAAGGGGAAACGGATAAGCAGCTACAGGAAGCTGGACAAGAAATTGATAGAATGAAGGAGAAAATGAGGAAATTTGCAAAATCAAAGCAACAAAAGATCCTGGAACTAGAGGAGGAGAATGAAAAGCTTAGAGCAGAGATGCGTTTTACAGATGCAGAGCTACGCAGAACTGGAGATGTCTTTACAAATACTAGCCTGAAAGAAGATCTGGAGAGCTCTGGGAGGGATTACCATCCTCTTTCTACTCAGCTTGAGACAGTAATTGTTGAAAAGGAGTCCCTCAATCAAGAGATCACAGACCTAACATGTCATTTGCAGTTAACAGAATCTAAGCTGAAGGAAAGCAAAGAACTGGTAGACGAGTATGTTGCTCAGAAGACAACAGAGGAAGAAACAAATCGGACAGTTGCCACACCACCACCAATGGAGAGGACTGAAAATCAGGTGGACGGAAGTTTTAAACCAGAGTCTGCTACTGCAGAGCTGAAACAAAAAGCATGTGAAGATAGTAGCCCTTGTGAAGATCTTGGTACCTACATACAGCAGATAGCTGAGCTCATGAAGCGAATCACAGAACTAGAAGATAATAGGAGGGCTTCAGAGCAACAGCTGGGTAACATCCACGTGTATGTTGAGACTCTAGCAGGTGAGAAAAGGGCTTTAGAGACCCAAATGGAAGAGAAAGTCCGTGAATTGAGTGCTCTTCAGGACACAGTAGCAAAGATGGAACAAACAGTTCAAAAAACCAAAACCGACCTTGTCAGGATGACAGAGCTGAAGGACACGCTATTGGCTGAGAAGGATGATTTGGAAGAAAGGCTCATGAATCAGCTGGCAGAACTTAATGGGAGTATTGGAAACTATCAGCAAGATGCAACAGACTTCCAGATCAAAAATGAGCAACTGAAACATGAGCTTCAGAGTTTGCAGAGAATGGTGCGTGAACTGGAGGAGGAGAAATGTCAGATGGCAAAGGAGAAAAGTAAAGCAAGTTCAGAAGAGCAAAATGAATTTGTAGAAAAGCTAAAATGCAGTTGGAGGAGAGACAGCAGCACACATGTAAAGGAGCTTCAGGAACTCCTGAAACAGAAACAGCAGGAGATTAAGCAGCTGCAGAAGGGCTGTATTAAAAGCCAGGAAAAGAACAGTAGTTTAGAAAGAACTGTTAAGGCTCTGGAATTTGTGCAGAGTGAGTCTCGGAAAGAGGTAGAAGCAGTCAAAGAGACTTTAGCTAAAGCTGTTGAAGACACCAAGAAAGCCCAAGCAGAGCTTGCTCTCTGCAGAGTAGTATTGGATGACACCCAGAGTGAGGCAGCCAGGGTTCTAGCAGAGAGTGTCAAAGTGAAAAATGAGTTGCAGGCAAACAAAGAGAATATTAAAATTCAAATGAAGAGAAAAGATGAGGACTTTGAGAGAAGACTGGAACAGGAAAAAGACAAGCACTCAAAGGAAATTAGAAATATGGAAGAAAAGCTGGCAACTTTGCAGAGGGAGAAAGACTATATGGAAAAAACTGTTGGTGATCTTCAAGGTTCCTTGAAGACAAAGGATCAAGAAGCCAAGCAATTGGAAAGCAGCCTAAACAAAACACTAGCTCAACTTGCAGCCTTCACCAGGAGCATGTCTTCCCTTCAGGATGACAGGGATAGAGTGATAGATGAATCAAAAACATGGGAGAAGAAATTCACTGAAATGATTCAAAAGAAGGAGGCAGAAATACGTTCAAAAGAGGAAACTTGTGTTGTGATAAAGGACCAGGTGAAGCAGATGACCATACGTGTGGAGGAACTTCAGACTCACATATCCAGGTAAAGAAGGTGATAATGATTCAGCTGGTATTCTTGTATTTCCATTTGACAAGGCAGCAGCCGGAGGTGAGATAGGATTCCCCTCTCCTTTTGCAGTATACCAGAAAGAAAGAATTGTGAGTATTTAAATAGCTAAATATGATGTTAGTCTGCATAATAAAGCCATAAACAGAAGGCTTATTTTCTGGATCACTTATGTTTGGATAGAAAAGAGGTTTGGAGTTATGTTGTAGGGAATTACTATGTATTTGTTGTCTGCGCAAGGACACAGGGAGATTAACACTGTAAAATATTCCTTCTTTTCATCATTAGGGTACCTGTGTTAAATCTGTTCTCTGTGACAAGCAGTAGCCATCTGAGTACTGTCTAGTCTTTATTAATCTGAACTTCCAAACAGATTCTTTTCCATAGAGTTGTTTCATTCAGGGATTAAACTTGGCAGGTCAACAGAGCATTGGGCTACATAATTCCAGTTTAATCCCAAAATAGATTTTGAGGGTAAAATGGCACTATGGAAACGTACGAAAATGTGCATCTGGGAATTGCCAAAATTCAAAACCAAACTGTTCTTACATGAGTAAAATTGTTCTATAAAATTTGTGATCAAAATGCTATATCTTTGCGTGCTGGAACATGAAACGAACATCAAGCATGTGAAAACAGCAATTTCATTGATGTGGTTTTTTATTAGCTACAATGGATGAAAGAAAGAAGTATTTTAATAACAAGGAGGTAATAACATTAAATGTTTAACCTCCTCCATTTTTTTTTCCATATTGACATAACTATTTATCTCACTGGACAACTTTTAAAATAAAATATTCCCCCAGAACCACCCCCTTCAGACAGTAGTGCAGTCAGAACTATAAAAAGATGCCTTGAATTTTACATTGAGAGAAAACTAATCATCTGGATATTTCCAGTTTGCTTTCTTGAAGTAAAACTAATTTTGTGGCTTTTCTGAATTGGTATAATCAATGAAAACTGTTACTGTGGTTTTAGATAGTGAGATGCTTCACTGATTTGTGACTCTGTTTTCAGGCTGGAACGCAACAAGAAAGACTGGGAGTCTGAATCCAGGAAGGAGATTCAGCATCATCAAAAGACATGTGAAATGTTGCAGGAGGAAAAAAAGGAGCTTTTGACTCAACTTGAAGAGTCTCAGAAACTGTACAGCAAGTCTCAGAATGACCAGCAGAAACTGGAGTTAGAAATCAGCAGCCTGAGAGACCAGCTTGCTGACTTACGGAATTCCTTCACCAAATGTGAATTGGTCAGAGAAGAGCTGGGGAGTATGGTCAAGCAACAAGAGACCAGTATCCAGAATTTTAAATTCAGCTGTGAACAGCTTCAGGCCGATCTGCAAGCTTCTAAGGACCTAACAAATAAGCTGCATGAAGAAACTAGTGCCAAGGATCAAAAGATCATTAGTTTGCTTTCTGCCAAGGAAGAAGCAGTTATGGCTGCTCTATCTGAAATACAGCAGCAACATTCTGAAAAGATGAAAGAGTTGGAACATAGGCTAAGTAAGGAGGAAGAAGATAAGAAAGCCTTGGAAAAAGAGAAGAACAAATTTCTTGACAAACTTGATCATCTCATGGAAAAGATGAAGATAAGCAGAGAAGAAAGTAAGCAGCAGAAGGCACAATTGGATTCCTTCACTAAGTCCATGTTATCTTTGCAAGATGACAGAGACCGCATACTGAGAGACTACAGGCAACTTGAGGAACGTCATCTTGTTATAATCTTGGAAAAAGACCAGCTAATTCAAGAGGCTGCTGCTGAAAACAATAAGCTTAAGGACGAAATCAGAAGTTTTCATAGCCGGATGGATGACCTCAACTCTGAGAATGCCAAGCTCAATGCTGAATTGGTGCGGTATAGAGAAGACCTGAACCAAGTGATTTCAATAAAGGACTCCCAACAGAAACACCTTCTCAAAACACAGCTTCAGCGCATCCAAACTCTGGAAAAGGAGAAGACAATCATAGAAACACAGCTGAAAGAGTCTGAGTATACTCAGGATGATCTCAGGAAGTCCATGGAAGCCTTGAGAGAGGATAAAGTTAGTATGTCTCAAGAGATTCAAACCCTTACGTCCTCTCTGTCTCGGGTGCAGAGTGAGATGACAGCATTACATGAGGGGGGTCCTATCGCAGAGTATCAAGCACAACTGAAGGCCCGAGAGGAAGAGGCACAAGAACTGAGTCATAAACTTTCCCTTTCACAAAAAAGGATAACAGAACTTGAGGGGGAACTAGTATCTGTTCAAAGGGATGCAGCCAAGAGAATGGGAGAGGCTGAGGACAGGCTTCGAAAGGAGTTGAAGCACCTACATCATGATGCAGGGATAATGAGGAATGAAACAGAAACAGCAGAAGAGAGAGTAGCAGAGTTGGCACGGGACTTGATGGAAATGGAACAGAAATTTCTTGCGGTCACATATGAAAACAAAGATCTCAGAGCTCAAATTCAGTCTTTTGGGAAGTCCATGAGCTCTCTTCAGGATAGCCGAGACCAGGCCAATGAAGAGCTTCATGTTTTGAAACAGAAATACTCTGCAGACTTAGAGGAACAAAAGAATCTAGTGCAGAATTTTCAGAAACAGATAGTTCAGCTACAAGAGGAGCAACATTCCACTGCCAGGGACCGAGATACAGTGAGGTATCAGCTGACAGAACTGCAGAAGGCCACTGATGAAAGAGGTCTCTTGGCCCAGATTGAGAAACTTAATCAGAAGCTCAGAGCCAAAGATGATGAGCTTCTCCATTTATCTTCGGAACTGGAAGGCTCTTCCAATCAAGTAAAATCTTTCTCCAAGGCTATGGCAAGCCTGCAGAATGAGCGAGATCATCTACTGAATGAATTGGGCAAAACACGTAAGATTGAAGAAGTAAAGCAACAAGCAGAAGGGAGCACTTCCACCACTCCTTCAGAAGTGCAGAGTCTTAAGAAGGCACTGTCCTCATTGCAGAATGACAGAGACAGAGTAGTAAGTCCTTGTTCTCTCTTCCTGCTCTAACTTAAAACCCCATAGGAGATTTGGACCTTCAGATCTCAAAATTCATCACACTTAGATCTGGTATTTGCAGTGTGAAACATAAATCATTGTCTTCGCAGAATCACAGAAGAGTTCAGGTTGGAAGGGCCTTCTGGAGACCTTCTAGTCCAACTCTCCTTCTCAAACAAGGTCAGCTGGAATAGGTTGCCCAAGACAGTGTCCAGTTGGATTTTGAATATGTCCATTGGTGGATATTCCACAACTTTTCTGGGCAATCTTTTTTTTTCATGTATCTGGTTTCCGGAATTAGTTGCTTCATCACCTTCCCAGGGGCGGAGATGAGACTGACTAGCCGGCACTTCCCCAGTTCCTCCTTCTTGCCTTTCTTGTAGGCAGGGATGACATTTGCTTTCTTCCAGTCTTCAAGAACATCTACCAGTCACCATGACCTTTCAAAGGGAATTGACTTGCCTCCCAGTGATCTTAGCACTTGTTGTCATGCTCCATCAGATCCCATAGGTTTAAGTATATGCCATCTATGTTATCTTCTCTGACATATGGAAGCTGTGATTTCGTTGTTAACTTTCCAGAGTGGTTTCTCTTGTTAGCTTGATTTAAAATGTGGAATCATAGAAATAAGATATGGGTTCCCTGCTAACCTGCTTAGTCCACATCTGTGGAAGCTCATGCATTTGGTTTGTCTTGGATTTCTAGAACAGACTAGACCAAAGACTCGGGTCTGTTTCTCCTCCTGGCAGCTGATTGTCAAGACAGGTACAGGGCACTACAGCTTCATTTTGATGTCCTTGCTTGGATACTTATTCTGTCTGTGTTTGTATAGTCTCTGGCACAGTGTGGCTCAGCAAGTTTTGGAGTTCTAGTTGCTGGTCTGATGACAGACTTTTACAATCATTTTCCACTGTCACTTAGTCTGTCATAGTTTTCCCTTCTGTTAATTCACAAAAGACTTTGTGATACTGTCTTAAACACAACTTCCTTCTTGTCCGTTTTATGTCTCAGTTGTTTGTAGACTTATGTCTCCAGCTCTGGAATCCTCAGCACAGGAAAGACATGGACCTGTTGGACCAGGTCCAGAGGAGGGCCACAAAAATGATCAGAGGGCTCAAACACTTTCCCTGTGAGGAAAGGTGAGAGAGCTGGGGCTGTTAAGCCTGGAGAAGAGAAGGCTCCAGGGAGGCCTTACTGCAGCCTTTCAGTACCTGAAGGGGCCTGCAAGAGAGCTGGAGAGGGACTTTTTACAAGGGCATGGAGTGATAGGACGAGGGGTACTGGTGTTGTCCAAACAACCTGGGTCTGTTTACCTGGTGTGCAGTACACCAGTATACACACAGAGCAGAGGTATTTTACTGCATATTTGTGCAAATATGGGTATCTGTCCCAAGACAGCACACCTTGTTCACAAATCAACGGTTATTTATACACTTAGCAATACCATACTAATCTTCCTAGTACATATGCACTGTTATTCTATTAAGTGATTGGTTAAAGTCTCTTCACCCAGCATGTAAGTTAGTACGCATGCACAGTTTCTTCATCTTTTGAGTCTGGGGTATAATTGGGGTGGGTGTCCATGAGTTGGTGGTTGTGATCTCCCTCTGCTGGAATTAGCTTTCCGCTAGTTGCCTGTTCCTTTTAGCAATCTCAACAGCTTTTCCTAGCTTGTTAGCTATTGTCATGATTCATCACTCTGTGGTTCTACTTTGGCCAGGTACATCCTTCTAATGAAACAATAACACATTATTCAAAATCCTGTTTCTTAGTTTCTGTAGTTAATTTTAAACTTAAGGGTAGGGCTTTACAAAAATACCTGCAACAGCAATAGTCTGGTTAACTTTAATTATTTCACATTTTGATTCCCCTTTTTATTCCTTAGTATAACAATGTTTTTAAACTGAAAGATGGTAGGTTTAGATTAGATCTAACGAAGAAATTCTGTACTGTGAGGGTGGTGAGGTACTGAAACAGGTTGCACAGACAAGTTGTGGATGCCCCCTCCCTGGAAGTGTTCAAGGCCGGGTTGGATGGGGCTTTGAGCAACCTGGTCTAGGTGACGTGTAAGGTCCCTTCCAACCCAAACCATTCTATGATTCTGTGATACTGCTGATTTGCTGAACTTACATATCTGTGTAGCACTGCTAATACTGAGATAGATCCTCAGTAGAGGGATCTCGTGACTCATTAAGTACTTCCCTGTCTCCAGAGTCAGTCACGTCTTCTTGTCTTCGACAACTGATTGCAGTAATGGATGTGTAATGAGAACTTATTTCTAATTCCCATCTGAGTAGACTGTCAAAAGGATTTTAGTTCCTCAGTTCCCTGGTTTACAGTAAATGCCATCTTCAGGAGTTATTCTTAACCAGCTCCTTCTGTCTCACTTTGTCTTATTCCTAATAAGGGAATTAATATTGTAGTCTGGGGTCTTTTTGTTAATGTATGTCAAATCTTCATGGAAGGTCTCGATACTCACTACTCATTAACAGTAGAGTTCTCTGAGGGTTTTTTTTCTGAGCAGTTTTTAGTAGACTGCTGTAATCACTGAGTCAATTTCTGGTTTCTCTGTCATCTGAATGTGACTTTTTTTCTCCAGATGCCACAGTGAGAAATGCTCTTAAACACTCATGAGTAATAAACCTAGCTGCTTGCTCAGTTGTCACATACTCTGGTATTTCTCTTTAATTAAAGGTGAGAGAGCTGAAGAATCTGCAGCAGCAATACATACTAGTTGGGGTAGAATCAGCTGAAAATTCTCGCTTAAAAGCACGACTGCAGGAATATCAGCAAGACGCAGATAAACAGCACCATCTCCAAGAACAGCTGAAGCAAGAAAGTATTTTCTACCAGCAGGAGCTCCAGCAGCTTAGGTGAGAATTGTCTATCTTCTCACTGCCTCAGAAATGCAAATGTGTCATTTCTGTCGTTCAAAGAGCAATTGTGGGCGGAAGGCAAAGAAAGCATTGAGAACCTCAGCCTTACCTTTGTTAGCTGTCACTAAATCACTTTGCCCTGTTCAGGAGTGGGCACACGTTTCCCTTGTTCAACTGTTCCCTCAGTGTGAAGAATTACAGCCCAACATACTGGAAGGAAATGCCGAAATGCCTGTGTGAAATAGATCAATAGCCTTTTAATTTTCATTTCCTTCATCCAGTTGGTGGACAGTATCAGCTGTTTGAGAGGAATCTCAGGCTGTTTCTTGTATTGGAACTTATGTATATAATTACAGGACTCTCCATTCCAAAATGGTGATGAACACCCTTTATTACCTTAATATCAGTGCTATCATTGTTTAGCTTATATGACTGTGTAATCCTTGGTTTCACTTGCTTGATGTCTTCTATTTTTTAAAAAGTTTGTAATTGAAGTCTAGTAAATTGTCATCTCCAACTGGACTAAAATTAGTCAGACAAATATGCTCTGTACTGAAAATGTAGAAAAAATCCTTTCAGGTACTTCAGAGATCCATCTAAGATTGACTGAACCTGAAGTGAAAGGTGTGGGGTTTTTCTGTGGAAAGATGTATGTCTTATCTTTGTCCAAAGTGATATAAAAACTTGTAGTGCCCCTTCCCCCTCCTCCTGCCCCCAATCTGACCCTCAAACTAACACTTCAGATCTTATAAAGTTTGAAGTAGCTTACAAATTTTAATATCCTGGTAAAGAAAAAGAGATTTATTTCCTGTCTAGCTTCTACAATGTAAATGAAGCTAAGACCTCAAGTTTGCATATTTGGATCATTGCTGTGGTTCTGGTGCGTATTTGACTGAGGCAGTGATAATGTTATGATGACAAGTGACATTATGAATGACTTGCTTGACAAAACTCTTTGTACAGCAAAATCAAAACAAAGTCCAGGAATACAAAAGTGTGAGCATTGAACAATCTGCAGTGTTGAGCCAAATACACAATACTTCCTTAAACTTGCTTTTAAGGTTCCTGTACTTAAATGGGTTGTTTTGGTTTGATTATAAAGCTTCTTTTCTGGCATGGGGTAATGATAGGAAATAGAATCATCCTCAGCTCATTCTGAGCTGGATACCTGGATATCATAAGTGATACTGGAAATGTTTCCCAAAATGAGGATTCTTCACCCAGTGTGCAAAGAGCCGATCAACTCTTCAAGGCTGCCATACTAGTCCTTATCAGTTCCTTGAGTTCTTTTGCTATCCTCCTCTTAGTCGTTTGTCATCAGTAACTTCCTGGTAATTTCCTTTGTGTTGTACTGGGCAGACAAGAGAAAACTACCTGGGAAAAGCAGAACAGCAGCATAAAGGAGCAGTACCTGATGGCCATAGCAGAAAAAGACAAGCAGCTGAGCCATTTACAAAGGATCACACAAGAAATGAGACTGCCCCTCAGCAAGTCTCAAATTGTAGAGGAGCAGTACCAAACGAAGGTGGGTGGAAATACACAGATTCCTTATTGCATGGAAATGTGAGGCTTGAAATTCAGCCAAATGAGAACGTGTGGCTTGCCGAGTTTCAGCATCCATGCAGGGACAGGAATGACTCTCACACATTGATACAATGCACAGCCGATTCCCCATTTGTTGGTCTGCTTGCATGGTTATATACATTTTTCATATCTGCACACGCGATCACGCTTATTCGGATAGGCTACAGACATAAATCACGCGCTGTTCACGCACCCCATATTCCCTTATGATTGGTAACTATGCACTAACGCTAATAGC
>Ga0065711_1004056_pt1 | contig 25181 bp, 11 predicted proteins | sample Hoacrofraction12_FD_59098 | JGI IMG/M metagenome (GOLD analysis project Ga0065711, IMG submission 59098) | Hoatzin crop microbial communities from Cojedes, Venezuela - Epithelial fraction 12 v2 (version 2) | ecosystem: Host-associated > Birds > Digestive system > Esophagus > Crop | place...
GGGGGGGGGGGGGTAGTCAGGTGACTCCGGCGGACGGCCCAAGATGGCGCCGTGTCCGCGGAGCCCGAGGAGGAAGGTTTACTGGTAACCACGGTGTAGGGGAGGTGGGGGGCTGGCTGCCCGCCCCTGCGGGCCTCGGGTGCACGCGTGCCTCGAGAAGGGCTATGATCGTTCTGGGCTGCGTCTCAGGCGCTCGTTAAAGGCGCAGCCTGCGCGGCCATGGCTCTGAGGGAGCTGAAAGTTTGCCTTCTGGGGGTAAGTGCTGCGGGGCCCCGGCGCGGGCCGGAGGGAGGGAGGCTGCTGAAGGGCTGGCTTGGAAGGCTCTGGCTGGTGATGGCGAATCTCTGCGTGAGCCCCGGCGAGGCTCTGAGGGTGGGGGCCCTCTCTCTGGGCGAAGGGTGGGCCTCGCCCCCGCCGCGGCTGCCCGGCCTCCTGAGGAGACCGGGCGGGCGGAAGGGCCTTCCCCTCCGGAGGGAGAGGCGTTTTCCAGAGGTAGAGATCGCTCCGGTTTTTTTCGGTATTTTGCTTTAAGAAAGGAAAGAGAGGAAGCAGGATCATCTAGTGTGTGCTTCCCTCTTCCTCGCAAGCTGTTTCGGGCTTGGAGTTCACAAGATAAATAAATAAAAGCACCTGAATTCAAACTCGAGGGGGAGGGGCCTGAACTTTTTTTTTAAAAACATTCTATTTAAAAGTGCCGTAAGTGTTGTAGGTGATGGAAGGAGACATTAAGCCGACTGAAGTAGAAGCTTTAAAAAAGTAAAAGGCTACAAAACTGTTTGTGGGCCTGGTTTTGTCTGGAGGCTTCCCTGGAGAGCCCCAGGTTGAACAGGTGGAGTTGTCTCCACCTGTGTGTAAATCGTGTGTGGCACAGAGTATGGCTGGAGAGTTGTCTTCTGCTTCTAAATGGCCACATTGCCTTTCAGAGGGAAAACAATGTGTTCCTGTGCTCTTGATCTTATAAAGGCATTTGGGGTAACTACTAGGTACTGTTCGCCTTCACCCGACCCGAGAAACCTTTCATCATGTAAGAAAAGGAAAATAAGCACCTAGGAAAACTGGTCCTTGAACTCCAGGAGTCAGGATCTGCATCTGTGTTTCTCTTTTTAAGAGTTGCTCTGCTTATTGAGGCTGTAAACAGCGTAAAATACAGAACTGAGATAATATGATTTTATCTTCAGAGGAAAACAGCTTGAAAAGATAAACACAAACATACGTTCTGTACCTAAATTTACTACAGTATTCAGAAGATTCAAGAAAATGCATGTATGGCATAAACGTAATTTTCAGTGAAGCAGTTGCCCAAGTGTTTTTCATTAAAATTTTAATGACTCAGGAGATGTAAAGCAACAAGTTTGTTTTCACCTGTCTTAATTAAATGACCATTTAAAATGTCCAGCTGCTATTTGGAACAGTTTCACTGGTAATAGTTTGTTGAGTTATTTCACTCCTAAATATGCCTTCTATATATCTTTTTATTTGACTGTGGAGTCAGTGGTGCAAATACATGACCTGGAATTTTCGTGTTACATTTCCTCTTTTACCATTTATAGCTCTGTAGAGTTGCATTAGAAACGTGTTTCAGGTGTGTCACAGAAGAAATTTCAAGTCTTTCATTAAGCAGGGTGGGACAGCATTAGTCAGAGATTAAATTATACAAGTGTGACACACACATTTCAATGTGCTCCATTGGCTTGCAAAGATGGAGTACCGTACTCAGTCGCTGTATATTTTATTAGAAACTGGTAGATGGTCTTTCCCTATTTCTGTTCAAATGCAATTTGTGCATAGGTTTAGACAAAAAAAATGAAAAAAGTTTGACTGATATAAGCATGAGTACAGAAGTCCTTCATAGAAAGATCTTAACAATTTTGTTTAGAAACCTCTAACTTACCAGACACCTTTCATTTTTCTACTAAAATAATATAATACCTGAAGTATTTCAGAATCTTCTCTGGGATTCTCTGTAGAAATGTATTACTCATGCGCAGTGTATTGCAAGATCTGAGGACAAAAAGAGTCGTCTGTCTATTGTAACTAATGTCTCTTTCAACTGTTTCTGTTCCTTTTTTAGGATACTGGTGTGGGCAAGTCAAGTATTGTGTGGAGATTTGTAGAAGATAGCTTTGATCCCAATATCAACCCAACAATAGGGTAAGAAACTAAATAAAGTAAATGTGACTTATTCAAGAATAAACCCAAATTGTATGAATATGTATTGGTACCTCCTGAATAGATCACTTGAGGATTCTGCATGTGTGGCGGGTAAATATGGTAATAAACACGACTGCAGGCTTAATTAGCTCATGAGCTACCTTAGGAAAGGTAGGAGTGTATTCAGCACTCCTGCAGCTTTCAATTTCTAGACCCATTTTTTATTGTTAATCTAAGTTAACAAAATCCTGCTAGGAGTCACAAGTTATAAATAAATTACACTATAGATGCTTCTGTTAAAGGAACAACATGCTTTTCTCATGCACTACTCTTGCATTTCAAAGTCTAATTGTTATGCAACTACATGATGTTTTTTAAGTGGTGTGTTTTTTTTTTTAAGAGTGAAGTACAATAACAAGTCTCCTAGGCTTTTGAATGTAGCTAATGTACTAATTCAGGTTATAGGTTCTCCTAATGAATTAGTTCAAATGTTATACATATACATGGAATACACACATGCAAGTAACTGAGAGAATTGTTAATGCAGTTCATGTCACAGGTAAGGATATTTGAAAGTTGAGCCTCGTAGCAGCATTACTGAGCTCAGATCTTCAAATGTATAGAAGCGAGAGCAAGCATCAGGAATTCCTGGAGTGGTTGGATCTTTCTTTTGCTGTCCTTTTTGCTTTGCAAGTGTCCAATGGGCGGCTTTGCTCAGAAGCAGTCCTTTACTTGCAAGAGGACATGACTTCACTTGGTGCTGAGAAGTGTGGGGGCTGTCAGTGCAGCTTCCTGTCTCAGGTGTCACACAGGCTGTGCTGCAGCTTTGACCAGAAAAGGTCCTGCTGATACAGATCAGCTGTGTCTTATTCTGTCCCTCTAAAAAAAAGTGGTTTCCATGATCTCTCTCCCCCCACATCTTTTTTTGAGTGTAAATACTGGTATTGAATTGAAAGATATTCTACAGGAAGTATGCTTTTATTTAATTTCCCTGTTAGCAAAGGAACTTTTGGAGAGATTGCTAAGTAGTAGTCTTAGATCTTCATGGGGTGAACATCCTTAGTTAGTGTCAAATTAGCTACAGTAGAGGTTCTCTTGGAGGATCACATGACTGATGGGTTGATAGTAGTCATATTGCTGTTTACTTAAGTATGGGAGCAGGCTGTCTTAAACGTTGAAGTTTGTGTTGTGCAGGAAGTTGAGACCTACTGCTCATAGAGATATCAACTGCAAGCAAAACTTCTTCAGGTGGACACTGTTGAAAGATCCAGGTTTTTTTCTTACTACCTGAGGTGTTTGAGAAATTGATTATCCGTCTTCATTCCTAATAATCCAGATACATCTAAAAACAGAGTCTGTTAAATAGTTGGCTAATATGGGTGGTATCTATAGTGGCCCAAATTTAGCCATTGTGTTCACGCGTGCAGTTCCTGGGGGAGGAAAAAAGGAGATTAAAATCCGCTCAACTAGTAGGTGACCAAGTCTGGTAACATGGAATTAGGTTTTGCAAATATGAGAGGTGCCTATTTGGCTGAGATGCTCCGCTCTATCGTTGGACATAGGTCACCACACATCTAGACTACATGGGTTAAAAGTTTGAGTGAGTTTGCGTTGTGTCTCCAATCACATGTGAACTGCAGCTGCCTCTAGTTTGCTTTCAGATTCTAAATTCTAAAATACTGTGCTTGGTGGTTTTAGGCTCTGCATGTCTGCAAGACTGTCTGAAGCTGCAGAGCAAAGGTTGTGATCTGTGATACTTCCATCTTGGCAAAGTAGATATTTCTATAACCTGGAGAAAAGTCAGGAGAGGGTTTTGTAATGGCTTTTTTTTTTTCCTTTTTTTCTTTCCTCCCCGGGAAGGGCTGAGACCAGAACGAACTTCATCAAATCTTGTTGTCTTCCCGCCCAAGTCAGTTTCTTTTAATCCAGTAGTTTTCTGTGGGTTGATTTCTTTTTTTAGTTTTTTTTTTCCTCCTCCCTCCAGCATAGCACCTGTCTGAAGGCAGGAACCCAAAGAGATCCCACACACGTCTTCCCAGGGGAATGTCTGTAACAGATACTGTGTAGTAACTTAAGGTGCTGTTAGAAGATGTTAGCCATTGTGGTAATGAGGGTAATGTGTAGAATGGAATTTGTCTCCATGGTTTTAATGACAGTACTGGGATTAATTTACTTTCTTGAAGTGACAGACTAAAAATCTGTCTTTTAGCAGTCCTAACAAAATCCTTCATTGGTCTGAGGATTTGGTCTCTTGCTAGTTTGCTATAGTAGTATAACTGAATCAAAACTTGCCCAAATGCCGGGATTGTGTAAAGCTTCAGTAAGATACAGTCCCAAAATTATAGGCAAATTAATTTTTAAATTTTTTCTAGACCGTGTTTTGATTTCATAATTGAGACTAGGAGGTGGAAAGAACAAAATAAGGATCAGAGAGGAGTGTTGAGCATCTTACAAAACTAAAGCTGAGAACGTTTCCATATTTACTCCTGGGTTTTTGAGTTCAAGAGATACAGTCTTATGTTTCCTGTCCTGTTTCCATTCCTCTTAGAATTATCTGAGCGATCATACTTTGTTGTCGTGAATGTTCATCATTCAGATTGAAATACGGGCAGCTGTAGAAACCCCGTCAGAAGTCTGCAACTTTTGTCCTCTGAGGATGCTGAGGACACATTCTGCTTTGCCTGACCAGTATACATCTCTAGGTACCGCAGAATATCTAGTCTTTCACTATTGCATCAAAAACAGATTATGAATAATTATGAAACTAATTTCAGGTGCATCTTGGTGATGTGGTTATAGTGCTTACTTGGCTGGGAGAAGCAGCTAAGAAATTTGGCAGGGATAATGCCTGTTTTCTTACTACAAGTCGTTGAGGATAGTTTTAGTTTGGAGGCTTTTGTTGACCCAAAAGTGGTTTGTCTTTGAGCTGTTTGTTCTCTTGTTTTGTTTTTTTCTTTATTGACATCTTTCACAATGAAAGCTTCCACTTGTCAGAGAATTTCAAGTAGCTTTTAACCTCTATTGTCAGCTACCATTTGGTATGTTTAGTTGCGATGTGAAGTAGAGCAACATAGCTGCTCAGTTCAAATTGACTGTACAGGAATGTTTTGGTTTATAGAACCAAGTAAGATAAACTTTCACTGAGACTGGATGATTTACGAAGTTGTTTCCATACTGGCCAGAGAATTCAGAATTGATGCTTAATTTGCAGCAGTTTTAAGGAAATGGAAGCCCTTGCTGTACTTTACAACAGATACTGTTATCACTATTTTCCAGTACTCATTGCTAAAATACATCATCTAGTTAACTGTATTGAAATGCATTGCAGTTAGACTCTTTAGGGTTGCCACAACCTTATATTTGGCTTCTTAAAAGAGTAATCAACTTTGGAGATTGACATACCTTTTTGGCAAACCATCTGAGCTTAAGGAATGGGGAGACAGTACCTCTTAACCGTGGAAAGCACTGTGTAATTGCTCCCTTTATTTCAAATGAAGATAGCTATTTTATCCTCCTATAACACTGAAATATGTCCAAAGACTCCAGTTATATTAACTACAAGTGTGTCATGGACATCATTAAAATCTATGTCCTGGTGGTACTTAAGATCCAAGATAAAGTGAAGTTCCGAGTCTTGGACTCTGGTATTTAACGTTGATCGTCCTGAAAGACTCTTGTTCTCTGACTTTGAATCTGCAGCAAGCTTAGTGTAAGAAGCTCCAGTACAGGCCACCTCCAGGATCCTCTCCTGCATCCTGTCCAAAACGGACAGTAGAACAAGTTTGGAAGTCTGGACTATTTTCAAGTAACAGGAATGAAGCATACAAAACGTGTTCAAGATTCTAATGTAGGATCTTGTATACTTAAAATAATAATGGCATCTATAGTTCCCACTCTACAAGGATATGAATTCAGTTTGTGGCTTTTCTGGTTAAAAATGTGCCTACAGGTAATAGATATAGCAAAGAACTCCCTCTTGTAGTAGATTAGGTCTCTGAATTCCAGTGCTTGTGGGAAACACTCATTCATGTAAAGCAGATCAAGTAAAGCACATAAGTACTTTATAGTCTTTCACAGTATTTTACTGTAAAACATTCAGAAGTTGAGGGGAAGCAGCTGGAGCATAGAGGGTTTTTTTGCTTTCTGGAAGTCCAAAAGCCTCTGCAGACTGAAGTATATGATGACAGGATTTGGGAGCTGTACAGAGTGCAGACAACAAGCAAGTTACTCATTATTGATTTCTCTGTCCTCTTAACACCTTCCAATAGTGATACAAATCTCCCATATTTTATTCCCAAGTATGGACTTACCAGCATTTATCTGAATGTTAGTACCAAGACAGAAAAAGCTGATGCAAAGGGAAAGAATTTGATCTCTTCCCTCTGGAAATTTCCGGTATACACTGAAGTGATTTGCTGTGGTGATCCCTCTACTTAGGAAGACTGTTTCTGATTTTTTTGGTCATACATCCTTTATTTTAATCAAAAGCTTATACATAATAAAAGCTTACAATTTGTGTTTGCGTACCTTCTGTTTTTCGTTGAATTTCATCTTCTGAGGTCCTTTGCATCATTGATTTCAGCCTTTATGTATGAAAATCTTTGGCAGTTTTGGGGGTGGGTGGGGAAGCACTTTTATTGGAATGTAAACCTTTTTACAAGTTCATGGTGGTAATGTTCTGAGAAGCATAAGCTGTAATTTTTTTCCAGAGCATCATTTATGACCAAGACTGTACAGTATCAAAATGAGCTGCATAAATTCCTAATTTGGGATACAGCTGGGCAGGAGCGGGTGAGTAGAATCAATATCTGTGGTGATAGCTCTGGCTAGAGTTTGGGTTGCTTTTCAGCTTCACCTCTGAAACGCGCAGTGTGATCTGGTTTTATGAATATCTGTTAGAACATCTGTTTCTGTGTAGGTTTCTATCAAGATATAGATGCTGTAAATATGTTTGTACTTTAACCATGATAACAATGAAAAGTAAAAAGTTAAGGATGATTACCTAAGCTTATAAAATAAAAGACAGGGTTTAGATTCACTGAAAGGAAGTGCTATTTTGAAAGATAACAAGGCGGGTGGGGAAGCCAGCAGCTGTCTCTAGTACTGTTTCTGTAGTTGAGTTTAAACATTCAACTGCAGTATTTGCAGCCAGTGCAACTGGCAACATGAGAATCCAAGTGAAATGAATGATCACGTTTTATACTACAAGTAAGGCCCTGAGTCTGGAAAAATATACAACCGCTGACACATTCTGTTAGCTTCGGTTTTAAGGTTATTAGTGTGAGTAGCATGTGGGCTTAGGCATTCAAAAGCAGTGTTTCAAGCAGTGTTATGGGTGATAACTCGTCTTTTATTATTTTATAAAGTTTTACTTCACAATTCTGATAGTGGTAGAAGCTATGTCAAGAAATCTATTTTGAAATTTAAGTTTTAATTTGGTAATTTGGTGGTTTGATTTCTGTAGCATGCATAGTTCTGAGTGGAGGCAATAAAAGCTTTCAAGAACATGACTAGTCAAATGAAATCACAATTTGCATAATTTTTAGTTAGAATTTAAAAGGAAAGCTAGTTAGATTGTTTATGAATTACTAGTAAATGTGATAGAAATTATAACAGGAGTATTAACAGTGCTTATTCTTACAGTTTCTTGACTGTTAACTACCGGCAACTGTCAGTTACTCATGGTGAGCTTATTAACTGTAACAAAGGTGGACACCAGAGTTGTCTCCAGTAAGAGACAGTTAAAAAAAAAAAACAAAAAACCAAGCAAACACAAAAAACCCTCCAAAAATTGAACGCCCTCTGCCCAAACCAAGACAACCCCAACCTTGTAAAGGCTCGGTCGTCCCTGTGCAGAGTCACGACCTTTTGGAGTGCTGATGGAACTGACTTGCTAGCTTTTTAGCTTGGTAACAGGCTTGATGGCTAGAAAGTAACTGGGGTGTATTTGTATTGCATTCAGTGCTCTGGATTTTACATGACAATTTATTTCCTTCCAGCAGCGCTATATAAAGCAAACTTAGGTTGTCAGGAATGTGTCCCAGGGATATGTCCAATAGTATCTATGCTATCGGAAATATCTGAGTACTTCCATTACTAGCAGCCAGTCAACATTTGCTGTGATTTGTCTTAATTGAATGTCCTAGCCCATTCTGAAATGTTAATATTGGAATGTGAGTCTTCTTGAGAGGTAGAGTATGAATTTTCAGAGGCTGGTACTCTAAATAGAAAGCTTTATAAACATGCCTGCCATAACTTGGCAGGAAACATCCATTACATAGTAACATTCCATCTTGTTCACTTTATTTGCAAGCGAGAATGCCTTAATTTGGATTCAGCTCACTACAGTCTGAGGAAGCATCTCTGTACATGACTAGCATGTTCCTTGTCTTTCTGTTCTGAGACTTTGAGTGGCACCTCTTTAATTTTCTTCCATACAAGTTGCATGATAGCTTTGTTGAAATCAGAAAAGGAAAGATGTCTTACCTGGGCTCTGACCTGAGAGCTGTGATGCCTGTCAAGCTTATGTTCCATGCCTGAGAGATGTCACTGTGAGGCCCTAATATATCCAAGGAAACCAGTGAAATGAGAACAAGGATATTTACTTTGAAGTGATGCCAGTATCTTTGTGGATGTTTTTTTCTCCAAAACAGATCAGCATTATCACTTACTGCTAGTCACAGATGGTTTGTAAACCTGCCTTGCCCTGAAATCTGTAGCACAGTTTTCTGGTCATGCAACACATCTGACAATTAATTATGGAAGGGATCCCCTCCATGGTGATTCGGAACACCAAAAATGTCCACACCATTCTTGGGACTAAAATGTCTCTGCTGAGCTATGATGTGTAATACACAGAATTTGTAGTCCTGGCTTCTCGAGGAGCATTTGCTATTTTCCACTTCAAAAGCCCAGCAGCGAATAGTTCTGCACTCCACTGGGCAACCCCTTGTTCTAAACTGCTTTAGGGAGTGGCAGGCTAGCTTCACGCCAAAGGTGGAAATGTGCGCTAATTCACACAGCTCATTTCCGTACACACATGCCTTATTTCCTCTCTCATTTCTTCTGCGCTGAGTAAAGTTGATAGGAGATTACTTATAGCAATTAGGATTTTTGCTGCCTTACCTAACAATTTTGGCAGTTTCTCTGGGTAGTTACATTATGTTGTCTTGGTAATTCTGTCAAAACACAAATTGGAGGCTGGAGGGCAAGCAGAAGTCTGGAAAAACAGCAAAAGGAGAATTCAGTGTTTCTTGTAACATCTGTTTTGTTAATGTACTTTATCTGCCGACTGCTCTTAGGTGGAAAAAAATATCTAAGTGTTAGCAGGCAGGAAATAAGAGTAATACAAAATCAGCAAGTGAAAGTTGGTTTATTCCCAATGTAAATGGTCAAATAATCAAAAAGCCAGGTTGCAACCAGTCCAAGTGGTGGTTTACCAAATATGTTTCCCTTTACATTTTAGTACTTAGGAGGAAGAGAGGGATTATGTCTCAATATGAACTGAATGCTTGCCCATGTTTCTGTTTCCCACTGTTAAATATTTTTATATTCTGAACTTTGTGTTCAAAATCCTGTTTTCAAAACAGAATTTGAGAGCCAAATGTAAATGGTCTGGAATTCTGCTTTACAGCAAGATTTTTATGATTTATAATATTGTTCTCAGTTGAACTGTACTAAGCAAAAGGAAATTGGTATTTTATTGGAATGAAATAAGCCTTTATGAAAAACTGTGCTCTATTCCTGATTTTTACCCTGAGTAATAAGATGCACAAAAGCTCTAAATCACGTAGGTTTACATCGAATTGGTTCATGCAGTTTACTCTATGCTTTGACTGAGAGTTTTGGTTGCTAAATTAGTTGTCTGGTTCTTTTTAAATTGGCAGAATATCACACTTTTTAAGAATGCTTGATTGGTATTTTTGATGCAGCTTAATCATGTGCTCTATCACTTTTTTCAGTCCTGGATTCATAACACTACCCATGCAAAGGTACAGGCCTGATTTATACCCTGCAAATGCACTACCAACCGAATATACCTGCTGTAGATTTAATTCAGAAAATCACAATAAAATGACTGTAGCCTTTTATTACCTAGTGTGTTCCTTAGAGGTCTGTTTGCAACAGGTCACATAGTTGTGGGCTTTTGCAGTTTTTAGTTTTAAACATGCTACTAACTTTTGAGTTTTGAAGAAAAACTTAAGCAAATTCCCTAAAGCCATAAATTGGATTACAAAGAAACCAACACTTCTGAGAGTGCTGTGACTGATCCATGGGGCTAGAGGTTGACACCAACTTCTGAACGTTTCAGATCAGCAGTAATATACACTAGTTTTCGTGAAATTACTTTTTGTTGAAAAGCATGAGTGTCTTAAAGAGGAAGAATTGAGTTCAGTTTTGACTGTTTTACTCAGTGTTTAAAGTTGAGCATATATCCTGCAGGTTTGTGTCTGTGTATAATCTGCAGGCTTTTAAATAAGATTCTAATCTAGTCAAAATAAGGTCAAGTTTGGCTTCCTGCTTTTTGCAGTAGATGTGCTGCTGATCCCTAAACTATTTATCAGTTGGCCTTTAAAATAATACTTTCATGGAAGTTTATGTACACTACTGCATAGACTCTCTGTAATTGTAAAGAAAGTTTTTTCACTAGTGCGAACTTCAAAGCTGGTTTTCAGTTTCCTCAGTAATAATAATAATGAAATCGTAGAGGTCAGTGGAGGATCAGATTCACAATGTATGGTGTCTTTCTTTCAGTTTCGTGCTTTAGCCCCAATGTATTACAGAGGGTCAGCAGCAGCCATTATAGTGTATGACATCACAAAAGAGGTAAGAAATTTGATCTTGACCCAGCATTACAATTTCTGGGGGTTTTTTGTGTGTTATGGGCCAGTTCTGTTTTTTTCTTTGTTTATTCTTTTTCCACATCAGGAAACTTTCTCAACATTAAAGAACTGGGTTAAGGAGCTTCGACAGCATGGACCTCCAAACATTGTTGTAGCTATTGCAGGAAATAAGTGTGATCTTAATGATGTCAGGTAAGTAGCCGTTGACAGTTCGGAGGTTTTCACTTAAGCTCGTAGTGCTAAATATTCTAAGATTTCAGAGCAGGTGAAAGGTATAGAGCAATTTAAGCTGTTTTTCACTAGCACTGTAGTTTCACAACAATGAGCTGCTTCTGCTGTCAGAAGATTTGGTTAGTCTGCCCTTGGACAGTCTTGCCCACTTCCTCCCCTGTGCTGGTGTGAGTGTGTGTGTGACCGGGCAGTAAATCAGGCTGTAAAATGGATCCAGATTAAAACTAACGATTTAAAAAAAAGGAAAACTGAACCAAGTGTATTTATCTTGCTCACACCATGAACACTTGCTGGCGTGACAGAGGTGGGATAGCAGGGTTAGGAATGAGCAGTTTTCAGGGAGACCGGATTACCTTTTCTGGTGGCAGTGCCAAGTTACACAAGTCTAAACTGCCTGTGAAACTACAGTGTAATACAAGCTGTTTACCTCACTTTATAAGAAGTACCCCTGTCAGTCTGTAGCACCTCATTTTGTTGGGAAAAACATCAAGCCTATTGGAAAGCATTGTGTAGGTTTTTCTGACTTGCTTGTTCAGGTGCCTTCTTTCCCTGCTTAAATATTGGGGTGGAATTGGCTGTGGCTGAAATAGTTGCAGGGAGCGGGAAAAGTTTTTGAGAAACTTTATGAGCAGCCAAGCTTTCAAGAAGGCATGTACTAAAAACAAAAGAAGCCTTTTCTTATTGATGTTCTGGTTAAATAAGCCAAAATTCAGAAAGAAGGTTCGTGCAAACTTCTTGGTTTTAGATTTCATTGGAAAAGGTACCACAGCTGGTGTCTCAAAGGAGACACCTGGTTATGTGTTTGAAGAACCACTGCAAAGTTGGTTCTTGGTGTAGTTTTACAGATTGTTAATATGTAGTACTTATTTAGTGAGCTCTAATAAATTCTGTTAGAAGTAGCATGTCTCTTGAAGGAAATACGACATAAAATTACTTAGACAAATATAAGGCATGCAGTATCAAGTGTCACATGCTTGTTTCTTGGTGCTTAGGTGGCATCGTAAATAATGTAAACATTGCTATTCAAGCTAATGACCAAGATTCCTTGTACTTTAGTCGCAGGCAATATTTGAGTCATGGATCCAAAGTCTGTGCTTTTTAGATCCCAAGTCCCTTGTCACTGAAAGTAGCCTGTATTTTCTAGAAATTGTATGTAAAGAGACACGGCATATAGTCCAGTCCTCTCTTCACATATTGAGGTTTCGCTTTTTCGTGTTGTTTAACATGACATACTTCATTATTAAATTGCCTGTTTAGAAGTACAGAATAACTCTTTCACTTTTGCCTTTGTTGTTGTGCACTCAGTCTAGATATGTTTCTGTTTATAGCTATGTCTTCATGTAAAGTAAATGCTGTACTAATGATCTGTGCAGTGTTGTTGAGATACTTGGTTTTGTAAACAGCTGTAGGAAATCAACTGGATTCATGGAATGAATGCTTTAGGATCTTTTCAGTATATCTAAAACTGTTCTGTCTGTGAAGTATAAGGCATCACCTAATCATTGATTGTAGTCCAACACTTGGAGCACTCAAGAAACAAACTCCACTGTAATGTCATATGGATTTAGGGCCTTGTTTAGTTTATGATTGTGCTTCAGTGATGTTCATACCTCAAGGCAGGGAGACAGCGTAGAGTAAAGAATGAGCATCAGGTTCAGGATGAGGGAACACTGTGATGCCAAACAGGTAAAATACAAAATACTCATTTAATGAGACACTTGAAAGCTTAATCTATACCTTAAGATTTTGAATAATGGTTTGGGTTTTTTTATTCACGTTTTTTTCTCTGCTTTTTTTTCCAGAGAAGTCATGGAAAAAGATGCTAAAGACTATGCAGATTCCATTCATGCAATATTTGTAGAGACAAGTGCGAAAAATGCAATAAACATTAATGAACTCTTTATAGAAATTAGTAAGTACTAAAACAGTTAATGTGCTTTCTTCTGAAAGAAGTTCAAGTAGAAATTTGATTACGGTATTAGTTTTTGTGCTATTCAGGTGAGAGTATACCGACTTAAATTTGTTACAATCAAACGTGAATAGAAGCTGCAAAATGAGCTGTATAAATTTTTGGTCATGTAATGACCTCTAAATATTCCTTCTAGAGATTTTAAGCCTACTGTGAAGCTGCTGGATAAATAGCAAACGGGGCACTTATGTCAGCAGTCAGTGTCATCTTACTTTATCTGTTATTGAATGTTTTAATTAGTACTTCCAAGGTTATGGAAGGTAAAGGAAATGGCATGAAGATAATCTGAACTTTGTACAGCTAAGAAGGAACTAAAAACTCTCNTGTTTGTACTTAGTCTAAAACAGTGCATTTCCGAACATAAAAGAATGCATAAATGCCAGATTACTGCCTAGGAAATAGCAACTATAATGTGTAGATTTTCCACAAATATTTTTCTGATACCTTGGGGTTTTTTGACTAAATTGCAAATCTTTTCTGTCTCATTCATGGCGGGGACGACAATGACATTTTCTGTGTGTGAATGAAAAGCAGACGGTATTCTGAAGTGAATGCCATGCAATATTGTTTGCAGGATATCTTTCAGGCAGCAGCACTAATGTGCAGGTGTGTCAGCCAGTTTGTGAAAAAGAGGGCAATCCATTTTTGTGTGTGCACTGCAGTTTAGCTTTGAACAACTACAGAAGTATTAGACTTAAGAAAGAAAAAAAAAGTCCATGTAAGAAGTTGAATATATTGAAGCAGATGTAAAAAGGTATGTACTGTAGATTAGCTTCTTGATTTATTGACTGTATAGTTGCTCTCTAAAATTGATCTTGAATAAACTATGGAAAAAAAAAATTGTAAATCGTCCTCAGACTGAACCAAGAGTAGTTCATTTTAAAGACTGATTAGATGACTAAAGCAGCTATCTTTACAAGCGCTTCTGTGCTACACCCAATGCAGGTGATCTGCTGTGGAAATACAGGTCAAGATGGTAGTTTTCAATGAAGATATTGGAGATGGTAATGGATCCTGCAGAGTATATTCTCTGGGTGCTTTTGTATCTTAGTTCTCGAAGTCTAGATTAGCCTGAAGTGTAAATGCTGCAAAATTAGCTTAAAACTGCCTCTACTCTTCTTTTGTGGGACCATACCTCTGACAGACATAGGCTAGACTGTGAGCCTTCTGTTATACAGGAATGTGGTCATTAATGACCTAGGACTAGTTGGAGACACATTTTTGTATAAAAAACATACACTGAATGCTTAGAATTACATTGTAGTGTGAAGTTTACTATGATTTTTTTTTTTCCTGTTGCCTTGTAGGTCGCAGAATTCCATCAACTGACACCAACCCTCCGTCTAGTGGTAAGGGCTTCAAACTTAGAAGACAGCCATCGGTGACAAAGCGCAGCTGCTGTTGACTGATCCCTTAGAAAATCAGACTTGTTTATACAGTAGGTGGTCTTGGAAGTTAATAGTTCACGCTGGGTTTATATTATCAGTCTTAGATCTTTATCTGCTGGTGGTTCATGCACCCAAGGTCCCACAAAAATGGACCATTCATCTGACATCTGTACACTCGCAGAAAAGACTGCAATTGTAATGTCAGCCTGTTTACTTACAAAAAGTGTAGTATCGCTTGCATTCAAAGGGAATCCATCATCAGTTTTTTGGCCTTGCTTGAAAGGAAGGTGACTATATGGACGGTAGAACTGAAGTGTTTGATAGTTTTGTAATCAAGATTTTAGGGTTTTTTTTGTAAAAAGGGAAATGAGCACTTTTGTGGGACTTAAAGGTGGGAGGAGTCTGGAAGTTAGATGTCATTTCTTCCTTTTCTTCAGTGAGCCTTATTTTAAATTTAGTTGTAGCTAATCCAAAGTACGATGAGACAGTTGAAGTGAGGTGGCTACAGAATAAACAACTGAAGACAAACAATAGGCGAATCAGACCATCCAGTCCCCAAATCCCATTTGCACTTTTTATTTAAAGATGATATATACTGGCCGTGGGGACACAAGCAACAGACCTTAAACCACAGACAATCTTTTTTTCATGCTGACTTTAATCACTTTAAGGCAAGTGGATATGCTTATAGGCATCTTTTTGTTCCTACAAGTTTTTAGTATTAAGATGTTGGTTGAAGGAAAGCTAGTTGTAGTTCTGACTAAATTAAGTGGTTACTGACTGAAAACTGATGCTGTAAACAGATGCTTCCGATAGCTCTGATATGACTTAAAAGGTTTTGGGGAAAGCTTTTAATTGCTTGGCATGTGTAAAGTGTTCGTATTATATTTATGAGACCAGTGTTTAAAGTATTATAAATTATGTAAAAACAGTAAAAAATAATGCAATCTTATACACGCCTTCCATTCCACACCTATGGATAAACTCCTGGGCAATCTCCATCAGGGTTTTTTTTTTTCCTGCATTTTAGGTATTGTCACTGTGAGTTCATCCAGAGGCAGACTGAAATTCTTTCAATCACATTTGAAAGGGCCAATAGAGAATGCTGTTGGTGCAGTGAGGTCTGTCTGAACAAGTTTTCATCTGTGGTGCACCTAGTCTTTCTTGTTTTGGGCACAAAAATACAAATAGGAAGAAACTTTAAGACGTGGTAATGTAGATCATTACCTCTTGGTTCCTGTGAGGGCTTTTAGCAAATCGGTGTTTAGCTTATACTGTGTTGGTTTTAGTATGCTTTCAATTAAACTATAGGTTGACCATACCCATTTGTGCTATTTTATTTATTTTTATTTTTTGTTTTCTGTCAGCACTAGTGAGAAACTTTACACTTTTGAAGAAAAAGAGCTTAATAGCCTTGAGTATATACTAAAATATGCTGTTTAGCTTTAGTATCAAAATGAGGTCATGTTGATAATGCTTATTTTTTGTTTGTAATCTGGTTTTCTATCATCTCAAGTATTTTCTCTGAAGAAAATACAGAAAAGTTTGTAAGAAATGAAAGGGCTTGTACTTCAGATTAGTTCATACTAGTGAAAATTCTTGCTGAGCTATTCTGGAGCAGAACAGGTGAACTATTACAGCGAGATTGTAAATGGGTCACTTTAATGAAAGTTGGCAACAACGTTTTTATCATGCCCTTTACTGACCCTGCATTGTCAATTATGCCTTCTTTGCCACAGTTGCACAGGCTGCGTGCTTACAGAGAACCCAAGAAGTGTACCTGCATCAAATGAAGGCTGTTTGAAGCCCCTTTGAAACATTGGTCCTTAACAAAACATCTCATAGTAGGGATGGATTTGCATTTGGTGTTCAGCCTGATGTTTGATATACTTTTTTTCTGTCACTCAAAGCAAATAAATTATGAACAGAAAACTCTAGTATGCCTACAAAATGTTTGATGGAAATAGTAAAGAAAGAACAGAGTAAGCTTGGTCGTGGACATATTTTTAATTATAAAAAAGCAGGTTAACAATTAAATGTAGAACTTTCCCAGTGGCAGCCATGGAAATTCCTAATTTCTTTGTGAATCTCAATTCTTACTCCTGGCAAATTTTTAACAAATAAATTGTGTGGTTATGAACTACATTTTTAAAACATTTTATGTTCATCATGCTTCACAAGTCTATTCTATACCAAGATAGCAGGTCCTTTAGTATCTTAACTGTGATACAGAAAGTACTACTTTTATTGAAGTTGGTTAGTAATAGATCTGGAAATTATTGAACTTGGAAAGATCATAGCAGGAGAAGGAAAGGCTCAGATATTGGGAATATTTTTCATGTAGATTAGTAAGAAAAGGGATTTTGGACTTCATATATTACTGTAATTGCCTGTTAGCATGTGGTAAAAATGGAATTTAAATCTGTTTTTAAGTGAGATAACAAAAATGGTTTAATAGTATTTACCCAAGATTTACTGACTTGGGAAGAAAATACTGGACTCTAGGCAAGACTGGGAGCTGGGCTGGTATTCAGATTATGATAGTTCTCTCCAGTCAGGGGAGAGATCCATATATCTTAGCAAATCTTGATGAACTACTTTCTGATCTATCCTCACTTATTCTCTGTACACCAAAATTAAACTTTAAAAAGAAACAAAAACCCCCCACCCCAAAACACTAAAGAAGCAGCAACAATCTGGCCCTTCTCAAATGTAGTTAAATCTTCGTGTCTCAGACTCCTTTTGTTTTCGTACCAATCTGAGTGGAATGCCAGCATGTTTCATATCCTTTTTGCAGTTCTGATCTTGAACTACTGCAGTTAATGAAGACATGGAAGTAGCCAGTGTTTCAGATTGTCCAAACTATAAACACTGAAGTGAGGCTGCTTTTTAAGACATGCCTATTTAAAATGACAGACTGTTGATGTAAGTTCTTTTGAGCCAAGATAACTGTTTATTGATCAGTTGGCCCTAGCTGAAAGCCGGAATGCAGTATTCCCTGGATGAGATGCACGTTCATTGTTTCATTTTAGTTAGAGAAAAATGGTTTCTTCTGTATTAATAATTTGTTAGGCCATCTGCTTTCATCTTGCACTAGACTTGCTAAAATTGCTTATATTTTGTCCTAACATAGCCTCTCTATTTGGAGATAAATCAGCCTTTGAGTGTTCAGAGTGCTGATAATCAACCATTCCAGCTAAATTTGTAATAACTTTTTTTTTGTTAAGAAGTTGTTGAAAAAGCTCAGGACTGAAGTTGTTTTCCACTATGCCTTTCTGTTTAATGAATGGAGCTCATTGTAGAGAGTAGATGTTCAGGTTCTCTCAAAGGGAATGAATTGCTATAAAACAAGTTTGGAAGGGTAAAGTATCATGTATGCAAAAATGTAATGAGGTATATGTCATGTCACTGATCCAGATCATTTTTTTAACTGACAAAATATGACTGTTGAAACTTCAAAACACCACCACCAGTTCTTTCCCATGAAAGTTATAGATTTGTACCAAAATATCATTTGATAAATGTTCTTAAGCTGTAAAGCAAGTTAAATGTGCTCCTCACATTCTGGAGGGTGTCTTCATCTGACTCTTCTAAATCACAACAGTCTCTTAGCTGACTTGCCAGGCTCCTGAACTGTGCTGTATGTAGTTTTGTAGTATATTTTGTATACGTGCTGAAAACTGGCATACTAAATGCCTAAATAGGTGAAATCTGGAAGCTCACGTTTAATAACAGAATCGTCCAGTGGTCAAACTACTGAAAACTATTATAGGTGATTTGAAAAGTTCTAAGAATTCTAAGAACTTTTGCTGTTGCTAAGAAGGTAAAGACTTTGTGTTATTAGATCCATGTTGAAATGAAACAAATCATTGCACCTGAAATCCCTGCTGACATCAGTGAGACCCTTTAAGTGCTACTGGATCAGACAGTTAATAGTTTAGAGGGGCGTTTTACGCAGACTTGAGTCTTTGATGTGTTGGTGTACGTAATACCAATTTAATGCTGCCAAGCTGCTCAAGAAAGATTATTTACATGCTTGGGAGAAGAGAGTAAGAGGAGAGTAGGCAATGCTTACTTACTGGTTTGGAAGTCTAATCCTTTAACCTGGTTGAGATGTGCGATTCATTGGGAGCTGTCTATACTCATGGTTAAAGCTTTATTTTAATTATCAAAAAATAATTCGGGCTGAATATCTTGAGTGGTTTAACAGTTTGCCTCAACAAGTTTTTATCAGTGATGCTTGAATAACTTTCTAGTGAAACAATCTTTAGTGTTTATTAAGGATGGTGTAGTCTATTTGTGGTGTGCTATGTGAGCAATCTGCAAAGACTGTCTTGGGAATTGATGATTTACAGGACAGAAGCTGTCTGAACTGTGTAGCTAGTCACACTGTAGCAAACCTCACTTACAAGCAGCAATAGCTACACAGAAATAGAAAAAAAATCATGTCAAACATGAGCAGAATCTGAGTAATTCACGGACTTAAACTTCTACGCTGCCTATTCATTTTCTGAAAAGCTTCATGTATGTCTCTTAAACACTTTAAACCTCTAAGAAAAGAGGCTTTTCTGTTCATGGGCCAGAGAGAAGGAATAACTTTCTTAATTTTTTTTAGTAGGAAGTTGTTCTACAGCGACCTGAGACTGTTTGTGTGCCATGAGTCAGTTACTTGAAGTAGGAGAATTGTGTGCTTGGAACTAAGCTTCTAAGAAAATCTGCACAAAATTCTCTAAAGAAAACTGTTAAAACTTTGTGTTCAGATCACATTACTAGCAATAGATCACAGCCCTAATAAAGGTAGGTGACAGAAAATTAGTAGAATTAAGATATTGGTGTGAATCACCAATCTAAGCTAGAAATACAGGTTATAGTATAAAACAAAAAGTCATGTCAGCTGTCCTTTTCAGAGCCATATGGCTCCAGCTTGTCAAAAGAAATACGCTTGAAACCACATCTTTGTTTCTCATACAAGAATTCAGGTGCCAAAATGTATTTGCCTAAAATTATTAGGCCTTCTGACACTAGTGCTTGTTTCCGAAAAATCCCTTCCAATATTTTGGAGGTCTTAAAAGTTTAAATGCACATGCTTTCTTGGGTCATGCAAAAACGCATGACTTGGAAAAATCAAACAAGCATTATCAAACTTTATCTGTGAAGTGTCACAGATAAAAAAATCTTTCAAGGGATATAAGGCTATCCTGAAACTCAGGAGTACTGATGGGCTTAGTCTCTGGCATGTCAAAACGATCCTAGGGTCAGCTTTTTCCTCCTTCCTCCTCCCATTTTACCCTACCCTACCCAACTCTGAATTTTTAACATAGTGCTGTCAGAGTGTACGTGCTATAAACAGCTATTTAAAAATACTTGGAGAAGTTATGGTGGCTTAGAGTTATTTGGTGCTTCTTATTTTACTTGGAAAATCAAGGCAGTAGGATGACTTGTCCCCTTAAAAATTGGGACAGAATTTGTTGAAACTGTTGTCATTCTAGAATAAAGACTTCTTGGACGAAACAATCGTCCTGTAAGTTGGGGTTATTATATTTTTGCTTAAACACTAACAATGAATTCTATTCAAGGAACTATACCTTTGTAAAGGTACTCTTCTTTCAGGAAGGTTGGGGTTTTCTTCATTTCTGTTGATGTTTTCACATACGTGTTACCGAACAAACCAACGGCTCATTCTTTTTCAAATTTGAAGGATACAGACCACTCTTCTGTCATGCTTTTCATTTGTGTGAGTGTGATACTCCATCCAGTTGTTGCACTTGGTTATGCTGTAACTCTGACAACTAGATAGGTTCACTGATAACTGTCTTGCCTCACTTCTACTCATGTTACAGTATGTATTTCTTATTAAATCTATTATATTTTCTTGACCATTTGTTCTTTGTTTCCTTATGGGGTTTAGCCAAGAATAGGTGGTGAGTGTCTTTTTCTTCTCAAAGGTTCTAGAAGTATCTGTTACAGCAGCAAACATTTGTAAACAAAAAGATAATTCATTACTACAGCCTTATGAAACTGTTGTGAAAACATAGCAGCTGAGACGTACCACTCCTATATTACACCGGATAACAAAGGCTAAAAGCACATTGACTTGAGGGAGCAAAATATTGTAAGGCTTTAGTAACATGACTTAAACTCTGTTATTTTAACTGTCTCTTTTGTACTTCCTATTTCTGAATATTGTGTATCCAACATTGAAATTGTGACACAGTGAATTGATTTAAAACACCAGATCCCATTTCTGTAGCTGTGAGACACTTAAGACTTCCTGGCAATCTTTCCCCTTGTACCCCCTACTGCCAGTACAATGAAGAAAAAAAGAAATCATTCTGAAGGTTTCTTCTGAACAAGAAACTTTGTATTTTCATTGGTGTATTCAGGGCACAAAAATAACCTGATATGCATATAGCTCTTGCAGTGTAATAAGTGTTTGCCTGTAAAATTAAGCGTGAAGGTTAACCTTTGTATCAGCAATTCTTGTCCCTCTTAAGAACGTTCTGCCTTTTCATGGTAGGATTGGGTTAACCTGTTACAAAGGTTGAAAGGTCTGTGCCTTCTTATTATAGTATCTCTTATTAAAATAAACTTAAGCCGCTCAAAGTTACAGAGCATTTGCAGCACTGTAAACTGCACAGTTCTACAACCATTGCTTCACTGCATGAAATGTAGTCAGGTTGTGATGAAACATTGTAGTGATGAATTCCCAAGCTTATGAATGTTTTGAGACTTTTTTTAGTCTTCTCTTGGGCTGGTCCTGAGAGTGTGTACAGGTTTGTCTGTATTGTTGGTTTGTAGATGCTAATGAGGAAAACCAGGCTTTTGTTCTCTCCTTTTTGTTTGAATTGTTACATTCCCATATAGTGCATAGAATGCAAATAAAGATATGTTGATTTGGCATAATGTAAACAGCCTTTTCAGCTTAAGCATTCATAATAAACTTTTATAGTGTAATAACATGCTAAATCACTACCAGTCTGATGTATTGTGCAAAAAAAGGTGTAAACATTTTATTAATAAAAAGCTTTGTTTATAAATGTGCTGGCTTTGTTCATAAATGCTTCCAAAATTCTCAACACTTAAAAAAATAAAATTATAGAAAAGGAATGTAAGCAATACCATGGTAGAATTGAGTCTAAGTGACGATTTGAATAGCTTTTTTCCAAAGTACTGACTACTGGTGATTCAGAAACTGAAGCTTTTCCCTGGTTTATGTATACACAGACAAAGGCGGAAGATGAACTTGTATAAAGAAGGGATGGGGAGAAACAGCAGAGAATGCAGCTTTTGTGTAATGCTTCCTTTCTCTGCGGCATGATGTCTGAGAAACTGCAGGCCACACACAGTCCTGTCAGGCCTTGGCCTGGTTGACAAATTCTACCAGGGTCAAATTGTAATATATTGCTTTTAGCTTAGACAGCATGAAACATAAAATTCTTGACTGCTCAGGCCAGGTTTCTGTCAATCAAAACTGTAAAGTGCTTTGAATATCTGCACAGTGTTGTGGGGACCTGTCATGCTGGGAAGGGATCCTTTCTTATTTGTTAATACAGCCAGCTGGTTGGTAGCTTGTTCTTTTTAAACTACTGCTTTGCTGGTTCTGTAGAGTACAAAAATAATGGAGTTGGTTACAGTTATCTCGCTTGTCTTATGTGATGCTTAAAAGATGTAGTTTTCTTGTTTCAACATGTGATGCAAGTCTAACATGTTCAGTTAATAGCAGCCTTCAAAAGTGTAAATAAGCAAAAAAAGTCTTGTTTTTGATAGTGCTTTTTCACCTAAAAATGTTGGATACAAATTTCTACTGAGCAACTGGCTGCAGTTCATATGCAGGAAACACATACTGTCATCTTTCTAACAAACCTGGAATAACTTAAATTTACTGTGCAGTACCTGCTATTTTTAAATTATCCTCTTCGATGTGCGTGAACTGCTTTCGAAGAGTGTCAAATATGTTTGTGTAAGGGGATATGAATGCATTGGAGAGAGCAGGAGGGTAAACACAAGGAATGTGCAAGAAGAGAGAAAAAAACATTTCCATGTGTTTGTATAGGGAATCTAGATAACTAAATGCAAACCACCTAATTTGCACACACACAGTATGAGAGAATGTTTCACTTGGATCAAGTATTTTGTACCCTTTTAAGGTAAAAGTTTTGTAACAGATGGAACTATTCTTTAAAATTATTCCAGTACAAAGCTTTCAGGTGCTCTTTAGAGTTTCCCCGTAGTGTTCATCTCTATTTTCTCCTGTTCATCAAAAACGCACCTTGGCAACAAGTTGTTTTCTAGTCTTCTCACGGCTGAATTGTTGATGAAGTGAGGGTTGTTTTGTGTAATTGATAAGGACGCAGTATTGCAGGTGGCCTTCAGGCATGCCCATTTCAATGAATCTGATCTCCACGGTATTAAGCGTACACACATTATTTACATATAACAAAAACCTGACAATCTACATTCATTAGACTTCATAAATTTTCAGTGTAAACAACACTGTGCTTTGTAAAAAAGCACTGCCTGGCTGACAATGTGGGCGAGTCCTTCAAACACAAGCAGGTAAGTTCAGAGCCACCAGTTGCGGTAAGATGATACAACTTGGCAAACCCTTCAAGATGTGGATCATCACATGTTTCGGGTGTTCATTGTTCTTCTTTCAGGAAAAGTAGAACTTTGAAAGGTCTGGGCAGCAACACTGAACAGTTGCTTACCTTAGGGCTTTTTATTATGTATGACTATATGTTGTATGAAGCTTCTCCTGTCTTAGTCCTCACTGTTAGTTTTCAGTTCACTTGCAGATAGGTATGAAGCATGTCTTTTCTACTAGTTACTGGACTGAGAATGAGAGCTTAATGAGAGAATTATAAAAACAAAACTTAAGAGATTACATGGAAGAAGATAACCTTGCCATAATAGCAGTCAAAAAAATATCTACTCCAAAGTGTAAGTGAACTCAATTTTCTCCTAATTTGAGATCTAGTAAAATATTATGGCATAATCCATAGTTTATTTGAGAAATTAACCCTCCAAAAGTAGCAAAAATAATCAGCTAAGAACATCCTAGGCTCCAAGTCTAACTAGGCAAAGTAGAATAGCAGGGACCTGGGGGAAAAAAAAAAGGCACCACTTTGTCACATTATGTGACCATTTTTTCTCCAACAGAGAGGGAATTTAAGGAAAAACAGCAGTACAGCAGTTATTTGAGCACGTTGCTGGATGTTGCTGAAGCTTCTAAAAATTAGTCCTGATGTATTGGTTAGAAGGAGTTAGCAGGTTTCACTTGCATGATGCAAAACCAACAGTTCTACTGAACACAGACATGGGTTTGTTTTTTTTTTGCATGGAATGAAAGACATCTTGCAACAAAAACAAAAAACAGGATCGGAGGTGGTTTAGGAGCTGAGAAACGGATTATCTATGGACAAGGGCAGCTGAAGTATTGAGATGAGGTATAGCCACTGTAGGTGTGCTTAGAGCATTTAATGTCATCATCCTGTTTAGTGGCAATTAACGTATACATCCTGTCATTTGCCATTGCTTTTATTGCCAGAAAAGAGAACAACCCTGTTAAGAATTCCCAATGGTTTTAGCTACCTTGGGTGGTTTTGGCAATTATGAAGTAAAACAACATTCATGATACAAAGAACTTGTATGGAAGTGAGGTACACTGCATCACACAGATTGTATTGGTGTGATAAAATGAATTTTCAAAATATTTTACTGTATTTTTATTCACCTCTTACCTGTTTGCTGATTGGCGGTGATTAGGACTTAAAGTAACAGTATGCTTTGAGTTGTTACTCTTTGGAAGTTGATTGATGTCAGTGCACGTTTTATCTCTGCAAAGGGTATCTGCTCCCAAAGTCCTTTATGTCTAAAGTCCAGTGGCCTAATGAACAATTACTGCTGTATATAAATTACCAGTTTTTAAGACCAGCGTGTTTCTGCTGGTAGTATTGGTGTCCCAAACTCCTTGCTTCATTGTTAGCTCCTGCTGAGTTAGACAGGTTACAGCAATACTTTTATAAATTCTTAGGAACTTTCAGAATGTTTAAAACAACCTGAGGAGGGGAGAATAAAGGCGTACCGCTATCAGAACTACAGCGGCCTAAAGCTACCAATAACGCAGTACCTCGTGTTAGAACAACCTCCAAATTTTAAAACTGTTTTAAGTCATGGTTATTTTATTCCAAAACACCACAAACCTACCCAAAGCAAACAAACAAACCCCCAACAAAAACGCCTCCAAACCAAACAAAAAAAAAAAAACCCTAAACAAACAAAAAACGACCCAAACGGCCTCAGCTCGCGAAGGTGACCGTAAAGCTTAGAGTCATAGAGCCAGTCCTGCCTGAGCACCAGGCGCTCCCCGCGGCCGCCCCGGGGGTCACTCCCGGCGGGGCACGGTGAGGGCCCGGAGGCACCGCCCTTCCCGGCCGGGGGCAGCCCCGGGGCGGTTCGGCCCCCGGTGTGCGGACCTCAGGCCTAAAGGAACGGGCTGCTCCCGGAAAAGGCAGCGTTTATTACGAATCACCATTTCTAGTGGCGGCTGAACTTCACTAACGCGCTGGATCGGGCCCCTTTCCCCCCGTGAGGTGACGG
>Ga0065711_1033602_pt1 | contig 25181 bp, 8 predicted proteins | sample Hoacrofraction12_FD_59098 | JGI IMG/M metagenome (GOLD analysis project Ga0065711, IMG submission 59098) | Hoatzin crop microbial communities from Cojedes, Venezuela - Epithelial fraction 12 v2 (version 2) | ecosystem: Host-associated > Birds > Digestive system > Esophagus > Crop | place...
AGGTGGCCTGTAGTACACACCCACTGTAATGTCACCCTTATGAGCCTGTCCCTTAATTCTAACCCACAAGCTTTCAACTTGTTCCTCATTTGCCCCCAGGCCAAGCTCAATGCATTCTACTTGCTCCCTCTACTTGCTTCCATCTTGAAGGGATGGAAAGTTCTCTACTTTATTTATTTTCTCAATGATTTTACAAACTACAATTAGATTTTCTTCCAGTTTTGCTGTGTAACTCAAGTCCTGGTTTTGTATGTTTTCACCTACATTAACGAGTAGCAGTAAATACAGCCCATCATTTTAAAGCAAATGTACACTTGGACTTGTGTACTGTGATTGAAAATTACCAGAGGAAATGGTAACACAGACAGTAACACAGAACTTCTGAGGAAACTGAGAACTGGTTTTGGTTCCCATCTTTTCATTGTCTGTATTGAGTACAGCCACTTATAGCATACAGATGCATACAGATGCCTCCAGAACAACCTCTTGTGCATTCCTTCTGCCTATCACCAAAACTCCAAGATTAAAAATCTATGGCTCATTAAACAGGAAGGGAGGAGTATATTGCCTTAGAAATATTACAGTCTGTCAGGATTGCCGTGTCCCAGAGCAGCGACTTATCTGTAAAACCTGCACACAATTACTTTTTAATGATTTTATCCTGGCTCATTAGGAGAGCAACTACCACTGAGACTTAAGAGTAATCATGCAGCTGTACCAGTGATACAGCTACCGTGCATCTTGCCGAGGTACATGAGCATTTATTGAGCTGGCTTTAAAATCTAGAATTCATAAATGAGGTAGAAGAGGGATAATACAAATCTTGCAAAGTATGTCCATGATATTGTATGTTATAACAACAGCAAAGATTTCCCTCCTGCACTTTCATTGCTATTCTCTTTGCATAATTCATTGAATAAATTTGTTGGACTCTGTTTAGAACAATATACTTTTTAAATTTTGGATTTGAAGTGTACTGTAAGCCTGTGCTTGCTTTAAAAATGTTTGTTATGAGTTATGTCTTATCTGAATGTATCTGGAGTTCCTTCTTGCTTCTGTTTTAGCCTGTTTGGAACATAAATTATGTTTTTCCAGTCACCCATGAGAATTTAGTTTCACACAGTTGGCCTGACTAAAGAGCAGAATTTTGGAATTTCTGGTGAGATACAGCAATTGCATACACGTAACTTAGAGGTAGTGATTTAAATTAATTCTCCTTCTGGTGCATAACGACAGGAAAATTTTTTTCCATTAACTGCTCTCTAGCTAGCAGGTAGCTTAATCTTGCTTGATTCTCGCAGGGTCTTGCAGGACCCATAATCCTGCTCACTATTTGAATAGCTGTTGCATTTTGAGGTACCCTTTATCATCTCTAACTGCAACTGTTGAGAAAGAAGAGTTGTTAGAAATTTGTCCTTCTTTGAGAAAGTGAATCCATTATGTGAACTGTGTTTAAGAGTTCACATCAGTACATGCTCGTGTGTGAATATGTGCACAAACTCTCATACACACAAAACCCTGATAAAAACTTCACAAACAGGGAGAAAGGGAATAGATGGCTTCTTTTTTCACGATGCTCCATTTTGAGCCTTTAGTTTTGATATTTTGTTTGGCATTGGGAGAAGCAGAAGCATCTTTAAGAACACTTAATAAAGTCTTTTTGGAAGAAAAAAAACAACAACACTAAGTTCTGGTAAACACAAGGGGAAAAATGCAAGAATGAGAGGATATGAATTAATTTAAACAAACTATATTGTTACTTACTTTTTATTTAAAAAGAGAACACTGTCATAAATTTGTCCTTAAGTGACTCAAACTGTAAACCAAAATGCTACAAGCAAACCAATGCAAATATACTTGCAACTTTTACTAGACACACAATTAATCTGGTTGTTCATGTAGAATACATTTACTACACACTGAAGGATGGTGAAGTTTGAGACTGCTTTGTACACTAGGTAGTAAACAGTTGTAATATTACTCTTTACACGTTATTTAATATACAGAACTAACTGCAGTTTCAGCAAAGATGCTGCAGATTTAAAAGGACTGATAGTTAAACCACACATTTTATATGAGCAAAAAGGATAATTTGTTTCTTGCTGTAATAAGATGACCAAACTAATGGATGGAAAAAAAGTCGTTTTCTTTGTAAACAGTTCATGCCTTTTACCAACATAGGAAGGAATAGACCTAACGATGCTCTGAAAGCAGTTGAGAGTGGTGAACAGAATTTCTATTTAAAAATGTCAGATTTTCCCTCCTCCACTTCACACCACCCTCTATCAAGTGCAACAATGAAATTCTTATATTTGTAGAAAGCTGATGTCATGCAGCTGGGTTGTTACTTGCCAAAGATTTTATGTCTTTTGTAGTGCACAGAATTTGAGTGTCTATAGTGAAAACTTCTCGCCTCATTAATCCATCTTCAAACTACATCCCAAATACCTTTGTATCATTTGATACTGTTACGATCGTTCTTGAGATACATGGTGAACTGCTGGGGCAAAGAGCAGCAGCCAAGTGATACTGAACGCTCAGCTCTCCCACTGAGATAATGCTCATACTTCCTTTAGCAAACTATGCCAGAAGAAGAAGGATTTTCTGACACAGGACAGGGATTGAGCTGAGCCATGTAAGAGCCACTATGGCCACGAGACTGAAGTCTGTGAGAGAAGCTGCCCAGTACCAACACCAGTTGTCATAGAAGGATGCGCAAATGCAGCTTCCACAGGCTAAGCATTCCAGAAAACAGCCTAACAACACATGGGTGTTACCAGAAAGAACACAAGTAATCTCTGTCTTGGGAGGGAATGGAGATGGATGTCAAATGCAAAAGGAACTGACATTATGAGCAATTGCAGGTTGCTATCAGAAACCACAAGGATGCACAGACAACACTCTAAGCATCTCTTTCAAACTGAACTTGAGGAAATATTTTAAGTGTTACAAAGCTTAGATTTATTCTTACAAATTTATCAGTCAAATGCTGTGCTGTATTATTCAGTGTGCCATTCATAACACTGCCATGAATATAGTTTTTTAAACAAGTAAATCTAGTGCACAGATGAAATAATCTGAGGATAAGACATGAAGGAAATATTTCCTTCTGAAAAACACCACTAAAAAAATCCACTAGCAGAAAAAACAGAGGAGAATTGTATAAAATAAAGGACCAAATAGCAAAATAACATAAAGAAATAATTAGAGACACATAGTATTATCAAAGAAGGTGGAACAGCTCTGAGAGAGGTGATAATAAGAGATTCACTCAGCTCAGCAATGCTTTAGTTGGTAATGCTAAGGTTTATGCTAGCAATGGGATCTGATAAAAAATAGTCAAGAAAAGAGCAATGACAACTAGATTCTAAATATGCTATATGCTATATAGATAAGACATCAGAATATTATTAATTAAAAAAATAGTCATTCAGAATTGGGCCTTGTAATATCCAGCCTGTCTATAAGTAACAAATATGATCAATTAAAATCTCTGGAAACTATAAGCAGAGACAAAATTTTCCCCAAAATAACACAAAAAATTCAGAAATTGTTAAAAATCGCAATATTAGAATACCACTGAAAAATAAGGTTAAATTTCTGGCAGAAAGAATTAGAGGTTATGTATCTTTGGAAGAAATGGAAATGTGTGCTCCAAAGAAAAATAAAGGAAGAACGACAATCAAAAGAAAAATGATGAGAAGGTTAGGTACTCCCTTTGATAAAAATGGCAGTCGACTTTTCTTGACCTGAGAATAAATTTTGCCTTTCAAATATCAGAGATTTGAAGTAAGTACTTCACATCCTTATTCCAATATACTTTGCTGCATTTAAGAGTTTAATAAAATAATTGACACAAATGTGCAGGTTGTACACTTCAAGTAATTGAGGAATTGAGTTAACATAAGCTATAAACGTCAAATGAGTTTATCTTCTCTCCTGTTTATTAGGACCACAAACTTAAAAAAATCCTTGTATTATGTAGGCATCTTGCAACTTCATTTGTACCTTGAATGTTGTTCAACTGTGGTGAAAGGATTCAGGTTCAGATGTACCTGGTAGAATGGCATATTCAAGCCCATATATGCTTTACAGGAAATAACAGCTCTGTGTTTGGAGTCAAATACTTTCTCACATTGAAGAAGATACAGAAAAGCCTTGCCCTCTAGTGGCTGGAAAACTAGGAAGCAGGCATAAATCCTTTTTTCTCTAATTGGTACCCAGTTCAGATGTGCTTGTAGTTTGAATAGTTTAGCTGGTTTGAATAACGGAAGTTTTCCTTCATTTTAGATCTGCTAGAAAAACCACAACCACGAAGTCACTTATTATGTTAATTCATTTTTCACTGGAAGAAAAAAAAGTGTTGAAACAGTACTTGGAAGTAAATGGAAATAAGCTTTTAGAACAAGTTGAAGGTGGTTTCACTGGCAGCCATTTGAATAATAGCAGTAGCGATATCTGGATACCTTGCTTGAATGTGCAGCAGTTTTACTTTTCAATTTATTTATTCTGAAAAGGCAGAATGCAGACATAATTTCATAGACAGTATAATCCACTTTGTAATTAGTAAGGAAAATCAGACCCTGTCTGATGTAAATCTATCATCTTCCATTTAAAATTAAATTACTTAATAAATAAAATAATGCAGCATTAATGGAAAGCTATTTAAAGAACACTACTCCTGCATTTATAGCAAAGAATTAATCCTCTTTGTATCCAATCTGTGTATATCACTGCAAGAATTGTGAACGTCAATGTCCATTTCTGCTCACTACCTTACTGCAGTCCACTGACTTTCAAGATGGTTACTCTGTATTGGTCCAGTTCAAACGGAGGATTAGGGCATATCAGATATATCTCAAACAAAGAGAAGAATTCAGTATTGAAATAAATATAAGATTGTGAACAGCATAGCTAATTACATTCTAAAAAGCATACAATGAATAATCTTGTCTGCAAATTGCCTACTTATTCAAATAAATAGTCCATTTCAAGATTGACTTCGTAGCTGTTAAAATGTGTGTTAAATAGATATTTATCTCTTGTGAGAACAAGGTATTCACTTTTTTCACTATGGAATGGGCTGTTATGCCAGAACAATATCCCTGGCTGCTACTGAACAGCCTATATGAGTCAGTAGGAATCCAAGTTTGCTTTGTCCTTTCTGTTATGGCAGACAGTCTGTTAGTTTATTTTTCCAAAGACTGCATAATTGTTGTTTCCTTGGCCAAACCTTATTTGCCTTACATTGTTTCCTTGGCCAAATCTTATTTGCCTTACTCAAAAAAATTTTATTTCATAAAATTTCTTGGAACTAACCTTAATACAGTAATATTTTCCATGTTTAATTGGAAATCATACAAGCTTTATATTTGTCATGGTTTCTCAAAAACTGAAACACAAAAGAACAGTTATTTTTTCAACTTGTCTTTTCCTTTACTTGAAAAAGATATCAAACAGACTTATTTTGGAATACATTTTTTTTATTAACTTTTGTAAATTGTACACTATTTTTCATGAGAGAGCTAACCAATGCAGTAAGTTACTGCTATGTAAATAAAAGTCAATTAAAAGTCAATTATTTTAAAGTATAATCAAAATCTCTGACACATTGTAAAAAATTAAATGGCAAATATGCAAAGTTTCATGTTCTTGGAATGCCAATGATTTCATTGTCTCAATTAAAAAAAAACCTTAGATCTGTTTACTTCCTGAATTTTTCTCACTCTTTTCCGTTCTTGCAGTATAATAACTAAGTTTCTTCAGTGTTGTATACCAGTCACTGGGGAAGCTCATGTAACCAATAATATCAGCCCTCAATAAATTGGATTAGTTTCACTGGTTTGAATGAAATTTGACAGAATATTGCAATTTACAATTTCATAGTAAATAAATTATTCAAGGCAGAATGTGCAACTGACTTAAATTATTTACAGTCTGAAAATGTTGTAAGAGGGAAACTCTAATGGAAAAAAAATAAGGCAGTGTATCTTGAATACTTAATCATGGTGTACTTAAGAAATCAAAGTCCGTTATCAAAGTATGCTCATACATGTTATCCTTGCAGCAATTGAGTTTGTTTTTTAAAATATAGTAAAGTCTAATAAACCAAATTACTTCTGTATATCTTGTGAGAGTACTGCTTTTTAGAAATTTAGGAAGTATATTACCTATTACAGAATGAAATTGCAACTTTCTAAGTTACAATTCATTCCTATTTAAGTCATGAAAAGTCTATGTGAGAAATACAACACTGAGAATATATGGCTGCGTATTTTCATCATCTTTGAGTCTCACAGTAGTTTTTGTGAAATTAAAATTATTACGTAAAGCAATATAAGATAGTACTAGTAATAAGATAATGCATAAATGTAATTGTCCGACAACCGATATGCACTATGTAATTGTAAAACAAACATGTTTAAAATAAAAGTGTTTGTTAGAAAATCTTTTTTTCTGCCCGTATACACGGCAGACAATAGATTTTACCATAAAAGGAATTGAATCGAATCTTAAGAAGGAATAATTTTGCTCAATATCATATATAGCACGTGAGTTTGTAGAAAAGTACATTGCGCACTATTGTGAGAAGACATAATTAAAGTTGTACATTATCATTGCAGGAGTTAAGCAACCTGTGAGCAAGGAAACGAAGCTTAAAGTGGTCCATTTTTAGGGTATGAAGATGTGGATCTTTTTTCCTTAAAGACTTTTTAAAGGCTTCTTGGCTACAAGCAGAAGTTCAAGGAGTTTCATATTGCTAATAATTCTGTTCCCATCAGTCATATGGCCTTTTACTATTGCCACATATGACATATAGTGGCTTACGTTTGCAAACTCAGGAAACTCTAGAAAATCTCAGCATTTGACATAGTTCTTGCAGATGCTGTCTGCAGCTCAAAAGATGTTTTCCAGTGTGCCATGTATCAGCTGCAATGAACACTTATTTTTCTTCTCCTTTCAATTTTTTGTGCAACCTTCACAGCTTCTGGAAGTTTTAATGGGATAAAAACTGATCTGGATGATGGGAACAACTAAAAGAGGAGATGAAATATTCTCCCAAACACCCCACCCACTCTTAGACCCCATTCGTAGGAATCAGTCTCTAAATAAATATCTAGGAACAGAAATTCGTTACTGTTCATATTTAGATCATCTACAAAAATAGAAATCTTCTATTTATAAAATCCCAAACAAACAAAAAACCCAACCGACCAAAACAAAACCAAGTAAAATCTGTATCTTACTACAAGTGTGTTCATTACAAAATAAAGCAGCAATGTGGATTATTCAAGGGACAAGCAACCCTAATTACAGCTGTAGGATGCAGTTGCATTTTGCAATGCAGAACACAAACCAATATGCCCTGCCTTCTGCCTTGCCCCGCAAACCTGTGGCCTCAAGAATTGTAAACTTGGAGCTGAAAAAATTGCATTTTAGAAGTCCAGAATTTCTGATCATTTCCTATTGCTAGTTCAGGCATCTCTTGGTGTGTTACTTGTGAATTCCATTCTAATGAGTCTCATGATTCCATATGCATTGTAGAAAATATATGTGCCTAAATCAAGACTAAACTCCACTGCAGGATCCAGTTCCTAAAAGTTTTATGCTAAAATACCAAACTCCTAACTCAGTGCTCAAGTTTCTGGGCATATTTATGCTCTATATCCAGAATAAAAACTGACTATGGGACCTGGTATTAACAACAAAACATCTCTCTGACATCACAGAACAAAGTAGATGAGGTATGCACAAGAGACTCTCTGGAGATCAAAGTTGAAACCCCGTTATGCCCAGGAGTTATGATTACTGTATGTTCCCTCAAAAAGCAACAGTTCAGCAGCACGCCTGGCAAGTGGTCCCCTGTGGCTTGTAAAGCAGGGGTTTATGTCGCTATGTATCCCATGGAGGATTAATGATTGTACTGTGTCTCTGCCAGTCTCTGACTTGACAGAGAACGTCTTGATAAGCATTGCTATAGATTCCTCAAGTCAGAGGGCATTCATGAATGTCAGAGTTTCCAAAAAAGTAAAAAGTATAATGGAAAGAGTTTTCTGTCAAAATTGCAGTGCTGAATGAGTAGGGTAGCTTGAACACTGTGTTCATTGCTAAGAGCTGAAAAATAACATTTGTAATGTAGATCAGCAAATTTCCCATTGTCTATAAAATTAATGCTTGTGACTTCAGTCAAAAGATTAGAAGACACTGAAAAACACTGGACAAAAGAATGTTGGAATAAGTCTTGGCATCACCTGAAAGCCTTAAAAGAAACTGAAGATAGTACAAATACAATTCCATATGACCTTTTGATATGCATTGTACTGTAAAAGGAGAGACCCTTTCAAACAAATATTTATTACAGATGTCACGAGCTTTATAAGAAGGATACATCTCCAAGAATGCTTAGAAATATCCATTTTAATTGAAAAAGATTATTGCCCCTGAAGGATGCTTAGTTGTTTTCATATGGTAGCAAAGCTTTCACATTAACAAGTTAGAGTCAGAAAAGTGCTCAAAGATCTAAAGCAAAACTTCAGCTAATGAAGAATATATTAGGAAAGGAAAGGACATTTTTCTTGTGAAAAATTGGCAAAGTAAATAAAAAGTTCACTAACCATGGAATAGCTATACCACCAAAGACTTAGGAAAAGAGAATTATGTTTCCAAAAACAGATTATGTAAGAGTGCCCTTACATTATCAGACCAATAAAATTATAGATGTCTTCAGCAGGAATCTTTCAACAACACCTGCAGAAGCCTAGCCCAAATATATGCTGCCCTTACAAAATCAGGGTTAAAATCTAGGGTCAGATCCTTATGGAGGCAACAGTGAGTTTGAACACAAGATCTGGTTTCAGAAATATCAATAGTAAAATGCTGAATAACATGGTGAAGACAGCATGAAACTAACTTCTTTGCATTAGACCTGCTACCTTTATTGGAACTTTTTTTTCATAAGAAGACTAAATATCTGGTACTGGTACTGGAATTTCAACTCCAACAGATTTCTCCATGAAAGGAGAAGAAAATGGGGAGAGAGCTAGGAAGAGAGACAGTGTGAGAGCATTTAAATTCTCACTTGGAGAAAGTGAAATGGCTTGTCTTCCTGTGTGGTCTTAAATTCACAAAGTCAATAAGATTTTCTGATATTCCAATTCCTGTTAAATGTTAATGCCTCTAAAAATTAGTGCTGGTATTACTTCGTTAGTTTCATTATCTAAAAGACAGAAGCTAGGTTCAAAGGCTAGTACTCAGCTGAGTCATTATTTCTGTTTTGTTTCTGTATGTTGTGATCTATCTGGATTTTAACCTCTAAAGAGATTTTAAAAGTAATGAATGGGGGATAAGGTGAACTACTTCTCTCACATTTTCTCACTTTTCCCACTTTACACTCCTTTAGTAACAGCCAGTTTTTAAGTAGTGTCAGATGATGTCAACAATGGCTGTTCCATTTAATCCACTTAGAAAATTATATTAATTATAAATTTCCATCACAACCTCTAATTGTGCAAGCTCTTTCTTCCTTATTTCCAGTATTTGTAGCATAACTAAATTAAGTTTGGATGAATATCTCTGAAATAGAAGTTTCAGCAAATCCCTAAAATCTAAAGATGTCCAGTACTATCTTTTGCTTTTTCTGGATGCTTAATGGGGTAAATTTTACTTTGTATGTCCAAAAAACTTCCTTAGTTCTTTTTCAGTCCTTCCAGGAATTGTTCTGTCAAGTGCAGCTGTACTGGATGGCAAAGGAGTTCTTTAATTGGCTTGAAAAAGATGTAGGTGAGGCTGTCCTGTATAGCCATATGCTTTTTATAAGGCAAGTTTTCCATCTAGATAGAATAGGAAAGAGGGAAGAGGTGTATATCATGACACACACTGTGGCAGGTGAGATCAGCTTGAAGAGGTAATACAAGTGGTCTTGTCAGCAGAGAAAAGAGGTCTGTTTGCTGTTTGAATTGCCATTTCCTGGAAGAAGAGCATGAGTTTATTAAGTGTATGTTTAAATAGTACAGTATTGCATACTTCTGATGCTTGTAGAACTTAGCTACAAGCTTTCTCAGTATGGATTTTGAATTTACAGTGCACAGGTGCTAATCATTACGGCCACTTAGCATTATGTGAAATCTGAACGTTTTTTCCCCACACAGGCTGTGCGTGCACAGCAACTGCTCCTGTCTGGAGTGCTTAGCTCTGTGAAGAATAGCATTTCCAACATCGCCTTTCACAAAGGTTTCACTGATGCCTCAGAATAACCAGATAAGCATTTTGGGTATTCCAAGGGATTTTTTGAAAAGATTTAGGCTATGGCATAGTTGGGCTAGCTTTAGCAAAAATGTGTTAGAAACAAGCGCAAGACCAAGGTTCAGAGCAGGGTGCTGTAAGGGCCCCGAGAGCATCCCCCCTCCTGGAGGGAGATGAGGGGGATGCTGATCTCAGAGCCAGGTCACGCAAGGGTGCTCCTTCTGCTGCTGCTGGCCATGGGGTGAAGATCCCCAACTGTGCTGTGTTGCAAGGATGCTGCACTTGGGGCCAACCCCTGCCTGTGGGACCTGCTTTTGGCCAAGGCTCTCACGCTTGGTCCCTGCCGGAGCTGCAGCCCCACTGCACTGCAGTCCTGCCCCACCTGGCCATGGGCCTGCTGAGCCCAGCACTGACACCAAGCCAACCCACAGTCCCCAGGAAGGTGCCCCCAGCTGTCCCCCGACCTGCCCTACTCACTGGCAGGCGAGGTCTTGCCCTGCTGCCCCGGGGGAGCCGTTGCTGCTCCGAATGGCAGTCGTGTCCAAGTGAGAGTCAGACATGCCCATTGTGATGAGGCAGGTCTGAGATCAGGCCGCGAATACCAGCCAGAGAGTCAGGGTCAGGATCAGGCCCATTGCCCGTGAAGAGGTCAGACACAGTCCAGTGGCAGGGCCAGGTCCATGGTGACAGGGCGCATTTGGGTGAAGCCAGGCAGGCAATCTGCCAGTTAGAGTCCCCTGGCTTTGCATAGGCTGCAACGCATTAGGAGCTGTAGCTTGGGTGGGGGTCAGAAGCTCAGCTTAAAAGCAATGGGCAAGGGGCTGGCCCTGGCTGAGGCCTCCCTGCAGTGCTGTCTGGGGGACTTCCCCCATAGCTACTAGCAGCAAGGCAGCTGTCGTCTGCCCTCTCTCCAAGTTGGCCCTGAACTCCAGCAGCCAAACCCCCAGGAGAAGAGATGCTCTTGGGGCTTTACAGGTGCCAGCGCTCACTCCTCAGTCCTCAGCCCATTTTGGCTGCTACTTATCTACCAAAGGCTTGCTGAAATAGGATGGTTGTTTGCAGTTTCTTGTCCTGCTTACAGAGCGACTTTCATGATAGTGTGTAGACTGGATGTTTTGGGCAGCCTACCACAGAAATAGAAATAACTGCCATAGATATTGTTGTGCCTGAACTGGTACTGTGTGTCTGGCTGGAAAAGACCCCACTGGAGCATCCTTCCCTCATTCATACACTCAGGAGCTTTTCCAGTCCTCTCACAGATTTTATGTTTTGCCCTGGACCAAGAAGAAACTGATAGAACTATTCTTAGCAGCATCAAGCTTGTAGGTAGTGTCAGCTGGCTTTCTATCATATGAAGGCTCATCTAGGCGGTTCCTGTAGGACATTGACAACATAATGGCATTTTCTTGGGGGACTATGACCTTCAGAGCATGTAGCATGGCAGCAGGTAATAATCACAAATACTGGTCAGAGACACCTTCATGCTGTGGGGACGGGCTGGGACATGGTGAACTTCTTAAAATGGGGATGATGTTTGATGTTGATGTTACCGCTTGTGGTTGCTGAGGACCAGAAACTCATTGAATGATCACCTTGATAATTATAATGAATCATTGAGTCCTTCTACGGGACCCTGGATAAACAGGTGTGCCTTACTGCCATTACTGAAATCACACCTCACTCTCTGAGGCAATGTATACACACCTGTACATGAGCTTAGAAATGCATGACACAAGACCGTGATGCCTTCCTGCAGCCAAATGGCAATTCCATAGCAAGTGCTTGTATTACTTGCCTAGAACCATCAAATCCTGCCATTTCTGGCCTGACTTCTAGCAACTCCAATACTGATGAGCTGTTAAAAATGGTGGTATGTGGATAAGTAGGTGATCAAAGGCTAGAGTGGGAAATGGTAAAGGATGTTAGCCAGTCCTGAAGAGAACAAGATGCTCTTCTAGTGCTGCGATGCTGGCTCTACTTTCTGCTTCCTTCCTTGTTCATACCCTGATCGCCAGTATCATTCTCATAGCCTACATTGATAAGATAAAATCCATATGGATGTCAAAGAAATATGGGCACTGAAGGATGTTGGGATATGATGTCCATGACTCAGGATATGGTGCTACTTTTGGCTGGGTAAACCAGGCTGAGTAGGTAATGTAGTTTGTGGTGCATAACACTCACTTGCATGCACGAGATGGGGTTATGCCTTGTTGCAAACAACCGAAAACATCAGGCTGAGCAGCCTTCACTGGTGCAATGCTTAAAAATGACCTGACAAAGTGGTACACGTACTGTCTGAGATAGGTAATCAAAGCATCCTTCTGAATTTTGGAAAATAATACCTTCCTGAGACATTTTTTATCCTACATGGTGAGATAATCAGGCACAAAAAGAATAAGTTGGAGCATATATGAATGTGAACTCAAAGCTCTAAACCACTGGAATTATTCAAATATATTCTCACTTGAAAATGTGCAATAAATATTAAAAAAATGTTTCTCTTCAATATGAACCATTTTTAATAAATGATTTTTTATACATGATTTTAATACAGTCTGGATTTAGTTAAGATCTGAGTTTGTATTGGTAATATTCTTATGCTAGGTCTTCATATTTTGTTCTTCCTTACCTGGTCCCTCTCAAATGATTGGTTTCATACTCTTTTTATTGACTGTTAAAATTATATCCAAAATGTGAAACTGTAATAGAATTGGAAATATTACAAGAATCGGTTGGTTTATGCAACCTTTCAGGAGATACATGCATCCACCCTGGCTTGTAATTTTGAAAAAATAATCTGAATTTGTTAGAGTGTAGACCTATCATTTAATCCTCTTTTAGTAAATCCAGGTATTAGTAGCTAGAATAAGATAATACAGAGAAAAATACATTATAACCATCAGAGACAGTGCACTGGTTTGGTAGACGTGAGTAGTTGTTACAGGCAAAAAAAGTCAACTTATTTTTCCAGGCTAAGTGGATGTTACTTAGAAAGTACACAAGATGTGAGGTAAAGGTGAGTGATTACTTTTAATGGACAAAAGTTTAGCAGAAACCTCTTGAGTGGCCAGTAGCCAATAAATATATACTATTGTATTCAGATTAGGATACAATGATACACTCATATCCAATTATATTTTATGCATTAAGTTTTTTATTTTTTTCATTGTGTGCCATGGCAGCAGTCCCCTGTCCTTGAATCAATTTTAATTTAGAGATTCCCATTTGCAGATGCTCAAGATTTTCCTATACTTGCATTGATAAGATAAATTAGGTGCAGTTGTTTCCCTAAAAGTAACCATCCTGCAAGGGAAATGGTAGTAATTTTTAATCCAGATTTTAAATGTCTGTCTTCTTTAAAGCTTGGTTTTACCATTTCTGCATTTATGTAATCACCATAGTACAGGACTTGCCATGTTGTATGCTTCTTGCATATTAGCATATGTGACTGCAAAGTCCTTGTGGGAAAGCTTTACTTATACTGCTGATTTAATCAAAATGTTCTAGATTAAGTTTGACAGGATTTTGGTTTTTTCACCATTTTTCTTTCCATGGAGTATGTTAAGGTCAGTAATCTATTTAGTTTAATGCTCTACTGTCAAATTTGCAATTCTCCTTGTAAGAATCAACCCCCCCCACACACACACACAAAATATTGGATATGTCACTAGGTATTTCATGAGCAAAAAACAATTAAAATGAAACTGTTGTAAAAAATATGAGATAATTATGTAAAACCAAACTTTTAATCAAACTAGGGATATTTTTTTTGATTTCTTTAGTTCCATTTTAAGAACAACATGTTAAAGTTTTCTGTATTCTTCTTAAATTAGTAGTATTTTGTAGACAAATTGTAATATCTTCTCTACTGTAATAATTTACTCTCCCACTAACACAAAAATATTCTCAGGTTTTTACCATTTGATTCAGTCTGAAAATAAGGACGTGTTCTTTAAAGGCATTAGATAACCTGCATTTTTGTGCAATATAAGATTACTTTCAAATTTGAGTTGGAAAATTTTAAAGGTGTTTCTTCTACTGACAAAAATATTTTACTAGATATAATAAATAGCTTGCATCAACTAGAAAGGTAATAGAAAGAGATGATGATACTTTCTGCTTTGAATTAGATCCAACCATTTAGTAGTGCAAAATTATCATTGTCTTAAATACCTCAATTCACTTCTGTCTGGAATTTCAGAATACTGATTTTAAAGTTTCTAAAAATGCACTCATAACATCTAAAATTATAGTCAAACTTCGACTGGCTATATCCGTTCAACGATCAAAGTAAATAGTCACATAAAATGTGTTTCTCATCAATTTAAATTGTTACCGGTTTAATTTTCTATCTGCTGATAAAAATTGAGGCATTGTCTGGAATAAATATGAAGTCAAATATCAATGCATTTTAATCACACTTTGAATTTTGCAGCAGGCAATTACACAAATATATTTTTTGTGATAGATTTGCTACATACTTTACTGTAAATTTATTTCTTACTTATAGCAATACAATGTTTCTCTTCTTAGACTAATGTTGCATATTGTGCTATCTGAAACAGATGTGTAGAAAAACTCGAAAGGACAGATATATCTTTTTTCTGCAGTTCAAGTCCTCATTTTATAAATACAGGGCAGAAAATTCCTTATCCCATTCCCAGCTTACTCATTGGTGCAGCTAGATCACTGTAAAGATCACTTCTCAAAATTCATTTGACAATCCTTCAGTCGTTTCACCTCATGGAATATTCATTGTCTCTATATATGAGGTTTCTCTGTGAACTCTGTGTGCTGTTTTACATTGCCTCATTTGCACAGAAACACGTGAACTCTTTGAATTGCACAAACTGAATTTTAATCCAGGGGAGTGAGAATAACTTTAAAGGTACTTAAGTCATATTCAGAAGTCAAAACAAAGTCTACTTTTAGCTATGTGATATAAATAATCTTAAAGGTATGCTCCTGATGTATTTTAGGGTACCATTATTACAAAAAAATAGGATACTGTCAAGAAAAGGCAGAGATGGAAAGGCAGAGTTCTTTTTAGGTGTGATTAAAAAAATATAGCTATAACTACTTCTTATTCATATTTCCATTTTTGTTAATAATTTATCCACAATTCTTTCTGAAGCTCATGTAAGTTACTCTTGGCTGTACAAGTCCCTCTAGTGGCATCTTGTATGTAACAGATAACCATAAAACTTAGTCCTGTTTCTCATTCTTTATCCATATACTGCTTAAAATCTGTCAGCTGAACAAGTAGAACAACATTCAGCTTTAAACTCATTTGATAGTCCCTGTAACAGTTCAACTTGTGTTCATGTAATTCATATTATGCATCCTTAAGATTAATTTCCTGAAAAATTAGCATTGTTGATATCACTGGGCTTTCAGTCTTAGAAAACAGAATTTGGAGTAAGGTGTGTCACGTTTGTTGTTAGTTCTGAAATATTAAGAAGTTAAGGACTTTGTGTTCTCACCCTTTTCTTGCTTCTGACTATAAAATAATTGGAAGTGCGTTTGTATTCTGCTTTTTGAAAATACTCTTCCTCATTCAAAGTAGTTAGAAGTGACAGAATTTCAAAAGCGGTGTCAGTGGCACTACTGCATTTCACCTTTCTCATCTCCATGAGAACATCATTTACTCTAGTACTTTTTTAGGCAAAAAGTATTAACTTCTGCTTACTCTTTACTTTCAATATACCATCAAGTAAACATTTCAGAATTACCAGCAATCCACCCTGAAAAGATGTTTTGGAAATTTAGGCTCAGATTATTAAAAGCATCTGTACCAAAATATTTCAAATGCTTGCTTGAGTTGTTCTGATGGACTCATTATCCATGATCAGCAGTTCAAATCGATTTGGTCTCTTCCAATACCTCTTTTTTCTTAGAAGCAGCTACATTTCTAAATTGAGATGTCTAGCTGTGTATCTATTTTATCGCCCTTTGTTGCATTTAATGTCCAGTGATTATATAATTCTTTTAGATTCTAGAAATAAATAAAGATCACAGATCAAAAGATGATATGATTCATAGCGAATAATGCTATATATTATTATAAGATTTAAGCTACTAATACAGTTGCTAGGTTCCCAGAGAGACCACCCACCCTTTATTAACGTAGTTTTCGCCTTCACAGTCAGCAGTTGATGACTACAACAAATATATATAGCTACATGTATTTACAGAAATATCCTATTCTTCACAAAAATGATGGTGGTATCCAGGTAGACGCTTTTGAAGTTTTTTTGGAGGGCATTAGAATTGATGTTTGTTCTTCTGTTATCTAATAATTATTAACAAAGCTGGCAAAGTATACAAGGTGATCCAAATGAACAGATTTCAGTAACCAAAGTGGAACATTCTCTTTTTTATATGAGGCAATTATTTTATTTTAAATCATCTGTTCAAGATCAAAAGCATAGTCTTACTGAAAAACTGACAGTTTCCACTAATTTCAGTGGACAGGATAGTCCCAGTAGGAGTCCTGTTGTGCATTGTGGATTGGAGATAAAATGTATGGAATAAAATTTTGACAACACTTATTCCTCAAAGCCTTTAAAGAAAATTGTTTGTTTACCCTCAGTCCCTCTAAGACTGCATGGGATCTCTTTAAACAACTAATGCACATAGGTGTTTTTTATATAACTTACACAGCACCATAGTAAATTATACTGTGAATTAAACCCTGAAGAATAGAATCAACCATGCATCTAGAAAGTAGGTGTTAAAATCCTGTTCCACATTATTAGAAAACACTGCAAGGATTAGTAAGAGGCAGTCATCTGAAGTTGTAGCAGCAAAGGATCTTAGCTAGCAAAGTCAGGCAGAAGTTCTTAAGAAATAATGAATCATAGCAAAGATAAAGCAACCGATACCTGTGTAAAGACAATCACTGTAAGCAGAGAAGTTTCAAAGATCAAAGTAAGACCTCCAGGGTGTTACTGGCCCAAAGTTAAGTCATACACACACTTTGGATTTTCTTTTTTTATTATTGTTATTACTTGACTTGTTGCTAAAAGAAATTTAAACCCTTTCCCATAGAGTTTTGACGAGATATGCACTTTCTTGATCGATTTCTTCTTACACCCATGACTTCAAAAAAATGCCCGGTTTAGTAATTCTGGGGTTTTTCCCCGCTGTAGTGACATATGAAAGGATAAATCTCACTTCATTTGTGCCAGATCTCACAGCAGTGTGATAGCTTCTTTTTGTTTGCTCTAAATTATCCCAACCTGGCACACCTGCCCGAAGAGACCTAAACAATAACATATTACAAAGCAAAGCGGCATCTCCTTTTTATTCAAAGTTTAAGCAAACCTTCTGTTACAAAGACTCCTTTTATATCTGTTCTTTTAATTTGGTGGAAATGGAATGAAGTAAAACTTCAGTCTGACATATCACATTGTACCATAGACTAGTTGCTAAGTGTGGGTCAAATCAGAAAATGTGTAAGAATTTCTTTCTCATTTACCAAAGTTAAAAACATAATGGTTTTGGCCTTGCAAAACTTAGCAAGGTCTTTTGTTTCTTAGTTCCCATCAGTAATGTGTCCCATGTTTCCTTAACGTTGTGTCCGATCAAGCAACCAAGAAATATATTCAAAACCTTTACGCTCGTTGAAGAAAAGTGGGTTGCAGTTAGAATGGGAGGTTATAGGAAGACAGATGGGGACAGGGGCATTCACAGTCAGGACAAAGGGGTGAGACTGTTTTTAAACTTTGTGACCTGTGGTCACTACCTGTTTTATCCGTTACCGACAACTCCCACCTACGTGATCAGCTACCTGTGATTAACACTAATTTCAGTGACTTTGGTGTCAGAGCAGAAGGCTGTAGAAAAGATCAGGACAGAACTGAGTTTGTCTTCCTGAAGGCTAGGTTCTAACTCATACAAGAAGTGATGTTTGTAACGCCTTGCTGCCTCACTTGATTTTACAGTCCTAAACACTACTAATCCTGTGCATTGAATGAATCGGGGATCAGGCACTAAAACACATTTTTTACTAACAAAATAAAAAATCTGCAATACTTATTCACAAGAAACAGTCTCAAATCTTTGTTTTAATAACAAAGTCCTTGTCATTTTAACTGAAATTATTTTTTTTTAAATACAAATAGAATTTCTGAGGTTTTATAAATAAGGCTTGCTGGCACATGACAACATTCTTTAACAATTCTCTCAATTCTCTCAATGAAGATCATTTGGACCCTTACGCTGCTACCCTAACTTCATTTGCCCAGAAATTTAGGCCATTGTAGTCTAAGGGAGAAAGACCAGTGTAGAAGATAAATTTCATAGACCTTGTACGTATTTTCAGGGTGCCATGGCTGTTCACTCAAAGCATTAAGCCTAAGAACTTGCCTTGACGTCCAGTCTAGCCCATTCCCACTTTATGTGCTTTATTTCTATACAGACACAGGGGACCTTCCGTCAGACTAAGTTTGAAGGGGAGATGTTTCTAAGAATACAGCTGTATCTGAATAGGGCCCGCTGCTCACAATGTCACAAGACTGCACCTAATAATCTAAACACATAATTTATAAAAATGGTAAGAATGTAAAAACTGGGAAATTCACATATGAAAATTATGGAAGTAGCTAGACTTTGAAGATGTTCCTATAGTAGTTAAAACCAGTCTGTAATTTTTTATCATCTTTAAAATTTAAAATTATTTTAAAATTAAATAATCCCTACCCTAAATGTGAATTTGCCAAATGCGTAGTTAGAATGTGCAGGCTACTTGATGTCCTCACAAATAAGTTAATTTCTTATGATCACCAAAATCAAGAACAACCATTTGAACTGCAGTGTCAGGTCGCATATTTGGCAAGCTGCATATGCGCTAAAATATGTATGTGTGTACATACTTTTATACACACATACGTATGCATACGTAAATATTTAATGGTAGGTCTGAAGGCGTAATCCCATGTCTCATTACAGTTATGTATGAAATTCCCTTGGACATCCATATGCATTCCTCAAGTGTCTAATAAACGAGTTGTCATTGCTAGTGGAAAACAACAGGATACCCAAGCAAAACTGAAATTTTAGAGCTTCTAACACTAATAAATGTTGAATGGTTTAAAAGCGTTAGAAATTTTGTGGCTATTTTGAGTAAATAAATTTGATGACATACTGCTATCTTGCAAAGTTCAATTAATACTTTGTGACTGCGTTCCAAGATGTTTTTTTCATGTTTTAAAGGCAAAGTAAAGGTGTCCTGAGAGGTCCAGATTTACTGAAGTCATTGTGAATGGCTACTGCCTATATGTCAGTTTAAGTGTGTGCCAAGGACAGATGTTTTCAGACTTGGAATAGCTTGTTTGATGCTAACGCTTTTCAAAAATTAGTTACAGTTAAAATATTTCATGTAGAATTTAAGACTAAGTGATTGCACCAGATGAGTTTGGTGGTGATATGAAAGCCCATTGCATAGAACTGAAAATAATTTGCCTCATCATTTCTGGGACTAGTTCAGATTATAACAGCTATGTTGACATAATTGCCACCCATCTCTCACGTATGATATAGTTACTGCTTCCTGTTGCTAGCTTTCTGTGGGAGCAATTGCTTCGCATAGAGGAGATCAGCTCAACTTGATGTGCAGAAATGTATACATCACATCACACCAGTTACTAAGACAATGCAAGCATGGACAGGAGTTACTGTTCAAACAGAACATTAATCTGTGGTAATGATAAACACGTCTGCTCCAGTGCCTGAAGCAATTTCTGCATCAAGCTGTAGTTGGATAAGGGGAAAAAGATATGTCTTTATAATAAGTTTGGTTGTTTGCCTTTGTTGTTATTTGTACTGAGACAACCTCAGAGTTTTCTCATTTTCACCTACAAGGCAGCGGTACCAAAAGGGAAAAACAATCAGGCAGATTCAAATCTTTAAGTAGATACAGTATTAGTTCAAGTAAAGTACTATATAGCCACAGGGTTTGATTTCAGAAGCAATATATATTAAAGCATGTGAAAATATTTCAATTTTTCTGAAGTATTGTAAAACTCAAGTAGAGTATTTAGATACAGACAGTTCCAATTTGTCCATACCTAACACCATTCAAAAGCAAAACTTCTGTTTTATCACAACCTACGACACGAATTAATCTTTTTGACCTCACTTTTGGTTTCACAATTTTTATGAGTACAGTGTGAAATTTACATTCTTGCCTCTTCATAAAAGGGTTCAAATTTAAATTTAAGTATCTTTTTAAGCTGCAGATATGTTTTTTTTTAAGTTTTAGCAATAATATTTCAATGGCTGTTTGAAACATAGGTCATTAAAACTGGGCATATAATCTTGTTCATGTGACCCAGAATGTTTATAGCATTACCATTACACATTCAGTTATGGTTGTATTTAATATTACTTCCAATAACTTAAAAATCGTCTCACTACGATCATTAATTGGTTCTAAATATTCTCAGAAAAGAACCTAAGAAGTTTTATGTGCTGTTAAGAGTGCACTCCATTGCTCTTGGTTATGTCAAGGGGACTGTCTGGGTAGTGTGAATAGAATCTGGTTCACTCTTTAGTAACCACAGGGTTTTTTTCGCTTTTTTCCAAAGCATTTTGTTTGCGAATAAAATTCTTTTATCATTTTGAGATCCAGCTCAATTTGCAATTACTTCAGCTGGAATTATTTAATCGATTGAGATGGATAAAGCTGTTATATAAAAGCTTACCTGTCTCGGAATCTCAAGTTTGATTAGTATGCAGTTCTGCTGTCTCTTGCCTTTTAATTCAGATGCTTTACTAAATCACAGTCATACCTACATCTCTGACAGTACCCCTGCCAACAGCATGAGGAGGATTTTGGCTCCTCCATTGTCAGCGAGACCACAATGTTTGTTTTTGTGGTCTTGATGTTCCATTCCTCTCCTGCAGGATCTGTGATTTAATTCATTCTGCTGCCTTTAATTGGCATCCTTTTGCCCCGCTGCAGCAATATTACACTCACTAAATTTAAATATTGAAAATATTCACTGCCAACCAATTTGTTATTCTTGAAAGATTTCCAGAACAACTCTATTACTATTAGACCTTCCTGCAAAACACAAACTTTTTAGACTGTATCTTTTGCTCTGCTTATTAATCCAAATAATTAGATTTATTTGAAGAAACTGCAAGTGAAAAACATGGTAACTGATTTGCCTGTATCACCCTTTTAAAATGTGGATATTTTGTTTATTTTATAAAAGAATATGGAAATGCAAAAGGAAATTCTGGAGAAGAATAAAGGGTTGTCATATAGGTTCTTCTGTAACTGTAATGTCTAAATTTTGAAAAATGCGTAACATTTTATGATCTTGCATGAATCGCATAATCTTACTATCATGATTCAGTAGTTTTAGTGTAAAAGTAATTTGAGGCAATTCAAAGCTTGTGCATGTAACAAGATGGGGATGAAACTACTATACTGCACATTTTGTCGGTAATTTCCCTAAAACATTTTTCAGTATAATTGGTTCATTGTCACTTAATTAAATTGCACCTTCTTACGCGGTGCAGAGCATTAGCATTAGTGTGCTCAGAATAGGTCTGTACTATATACAAGTCTGCTAAAAAGAAAAAAAGCAATCTAGTAACATAACTTACAGAATTAACAGGGAAGACCTGGCAAATGACTTTTTGCTGGATTCTGTGTATGTGGGAATCATTGCCTATAACAAAATATTCTGCAGCATAGTAAATTCATGACTAAAGTGTCGATGTCAGTTCTGGAATTCAGATAATATTTTTAATGTTAGAATTCAAATACCTCTTCAGCCTAGAGTCAGTATTCTTACCTTTCTAACGGATTTATTTGAATATACAGTTTTCTGTGAATATACATTTTTCTTTTGATTACCATCCCTTTTTCTTTCGTTGTCTTTTTCTCTATCAATAACACAAAGGGTAATAAGCCTGAAACCTTATGAACTTTCTAATTTTTTTCCCTTGATGCTGGTGCGTTTGTGTTTTTTGAACACAGAAAGCTATCAAAACTGCACATACTTTAAAAAACTTTATTGCTGCACACACCATTAGCTTTTCGGGACTATGGTAGGAAGAAGGAAAAGTAACAGTAGTGATCTAATGTCAGCCTGTCATTAAATATGTTAAAGATGGTAGTAAACAAAAAAATTTATGTGTGTAATTCTACAGAAACAAGAATATAATCTATAAAAAATGCAATTAACATTCAATTTTATGGGAAAGTGTAATTTATGAACCCTGAATAAGAGATATACTATTAAAAGGTTCATTTCTAGTTAGACTGCCAAACTGGCAGTGTATTTATTTACTAAAAAAAGCTATTGGCTCAGAGTTTAAGGGATCAATACTACATTACATTTCTTCTTAGCATACTTGTTACAGTTTCGGCCAGTACGCTTGAGTGTCACTCTTCTAAAAAAATCCTAATGCAGGTGTCTTGGTCCAAATATTACAGTAATTTTAAAATCGGTGATTCCTATTAAGTGCTGCATGGAAAAATGTGTTTTAAGTTTATTGTAAACCTGTTCTTTGTCAGTGTTTTAATTAAAGTGTTTACTTTGATCACACTGAACCATATACAGTTGTGAAAGATGGCTCAAAGGACTAACACACGGCACAATGCCACATTATAAGGAATTTTAATCAAAAAAGTAATCCCTTTTCTTTTTTACAGGAACTCGCAGTTTTATTATAATTAACACAGTCACAGTACATTAAAGACAAATCATGTATACGTAACTACTCAAAGAAGAAAGGACAGCCTGTTGCATGTAATTCTGTGCCTATGCTAGATTTCCTCTCCTGTTAGTTTGTTTGTTTGTTTTTTACAGAAAGGCGATCCCTTTATTTAAGAAAACAATAACAAAAATAGAATAGGTACTTTTCTGTTCCCAGGACAGACCATATTCTGGTTTGTTTTAAGAACAGGAATATATGGATTTCCTTGCATCTACAAAAACACGCTCTCTAGAAATCTGAGTATGAAGGTCCTCAAACTGTGGTTCCTCTTCTTTGTTTTTCCTGTGCAATTATCCCTTACAAAATTTATTGCTGCACCGTTTACAATACTAAGTGGCTTTAAATTTCAGAAAATAAATGGTATACAAATAGGACTCCTCCTTTTTATATTTAATATTTTTGCTTTCCTCTGTTACGTTAACATGTTTGCATACATCTGAAAGATTAAAGCACAGTGGTTAAGATTTAATTTGGAATTCATGATAATACATTAGGTTATAAAAATTTAATCTGTGTGTAGATGAATGAGCGGTGTTTTTTCCAAGTTGTTCCCCCGGAAATTCTGTAGCCAGTCAAAAGCTGGTGAGGGACGCTTCAGAGCAAACGCCACCCCTTTCAGCTGTGTTGTAGCCTAACAGTTTCCTGCAGCTTGTGGAGTTCAAGGTTACCAGGAGGCAAAGCTGTGCTTTGCATGTGAGAGCAAACATAAAGAAGATTTTGTCTATGCTCCTATCACGTCTTCTACTGCCTCCTCCTTTGTAGTCTCCTCAGCTGTAGTCTGACATGACATATGAAAGCAAAAGAAGTGGTAAGCAGACCTCCTAAGCTCCCTGAAGAAGTCTAATCTGGCTTCATTAATGGCAAGTAGGAATGGATAATGTGGAGCATGCCCACATGACGTGTATGCAGGTGTATGCGGAGATGCACAAGTGCACGTAAGTGTATAGGGAGTGCACGTACACTTTTAAACGTATATATATACACACGTGTTACTAGGGCTGTTGGAAGAAAACCTAGTACAAAAAGCGCAAATCTGTATCATGCAACAGCAGACACAGGGAAGGAATCTCTGTTTACTTTGGCTGTGCGAATTGCCCTTTTGCTTTAACATACAAAAAGTCTTCCTCAGAGGCTGCAGACAAGCAATGATATTGATAATGCGCGGGGCCAAGATGACTCGTCTTAATTTGGGGGGTCTTTGTATTTGATGTCCTGCACTAATTCTTTCTGGCAGTCTGGTTGGAAAGCATCTTACTACCGAACCAAGAATTGGAGCAGAAGAAAGTTCTGAGTTCTTGCCCATTACCCCAAAAAGCTAACCTTGTAATGTTAGTGCTATTTTCCTTTTGACCGTGTTAATTCTAAAACAGAACAGTATTGTGACACACACAATCACAGAATTGTAGGATAGTTGAGGTTGGAAGGGACTTTTAAAGGTCATCTAGTCCAACCCGCAAATTCTGAAAATTTTACTTTCTCCTTTTACCTCCCCCATGAAACTAAGGCAAAATTCTAGTGACTATTTCACTATTTATAAATATTTCCTGAAGCTTTTCCTATTAAGCTTCTTTTTGAAAAAAGGTTCATTTCCTTATAGGACTTTGTTAATAGAGCCAAATATGAGAAATACTGCATTACTGTAGGCCCGCTGTAATCTGAAAAAATCCCCCTAAAAACCCCCAAATATATATTTCTGTTGGCTTTGTTCATTGAAGAACTCCGTTGAAAATAATCCTTAAATTAATAATTTTAAAAATACCCTTTGTTCTTGCATTACAAAGTATCTGTTTCCATATATAGCTTCTCTGTGAACATCTATTCAGGCACCTCAGCAGGAACTTGGATATTTGCCGGTGCGGGATCTTGCAGCTGCATTACCCACTGGCTTCAAAGGGATTTGCGGACACTCGGAAGCCTTGGGAGTCAGCTTTTTTTTCTCCTACGTGTGGATTTACACCCCTGACTTTAAGAATTCATGTTCTGAAACACGGATATGAGTATCTTCCTGTGCGCTGTGCGGGTTTGTTGGGTTTTTTTTCTTGTCTTTGTACAAATCCAGGGACTGAGATGCTCGATGGATTGGGAACAAACTCACCCCGGGAGAGGCCCGGTGCCCGGGCTGTGCCGCGAGGAGGGCACTTCGGCGGGGGGCCCGCACCGACCGCCAGCGCTGCCGCCCGCCCGCCCGCCGCGGCGGC
>Ga0065711_1033603_pt1 | contig 25180 bp, 15 predicted proteins | sample Hoacrofraction12_FD_59098 | JGI IMG/M metagenome (GOLD analysis project Ga0065711, IMG submission 59098) | Hoatzin crop microbial communities from Cojedes, Venezuela - Epithelial fraction 12 v2 (version 2) | ecosystem: Host-associated > Birds > Digestive system > Esophagus > Crop | place...
CTCCTTCTCTGGAGATATTCAAGACCCACCTGGACAAGGTCCTGTGCAGCCTTCTCTAGGTGTCCCTGCTTTGACAGGGAGATTGGACTAGATGATCCCCAGAGGTCCCTTCCAACCCCTAACATTCTGTGGTTCTGTGATTCACCTAGGTGAAGGAGTGAACGATGAAGTGACAAAGTTTACTGCTCAAGCAAATTATTTAGAGTAAAAAGGTGAGAGCAAGGCAGGGCAATAAAAGTGATCACAAATGTAGAATGACTGCTGTGCAGAGAATGATTGAGGAAACTCGGACTTTCCAGTCTGGGAAAGAGGTGACTTGGGAGCTGGAGAGCTCTACAAACTGTGAGTGGCATGGATATCAATAGGGATTGACTGTTCACTGTCCTTTCCAGTACAAGAAGGATGGGCCATCAAGTGAAATGAGGAGGAGTCAGTTCAACACAAACAAAAAGAGGTTGTGTTTTCATGCAGTGGGTAAAAGGCATGTAAAGAGCCTGCCAAAAATTTGCTTCCTTTGGAGATTACTAAATAGGTAAGCTAAATTAGCCTCGAGAAATCTTCTGAATGAAAATACTCGGAGACTGGAAGAGTGTTCTGGACAAAAGTGTCACATACACTTGCCCTGTTCCTGCTCTTCCTAGGACACACATTCATGAGCACTGATTCCTTTTGATTCTTAACATTTCAAGAAATTTATTATGTCTGCAAAAGAGGGGGAACAAAAGAGACCTCAAATATTTAATCCCCACTATGCCCTGATGTGGGGAGCACCAACGTCTCACAGCTGCTTCACCCGCTCAGCTTTGGGGGGTCTGGGTGTGCAGGGGAGCACTAGTGGCTTCTGCATGCTCCTGTCATCTTGCACAAGTTCTGGCTAGACATAGAGTATCACTCAGCTGATCTTGTCTGAGCATGTAGCATAACATCTCTTTGACACCACCACTAGAACTAGGAAGTTGATGGCAAAGCTGAAAGAAAGTGATCACAGGATCCTTGTCCCAGGGGCTAGCAAGGTGATGCCAGATTTTCTCCTGGCTACATCACCATGTGGGACAGGCAGTAAGGGGTGCAAAGGGGGATGTATGATACTGCTCTGCATGGCTGTGTGGTGGGCAGAACACCGGACTAAGCAGACCTTTGGTCTGACCCAGCATGGTTGTTCTTATGTTCAACTTCATAAACAGCTTTCACAGGATATGGAAGAGCGATGAAGTATTACTGAGGAACCATTCAAAAACCATAAACTTGTTTTGTTAATTATATAAAACCACATAACTTCATTTAAGTTGGTGGACTCACATCTTCTTAAGGAGACTCAGAAGATCTGACAAACAATCTTCTGAGAACAGGTTTTTTTTAGACTTCAATTTAAAAGAATAAATATTACAAAGTATAGGTGAATTACCTAGCAAATGGAACTACAGAGTCCTAGTAAATAAAGTAATAAGTCACTTGAGAGATCTGAGCCATGATCAGTGATTTGGAGATTGCTAATATTGTTTATACTGGTTGGCTATTTCAGCATTTGATTGAAGGTAGGGAGTGTAAGTCCACCGTACTAATGAAATAATTTGGCAGCCTCAGAAGAAAAAAGTTGAGAGTTAAAGACTGATTAGAGTACCTCTTAATATTACTTCCAGCCATTTCTTTTGTGATTATTCTATCAATTTCATTACAGTGAATGACATAATATCTAATATTTTGAGATATCATAATTTTGAAAAGAAAGGTATTATATTTTTATTGACATCTGTAGGTATGTGGAGTATTATTCATATAGTATTACCCAGTATACAAAAAATGCAATATAATATTCTAAGCACAGCAGAGCATTTGATAGTAGGCATAGTGTGTGTATTTAATACAGTACAGTGTTCAGTACTAGATAGCATTTTGTATAATGTGCTATAGTACACTAATGTATACTAATACAATATAAAATGCATCTCGTGTGTAGTCTTTTGTTCTAATTTTGTACAAAACTGTAATTAAATATATCATGCAGTGCCCCTAAAATAAAGCTTAGATGAGCAAAGAGACATTTGTCCAGATTGCCCAAGTCAGATCTTAAGGTGCTAACAGAAAAGGGATTCTCTTATTTGGTGATTCCATGGCAAACAGCAGAACCCTTCCTGCTATGATTTATTGTCCTTGGGGCTTGATTCTTCAGCCCTCAAGCATATGCTGCTCCCATTCGAGTCAAACAAGTTTGACCAGCCTGCAGGCTGCAGTACTAAGTGTGAAAATATGCATTATAATTTAAGCCAACGGGAGTCATATTTGTTTTGCAACAAAATACTGACAAAATTCTTAGTCATGGATTTTGCTACACGCTTGTAATGTGTTATTTAATGCTAGTTAAATATTGTGAAAAATAGATCAGAATTACTTTAGATTTTCATTCATAGCTATAGTTAATGCTAGTTCTATAGAGAAGGTAATGAGCTCTACCAATCAAAAATCCATTCTTTTCTCATTTTGCAGGGTGATGTGAGGGATTATGATGCCGTGTTCAAAGCATGTGAAGGCGTCAACTGTGTTTTTCATGTGGCTGCATGTGGAATGTCAGGATTGGAACAAGCAAGTACAATTTTCCTAACATTTTCTTTCTTTTTTCTTGTGAAAGCAAAAATTTGTCTGCATGTAGCAAAGAATCTAATTATATATTTACGTCGGACAGAAGTTAATTGTAAAGGTCAAGTCATCCACACAGGCAACAAGGGAGGTATTCCTTGAATAATAAATGTCAAAGCATGAAACTGATGTACTAGACAAAATACTCTAGAAAAGTGAGGTCATAGATTTAAGATCTGGGCTAAAAAGGCATATCCTTTTTCTCTAATTTGAAGATGTGTGACAATACTGCCCTAGAGATAATGTTGAAGCATTTTCCTCTTGTGAACTCACAGTCATGAGAAAACAGACTAGCAACCCAATATAGTTGTGTTAAAGGGTATTATCAAAAAAAGTCCTGAAACTACTAATTTATTTCTGGGAACAGGACACATTGCCACTGGAACAAGAATTTGTGAGAGCTTCAGGGAATATAACCCCTGCCTGTAATTCCTGTTTCTGTGTCATGGATTATCTGGGGTGCGACGAAAAATGGAAGCACATCATTTCCTTTTTGATGCATTTTATCTTTCATTTTTCAACTTTATTTATTCATACACTGAACAAGACAATAAAAATGAGAACTGCTAGGAATCACTGTATGTCAGAAGGACAGAGAACTGTAACACATACATCACTAAAAGGCCACAGCTGTTATAGATCTGGCAATTGTAATAATTGTATCGTGAATGAGACTTATTCAATTAATTAGATATTGTGCAAACTCTATTCCTAGCTTCAGAAGAAAGACCAGATTGAATCCGTAAATGTCGGAGGCACAAAAATAGTAATTGATGGTATGTACCTCGATTGTCTTTCTTTGTGTCTGATCCAAACCATGAATTACAAAAACTTCTAACTGGATGTTTCCTGTGTTGATCTGGTAGTAAAAAGAGGCTCTTCTCTCCCTCTTTTCAGAGTTCTGATGTAAAGCTAGGTGTGCAGGTCTTGTTAAAACTGGTAGGAGATTTGCCACTGGTTTGAACTGGGCATAGGTTTTCAACATGGCCTTCATTCCTCGGCAGACCAACTTAAACTCTCCTCCATGTGCTGATTATTTTTTCTGTTTCCTATGTAATGTTACCCTCTTTCCTCATAGAAATAACATGAGAGGTATTTTACTGTTTGTAGTGTCGTAAATATTTGGTAACAGGAGCCATAGATGTCCTAAGTATATTTAGCTATTATTCTATCACATTAATGTAGAAAATCTTTCATCCTTTCTGATCATCTGTCTAAATGTGATCCCTTTTTATTATACACTGATTTTTAACTATTGTCTCTGGAAAATGTTGGTAGATTTCTTTCTGTATTTTCAATTCCAGAATGAACATTTCAAAGTGTATTGTAGATACCAAAGCTACTTTTCTCTTTGCTTTTCCCTCAAAAAGCAAATGGCAAAAAAATCAAAAGGCAAAATGACAAAAGCAGTTTTAATTTAGACCCATTTTCATGCTGTCTGTGGATTATTACTGAAAAAAGCAGGAATAATTAGAGTGAAATGGTAGGTAAGTAAAACTCTAAATGAGTTAGAGGGAAGACGTTGCCACGTATTCCCTTCTTCTTACCCCAACTCTGAACCCACAGAAACATGTCACGTCGAATTTCTGTAGGCTCCCAACAGAGCAAGAGTCTGGGAGGAGCATGAACCTGTTAATCTACATTTTAATAATATATTTTATTATTGTATTTTGTTCCAAATATTTACAACTTGGTAATTAAATTCATTGTTTTCAAAATGAGCCAAGTGGACTGACTGCTCTGCAGGTTCGAAAAATTCCTGGCTTTGAACATTAATTCACTTAAACTTTAGAAGCATTGTTAAATCAAAAGGAAATTTATGTTATTCAAGTTTGCAATGACATATATGCAGCAGAATTTAGACAGAATATCTTAACACTCAACTGAAATCCATAATTAAGACTTTGTTTTGTAAATAATATTAATTCCATTTGTATTTAAAGTACTACTGATTATAGACTAAGCGTATGTTTGCTGCTAGCATGTCAGTTGTCCCTTATGAACAGACTGAGACAAACATAGCTTTGTCACACACCGGAGAGGGCTACCGCATTTTCTTATATGTCTTTACATATCTGCACAGGCATCCATGAAACTGCAGTGCAAGAAGCAGTACTGCTTCCTGCTGAAGTAAGGGCAAAAATAAGGGTCCACAGGCAGGCTGCTTTCCACTGTGCTATCCCTACAGAAAGAAGCAGGGAGTTTTCGGTGCTATTTGATGATAAGATGTCCTTCTTATTCAATTTGTAAAATGAACAAGTTTTAAGAAATGTTTCTGAAGTAAAGGAGGAATTTTTCCCCTTGCCAAAATAATTCCTCTATCCAGCTGATGACTGCAGTCCAGTGGTGATATGACAGTTGCAGGTACCCAGTCATAAAATGTTTGGTGACCACAATATGTAGTATTTACATAGCAGATATTTGGGATGAAATATTCCAGCTGAATGAAAGGAAATATGATGTTAAATGATAAGTTAATATTAAAATTAGAAGATTGCTTTTGCTATAAACATGTTTGTTTTCAATAAGAGAAGCTGCCAGTTCATATGTTGTTTCTCAGTCTTGATTTTTGTTTTTTTATTTTATATACCATTGTAGTCTGCAAACAAAGAAATATCCCTAGACTGATATATACCAGTACAGTGAATGTGGTGTTTGGAGGGAATCCTATTGAAGAAGGAGATGAAGAAACTGTACCATATTTTCCACTGGAAAAGGTACTTTGTTGATGTGAGGGCATGGTGTTTACTGTGTCCTAAATGATAGATTATGTGAAGGCTGTTCTGAGAGCAGAAGCTATTTTACTATAGATCACATCAGATTCTGTGAAATTATTTCTAATTAATAAAAACTGTCCCATGATCAATGAAGAAGTATTCAAATCATAGTGGCTTTAATCTGCTACACCTAGACAGATCTGAGATTAAAAAATACCTAAAAATGACTAAGAAAAGTGGAATGTGACGTTTAACAAGAATTTTTTAAGAGGAAGGGCTTACAGGGGACCATCCACTATGTGAATGCTCAATATTATGGCCCCTGTGAGCCTTTGCATTGAAGAATATTGTTAAATCTCAAATTCTACATCATTATCACACACATTTTTGGTTCTTTGAAGTTCCCAAACCTTGCTTTCTTGCTGCAGGCCAGGTGGTAGTTACAGTCACCTCAGTGCTGCTCTGAAATACCATTTCCTTCTTTGCTGTGATCATTTAGGAAGTATTTTCTAGCTGAAATTGGAAGATCAGTGCATTCTGGCCACTCTTCTCATTTGTTCTTTCCTGCTCCCAGCACACTGGCTGCAATTAAAAGCTATCATTTTGGAACGTACATCCTGTGTCCAGGAATCCTAAACAGGGCTGACAAGTACTCTGTTAGTGCCTCCTGAGATATTTAGTTGGGTATGTCAGTTTGTGCACGGCCTGCACAGCACCTCAGACTTCTGAGAAAGCATTTGAGGAATTTGCAATTAGTTGCATGTGCCTGAGCCCTAATCACGTTTTCTCTAACAGCAAGCAGCAGAGGTCGGTGGGGCATGGAGGGAGGAGGAGCAGGTGGACAAAGCCACCTGAGAGTAGAAAAATTTTCCAAGGTATATTTTTCAATATAAAGTATGGCAATACAAAATTCAACAGACTCATAAATAGCCTCATGTGGAGAAGTAATCACTAAACCAGCATGTGCTAACTGTGTCCAGAATCCTATTGTTTAAATACACTTGGGTGCAGTTTTTAAAGTTATTAGTAAAAGATACAGCTGGGAGAGAATTATTTATAACTTTCCAAATAGCTTCATTAAGAAATGGAAACATTTTTAGAAAAGTCTGAATTTTTATTTTTGTATTTAACTTACTGTTTTAAAAAACTTTTTCCAATTCAAAATGGATTTTTTTTTTTCAAAATAAAATATCTGACCCAAAAGAACATTTGGCTTGATATTATTTTTTTTCAGTACATCCAGCACAAAAAGTGACTGAAGTAAATACTAGTGGAGTTAAATTCACTCTGAAGCTAAACTTGTGCAACTAATATGTGTCTGATAAGTTTCTTTGTCATAAGGAAAGTATATATTTGTTAAATCTTGTTGTTATTTCAAGTTTGGTTTTACTCAGCTGATGTCTAAAAGTTGGCTAGATTTAAATGTTATCAGGCATAAACAGTAAGTTTGCCTTTATAGGTGCAATAATGTGATTAAAATGTTGATCATATTCTGTCTTTCTTTATAGCAACTTAATCATTATTCTAGAACAAAGGCAATTGCAGACCAAATGGTTCTTGTTGCTAATGGAACCTTGCTCAAAGGTACATCTATAAAACATTTGGGTTTTTCCTATCATTAGTAGTGCTAATAAGTATTCCATTCTCTGGTTACTCATATATCAATAAATAGTATACTTTAATTGAAATAAGGATTTATTTTGTTTCTTTCTATTCCTCCCTTTGGTGGATGATTAATTTTTTTATGTGTGTACCCAGATATGAGATTATATGCAAACAATAGATGGGAGAATTCAGAAAATTAAACCTTTGTTCTTCACATCATCTTAAAAGTTTATCACTTTTACAATAGATACACGATTTGTGCTTTTATTCGCTGTTCAGTCTATCACTTTGAGCTTCTCTGATAATACCAATCTCTAAGCACTGTCCAGTAGGCCATTCTCATGATCCCCAAAGGCCTGCAGGTGTCTGGCAAGAATAATTGCCGTTTCCTAAACAGATTGGCAATATCAGGGTGGTGTTGACTTCTCAAGTCACACATGCATGAATAGCTGTGGCTAAAAATCTACACATACATGGCAAGGGAAATATTTCTCTTTGCTTTTACATGCATATTTTGCTATGTCTACTGATTTCTCTGAACTGAAGAGCTGGCAAACATAAATTAGGTGGGGATTCACTTTTAGCGTTCTTGATTAACTACTGAGCAAATACTTACCACCGATTACACTTGCCCACATAAAAGGTGTAATTGTGCCTATTCTTAGGAGTCAGAGGAATCTACTTACTGATTCATATGCAGAGCTTAAAGTATTAATTTTGATCTAAAATATTCTAACTCATTTGAAAGCCTCTGTTTAAGAGACCTCTTCCATTCCTTTTGTGATGCCATTGAGCTTCAAGCAAGCAAAGTGTCTGTAGCAAACTGAATGATCTTCCTCCAGTGTTGCATGTGTCTGCAATGATGGACAAATATGTATGTTATAAATTTATATGTATAATGAATAGAAAAGTCAGTCAAGCAGGAGGCATATCTAGAGGAAAGTTTGATTTATCCTGTCCCTATTCAAGCTCCTCTGTGGTCAGAGAGATTCAGTTTTTCAGGCTGCTAAACTAGGGTCTTTCACTACTATTGAATACAATTTTATACAGAAATGAAAACAAGTTACTAGGAAGCAGACTCACATAGAATGGTCAGACTGATCCTTTACTTTCACAATGTAAAATTCAGACAATATATGTCAGACGTACATTGATATCAAAGCTATCTGAAAATCCTGTTTTGTTCTGTCTCCAAGGAGGAAATAAGCTCCATACTTGCGTGCTTCGTCCACCAGGCATATATGGACCCGAAGAGCCACGCCACCTGCCACGAGTAGCCGTATGTGTTATGTAGTCAACTCTGGAGGACACTGCAAGTAGTTGTAAGGGCATAACACAAGTGGAAGTATCTTGATTACAGTTCTTAACATTTGCTCCAGGAAAACTGTTGTCAAAGCTTGGTGACAGGTCATATGATGAAACATAAGAGCATGATATGAGCATTGCAGAAATGGCAAGGGTCAAGCTGTACTTTTAAGTGAAAAGAAAAATACGCAAGGCTGAAATGCCATGGTAGAACTAGGTTTGCATCCCTGATCGTTTAATGGAAATACTGTCTTTTAAATAGTTTCAGTCAAACACTATAATGTCACCATATTTTACCACTGCTTGTCAGTGCAACAGTCCTTGATTTATAAAACCACCAACTAGTTGTTTTGTTTTTCCTTGTGACACATTTCTTGTGCTGTAATTTTACACAGATACAGTAAATTCTAAGAATTCAGGCTGAGCCAAAATGAATATGTTATACTGCATAATAAAGGAATAACTTTGTTATTTCATGTTTTCTGTTTCTACAGGTAAATGTCCAGCGGAGACTGTTTAACTTCAAGTTTGGGAATCACAAAGTTCAGATGAACTGGGTTCACATAGGAAATCTAGTACAAGCTCACTTACTAGCTGCTGAGGCTCTCACCTCTGAGAAGGGTTATGTCGCTGTAGGTAAACAATACGAACATTGTGTCCTAGTAGCTTTAGCTCTCAAATCAGTTTAATTTTTGATGTTCTGAGATCAAAATCTCATGTGCTAAATTCTCAAAAATGGTGTGTGGCTCCACAAGAACATGGACAGTGCAAATGCAAATACATTCTGCTAATATTTTGATGATGTTTTTTTCCTCTTTTGAAATTAGAGGAAATAGTATTTTTAACCAAGTAAAATTTTCACCATCCTACAAATCTATATATTGTGTTATTCTTTTGAAAATAGATTCTGATTCTAGATGCATACTTAAAATTTAGAGCAACCATTCTGAGGCATTCCAGTTTAATTTTCAGGGTTGAAAATTCCAAAAAGAAATGTACAAAATTAATGGGCAGTTTGAAAAAGTTTTTTGGTTTTCTTCTACTGGTCATAATTGCAACAATAGTCTGAGGACTGAGAAGCATTACAGAACTGACAGTGTTGCAGCAGCTGCTACATTCATAGCTCCTGAAGGCTCCAGCTTCGTTTATATTGGTAGGAACGTATAGACAACAGGTACAGACACGTCCAAACATCCCTCCATGTGCTGTCAACTAGTTCAGTGCTTGGCAGCTATGCAGCTGTTTTAGAATACATAATGCCCAAACTCCCGGGGTCTGCTTGGGTACTCAGGTGTTCATAGTTCTCACAGCTGGACATACTCCTCATCCAGAGCATAGCTGCCAAGGCAGTGCTGCCTGCACATTTAGAAGGCTGCAAGATGATAGACTGGAAGCCAAAAGTGGATTCAGGCACTGTGACATGTCCCACAGAATATATATACTGAATTTATTTTAATCAGAAAATTAGCTAGCGTTGGAACTTGACCTCAAAAAGCTGTGTTTGTTACATGCTGTTAGTGTTGCCTCTTCTGTTGGTCTCATGAATATCATTCTGTCCCCTGCACATCATGAAGAACTTAATGCTCTGTTGGGTTACTATACAGTGAAATCAACTTCTGATCTACATTACACCATGGTTAATCATGATTAGCTCTACTAGCACCATGGGGTTACCCAAAAGTATGAGACATGTTTGAGATCACGGTGAAGTCCAGTGAAGGTATTTTGTTGAGCTGATTTGTGTGCATTCACCGTATGCATGCTGGTATGTTATTCACAAAATCAAGAAAGGTAGGTATGAGAGAGAAAGAAAATGACATCCTATGTATAGTGTTTTTCTAATTCTTTTTCTCTGCTTCTTTAACAGAATGGTCAGGCGTATTACATACATGATGGTGAAAACGTCATATTTTCTGAATGGATAGTCCCTTTAGTATGTATTGCAACACACGTTTAGCTCTAGTGCACCATATGGGCCCTAATCATACCGTTAACTAAAAGACCATTCTAATTAAATGAAATTCAGTGCACATTACTTACTGGATTATTTAACATTAAAGTCAGTCTTGGTCGCCCTGCATATCCTGAAGTTCCACTGGCTTTAAGGGAAGTTGTGGATACGCGTGACTCTGGAGTTTGGCCGTTATTGTTTTGAGAGAATTTAGCTGAGAGGTGTAGAACCTGCTGCAGAACAGCAGCAGTTCTGTAAAGCAAGCTCACAGTGCACAACAAGTTCTACTGTCAGAATCTGGCAGGCCTTCTATAGTCATTGTTTCTTTCTTTGTTCTGCCATCAACTGCAGCACCTAAGGGAAGGCCACTTAGAACCGTATCTTAAAAGCTAAAAATGGGCAACGTTATATTTTCACAAATATCAGGCTGGGATTTAAGGGACCTGCTAAAGTTTTGATCTTGCAATGCCAGCACAGAAAATACTTTCAGGAAAATGACTGCAGTAGCATGATGGGCCTGTATCTCAATGCAGTTAATTATTCCAGTCTCAGTCACTTGCCCCTTGGAAATAGCATGGTTTCCGCTTTAACGTCCAATTGCATTTGAAGGGTGGGAGGTGGACGCCAAAGAATGAATCGTGGGTTTCAGTTGCATTGCTTACTACCTGTATTGGTAGGAAGATTAACTGGAAGAAAGTTTAGATACATGTTGTATCAATATTATTTTTTCCATTTTCATGCTTTGCTGACACCCTCAATTTTATGCAAATTCTCTGTTATTCTTTCCTTTTATCCCTCTTCTAGTTTGAAAAATTGGGCTACAGGAAACCCTGGATACATATTCCTGTTCTCCTCGTTCATATAGCAGGTAAAAATAATAAAACACATACTTCATGACTGTGCTATTTATTTTTTTGTTTTCTTATTCTTATAAAGCTATGTAATGGTTTTATAAAATTCAGGGACCCAAATTGTAGGAATCATATAACTTAATATTATTCTAAATAATAATAATCGCTTAGGACATTTGGCATTAATTATACCAGAAAAAGTTTAAAGGGTATTCATAAATTGAGTCCATCATGTACTTTATAAAAACTGCCTTGTACCACCTTAATTGCATCCTCTGATACTGGTAGGAGTTACGGGATGTGCAGTGTCAGTATTATCTCAGTTTATTGTTATCCAGCTGTCTCATTAAGTAACTTTCTGCTTCACAGCGGCCGTGATGGAATATCTGCACCTGATACTAAAGCCAGTTTTTAGCTTTACACCTTTCTTGACAAGGAATGAGGTAAATACATAAAACAAGAGAATTTTTATGTATTTCTGACCAAAATTCTTATGAAGTACATTATTTGCCCATTGGATGCAGACAGGATTGTCTGCATTAGAGCCCTGTTTGTTTTTCTGCTCAGGGTATAGTCCATTCAGGGCTTACAAAGTCATTTTGTAGCCTGAGTTTTCCATGCCATCCTGGCCATCCCTTATAAAATCATGAGAAATTAATCCTTGCTCAAAGATTAGATGATACAGAAAAATATCCTAGAGGTGCAAGACAGAGCGACTGACATGCAGCTGGCACAAAGGAAAACAGGCACCACAGCATGATTTCCAGTGAGTTGTCCTGTGCTGTGGAACTACTTGTTAAAGAACAGTGGCCCAAGAGTACCGAGCAAGAGTTTTGGGTCAAAGTGGTAGCAGTTCTCATAATGCCAGGCTAGCCAATAATTAGAAAGTCCACTAAAAATAGTTCTAAATTGGAATGAAAAGTTGATTTTCTGAAAAAAAAACCCAAAACAACAACAACAACAAAACTTCTGGCCACATTCATTTTGATCTAACTTTTTTTTTTTTGAACAATAATATGATTCATAATATAAGCCAAAACGCTTTAACTAATCTATGTAGTCTCTTGCTGTATTGTAGCATGCAACGTAATAGGACACTGAAGGGACTGAATGGATCTCACGAACTTCTGCTGTAGCTTTACAGTTATTCCACAATTTATCTATCTGGTTTTATACTTTCTTCTACATTATTTCTGTATCTGAAGCAGAAATTCATTGAGACTGTGCAGCTTAAGCACTTTCACAGGTACCATGTGTTCAGAGGTGGGGGATATTGGTCTCCAGAAGCACGTGTTTTCCACTCCTCAGATACGCATTTCTGCAGAGGAGAGAAGCCACACCCCTCTCCTCCAGTCCCATTGCGCATTTCTCTGTACAGCAGAGCCAGTCTGAGGGAAGCGTGCTGATCTGTTGCATGGGATTTCCTTAGTTCTTTATCTCACATTCACAAGTGAGAAATCCGTGTCATAAACTCCTTCTGCACCCAGTCCACTGGGCTTTGGCACTTTATCTGTCAGCTACATCAACTCATGCTGTTAGTTCTCGACAGAATCCAACTCCAATATGTATACATCTTTGCCTGTCTATCTTTATTCATGTTTTTAACTCCATTGTAATATCGTTGTTGACATATTTTCATCCAAGTTCTAGAAAATTAGATCTTAAGGTCACTTCCGTTACTGTCCTTTTGGATTTTAGGTGTGGAACGTTACTGTAACTCACACTTTCCGAATAGACAAAGCACGAAAGCAGCTTGGTTACAAACCAAAGAAATTCTCATTTGCTGACTCGGTGGATCATTATCTTAAAACAAGACGTACTTGCCAAGAAGATTACAGGTTCCTTAAAATGGTGTTTGCTTTTGGCATTTTGTTCAGTTTGATCATTCTTTTTTTCTTCTAAAATTGAGTAAATACCCACCTGTTCCAGAAAACCTAATTCTGTTTCTGAGTGTTGATGATCTGGTCGTAGTACCTTCCTCAGTCACTACGGACTTTATTATTATTGTTATTATGATGACGTATCTCTGATCTCATTTAAAAGCAAAACAAAACAAAAACACCATAAAAGGAAAAACGCAGGACATCAAGAAATGTTGCCAAAGGACAATGCAGTGTCACAAAATCAAAAGAGTTCACTGCTAACGAGTGCAGGAATATTTTTAATGGATCTTCATTAATGGATTGCTTCATGCTGAGAATGATTTTCTAAAAATGATAATCTAGGAGGGTAGCAATTGGAAGAGGAGGAACCATTTTAGGACTGCAGTGCTGTAACAAGTTCAGTAGCTCCAATGAAGAAAAGGTTGACTGAACAACTCCTCTGATGAAGCTGCTGCTACAGCTGCTGTGTGGTAGTATGAGGAATTATGAAGACCTGGGAAACAGTACAAAAAATATGAAAGTAAATATTTATAAATAACAGGCGGTGAGAGGACTGAGCGTCGTATTTATGTAAAATAGTTCTATTGTTCAAAAGCTTTTAAAATGTAATAAATAACATTATGTGTGTTTGTAAATCCAATACTATCCTTTCAATGCGATAATAAATAATAACTGAACCAAACACTGTTTTTAAGGAGTCTGTGGGGTAGAGGAGGAGGGCACACAGACTTCAGCAAGCTGTTACTGCTGCCTTGCCTTGTAAATGAGGCCAAGTCACGCTGCCCGTCATCCTGTACCAATGCTGGCACACTCTTTGTTCCGTGAACTGCCGTGTCAGGGGGAGCAGGCGAGCCGAGCACTAAGCCCCAAGTGAGGATCCAGCCTCTGTCTTTTCCCCCTGCTTAAAACTTACGTTAGTTGCTCCTTGGGTGGATTGTACTACCTGAGCCACACGTGCTACCTGTGTACTACATGTACGCATACCGTGTGTAGCCCAGACGAATTTTCATAAGCTCACCTGTTGTGGGGATGTTCTCAGGGACCCGCTTTGCCCTCACCAGGGAGCAGGTGCTCCCTCTCCTGCACCCCACATGGATCAGGAGAGCTGGACTTGCCAGGGTGGGTCACAGAAGAGAGTGATGGAAGGCTCTGCCATCTGATTATCTCCACTCTATGTGTCTTGCCTTTGTGTTCACATTTTACAGGATTTTTAAGATCAAGAAGTTTATGGAGACTCTCTCATATCCTTAAATTTACAAGGTACACAGGACAGCTCACAGCAACCCTACAAGAATAAAACATTATAGGTAAAAGACAGCATAGAGTGGGAAGAAAATATGTGAGCAACCACAGCTACCACTGCAGCTTAGGTGAGCAAAGATTGGTCTCACTCTATTTATTTTTTTTTTCTTTTCTTTAAACAAATAGTTCTGTGTGCAGTGAAAGCAGTAAGCCCTGGTCTTCATTTATGGATTTGCATTTGGAGATTGTCCTTGTCCATCAAAACTGAGCTCAAACTCTACATCCTCCCTTAGCAGGGGCACTGCTCAGCCCTTCCTCCTATTCCTGACTGCCTATTGTCAGGAAACTTAAAGAGACTCAGTGTATATGAGACCTTTGTCCAAGTTTGATTAAAACGGCTGACGTTCATGATTTATCAATGCAGAAGTGCAGCTGACTGACAGACAAGCAAGCCCTGCAGGAGGTACTGCGTAAGCCTTGTTTCTCAAGGAATGCAGAATAGAAAACCACAAGTGTAAAGTTACTTCCCGGTGTGACCATTTTAAGTACATGCAAACATTTAATTTGCTTTTAAATTAGTTATTTATGAATCTTTCATATATTGCTTTTATTAGACTAATAGCTCCAGACTGCATCCTGGGTTACAGCAACACCTTTCAGCAACGACACCGGGCAGCTGAGTGCAGCGCAGTGAGAAGTGCGGGCTGCGGCCTTTTTTTGGATGCCCCTCAGCGAGTACTGACTGAGGAACCCTCTGGCTTCACGGCTGCCAGTCCCCGGGGAGCCGCACCACTGCAGCCCTGTAACGCCAAGCCTCTGATGTGTTATTTCAGGTAAGATGCTTTTTACATCGTTGTTACAGCAGTACCAGTTAATACTAACTGGCTTTGTTCAATTGATTTATCATTACTACAAATGCAGTACTGGAAGTTTTAGGACAACTTTTAGTATCGGTCTGGAATGGCCAGCTGTCTCATTTCTGTGAGTGTGTACTGAGTCGTAGTTTAAGCTGGCTGTTGTTTGACTGACGCTCTAACATAATTGCAAGTGTGTCTTTAAATGATTAAAATTTAATATGAACGTTCAGACATGGCACAGCTATAACGGAAGAGGTAAAGGTGTTCAAAGTTTAATTTTTGCCTTGGCTGGGTAACGGAAATTCTGCAGCTCCTGACCCTTTCCACATCCTCCCGGGCGCCAGTGGCGGCCGAGCCGAAGAGTTCAACAGGTATCTCCGCGCGGACGGAGCCCTGGCCACCCACGGGACGCTGCGAGAAGCCCCGGGGAGGTGAGAACCGTCCGGGCTGCGGTGGGAACCCAGGGATGCTGCGGGATGAGCAGGATCCCTGGAAGGCTGCGGGATCCCGAGGATGCTGCAGGATGAGCGGGACCCGGGGGTGGCTGCTGGACCCCAGGGAGCCCGGCCGCGGCCTGCAGGAGAGACCCCCTCTGCCGCCCCCCGCCCCTGGCCCCACCGCGGGCTCCAGCGAGGCGGGGGGCAACAGCCGCAACGGCCGCGCCGCGCCGGGTAAAGGGCCGGCCCGGGCCGGGCCGCGGGGAGCCTGAGGCCGCGGCACAGCGTCCCCGGAGCCCGGCCCCGCTGTCCCCTGGCAAATTTGCAAGTGAGATGCAGAGGATGCCGGCAGGAGCTGGGGTGACTTTGAATCTTTTATTGCGGCACGGGGAGGGGACGTGGGTAACTCCAGAAGTCGGTAGCTACATGCTCAGAAATTCCTTGCCCGGCAGTGATGAACCCTTGACCATTGCGTAGACGGGAAAAAACCTCTGTCATTAAGACATAAATTACTCACCATTACTTTTTCTCTTAATATATTCATTGGCCCTTTCTGTCACATAGCAATTGCTTCATTCTAGTTCCCCCGGAAAGTGAGGGTTTGATAGCCTTCACACCTTCTGAAGATACAAGGTGAGTATCAGGCATTCTTTTGTCCTTCTGAAATCCACATATATCAATTCCATCACTGCCAATGATAAAAACAGTGTACTCTTAAGTTACATTCAGCTGCTGCTACTTAGAAAGGAGTTGAAAACATCACTTTTCTCAGACGTCTGTGAGGGACAAGTGGAAGAAGCATTGAAGATGTCTTTTGCCCTTCAGAAGGGATAGGAGAGGAAAGAGAGCCAGTGGGGTGGCTCTGTGTGTTAGGGACTGTTTCCATTGTACAGAGCTCAATGATTGTGATGATAAGGTCAAGTGCTTATGGGTGAAGATGAGGGGAAAAGCCAAAAAGGCAGAAATCCTGCCGGGAGCCTGTTATAGACCACCCAACCAGCGTGGAGTGTGTCCAAAGAGCAGCAAGGCTGGTGAAGGGCCTACAGCACAAGTCTTATGAGGAGCAGGTGAGGGAGCTGGGGCTGTTTAGTCTGGAGAAGAGGAGGCTGAGGGGGGACCTTATTGCTCTGTACAACTACCTGAAAGGAGGTTGTAGTGAGGCGGGTGTTGGTCTCTTCTCCCAAGTAACTAGCAATAGGACAAGAGCAAATGGCCTCAAGTTGTGTCAGGGGAGGTTTAGATTAGATATTAGGAAAAATTTCTTTACTGAAAGAGTGGTGAAGCATTGGAACAGGCTGCCCAGGGCAGGGATGGAGTCACCATACCCGAAGGAGTTCAAAAAATGTGTAGTTGTGGCACTTCAGGATATGGTTTAGCAGGCACGGTCGGGATGGGTTGATGGTTGGACTCCATAATCTTAGAGGTCTTTTCCAACCTTAATGATTCTGTGATTCTAGGGGAAGTTTTGTTCTGCTGCTGTTCTGCTTGGCCCTGCTTGCTCGGTTTTTAAGCACAGAAATTTAAATGGAATTTGTGCATCTTTAGTGTTTTCCTGACAGTTCAAGATTTCATACTCATGTATGGCCCTGTATCACTTCTGACCCCTAAAGGCCATCTTTGAGCTTGTGACGCAGACCAGAATGAACTCAACTAAGACCAGGAGATGCATTTCACATAGGCAGCAGTTTCTCTTCTGCTAATAAAAACTTACCGTCTGTACCATTATTCTAATTCTGACCCACTTGTGGAAAATATTTCAATTCATGTTCTTTGCATTAGGGAAATCTTTTTTTATAAGTTTTTCTTTTGTTATTCTGGATACCATTTGCAAATTAATACTTAGTCCAAAACATGCAGCCTCTGTATAATGTTTTCAGGATGCTGTCTTTAATATAGTATCAGGCGTTTTAAATGTTTGTAAAATGTGATAATTACAATTAAACAATCTAAGCAGAAAATTTAAATGGTACTTAAAATCTTTTAAATCTGGAAATTTTGTAGCTAATGTTTTGCTTTTGCCTTTATCTCTCTTAAACAGGTTGCATTAAAGTAAGATTTTGGTGCTGTGAGTAGCGCTTGTTAACATGAAACTCACCGGAATCGTCTGCATCCAGGAGCGCTATGGAGCAATTTTCAACATGGAGGAGAAATTGTTACATTTGTCTGGTAGTAGAAGACAGTATTTCACTGACAGAAAACTTATACTGAGTGGGGTAGCAGCACCCTGGCGCCAAACCTCTAACTCCAAAGTGAACGGAAATGCTGGAGCACTGAATGAAAAGAGTATGCGAGCAGTGGTGACAGGAGGCGGAGGCTACTTCGGATACAAGCTGGGATGTGCTCTTGCCAGCGCAGGAGCTTCTGTTGTTCTGTATGACATACACAGGCCTATCTGGGAGATTCCCAGTGGAGTAGTGTGTATCCAGGTATGATGATTAATGTTCACAACAGTCAAAGTTAGTTCATGTGCCTTTTCCGTAATGTCTTAGTAGTTTTCACAGAATCCGAATACCTAACTGCAAATGATTGCAAATTTCAATAACCACACGTTTTAACTGTGTGGATTTCCCACATGATTTTTTGTCAACTGATTTTAGTATATCTGAAATAAGGAAAACAATGAAACCTGTAATGCATAGCACAGAGCACCTGCTTCACCTCCTGACTCCTCAGAACCCAGTCACTGCCTTCAGCTGTGCCTTAATGACCTTTAGAATGAACATAAGGGGATTATGAGGCTTAATGAATGTTTTTAAAGTCCTTTGAGTTCTATGGAAGTAGAGTATGATTGTCAGCAAGTACTGAAATGGGCCTAGTTTTCAGTCCTAGGACGTACAGTAAGTACAATTACATACATGCATTCCCTCTGCGTTAACCCACTAGATGACAAATGCCAACCTGCAGCTTTCATTTGAAGTCCAAATATCTTTTCTTGTGTGTTACAGGCAGATGTCAGGGATTATGATGCCATATTTGCGGCCTGTGAAGGGGCTGACTGTGTGTTTCATGTAGCTTCATATGGAATGTCAGGAAGAGAGCAAGTGAGTGCAAATAGTTCTGTGTTTCCTGTGTGACGCCCTTGCTGAGGATGGGGGGCTTGATGCTGTAACACTGCATGTTAGATTTTATCTCTTCAGATTATCCGGAGAGCCTGAATCCATGTCCATGCTCTTCTGGTAAATTGCTCTGTGCAAACTGGTGTGCCAGCTGCAAGCAGCCTGCTTACAGTACTTTTTTCCTAGTTGTGAAATGATTTCCTCCCCATTAGAGGCTTTACCAGCAGCCTGGGAGGGCTTTTGAGTTGGAAACGGCATTGCAGAGTTCTGAAATAGTGCAAGGACAAAAGGAAAGACAAGGGACACTAGTTCCCTCCAAAACGCTGACTCTTCCCTAAACCTTTCATGTGGAACTCCTAGCTGTAAGGTCATTGGGAGGAATAAATCTGGAACTAAATTACAAATTATTGTATAAAATTCAATTATAACAACAGCTGAATTTCAAGTTTTAATTGTTTACCATTGGGTAAAAAGCTGTAAGGATGTACTTGATGTAGGACTCTGACCCACAATTTTTATTCTTAAGTTACAAACACCCCCCCCCTTTCTTACCTTATTTAATAAAAGAAACTTCCGTAATTACCTAAGCTGGATCGAATAGCCTATTCAAAGATATTTGCAGCTGAGCAATGCATACTTGGAATTGCCTTGCGTTAAGGCAACTGGTCACTGAAGTGCTACTGGAACATGGATATTAAACGTATTGCTGCAAGACGTATAATAACTGGAAATCTATGTTCAGAAGTACCGTGATTCTCTTTGCTTCAAGCAGGCTAGTCTGTAAAAATACAATAAAAATATAGGCATAGTTTAAAAACAATTCTTTGACTTCTTGAAGTCTGAAACAGCAGTCTAAATGATCTTTTTTATAACCAAAGAATTAAACCCATTACCTTTATTTGACGACTTTTATAACACCACCCTCTTGAATTTAAAATGTATTATTATTCAAAAATGCACAATTTCTTTGTTTTCCTAGCTGCACAGAGAAGAGATTGAAACTGTAAACATTCACGGAACAAGATTCATCATTGCCGGTATGTATCTAACCTCGCCACTGGGTGTTAGCATAGCATATCAAAATATTGTACCACTTAGAAAAAGCCCCTCGGCTTTTTTGGCACACTCTGTTTTTTACCAAATATTTTACATTTACACGTCATTGGAGTTTTTTGTGCTCGATTCTGCTATGGGGTGTGATATGAGAGCCAACACTTTAGTTCAACTACTTCAGCTTTTCGTAACCACATTTGACCTGATGTCAGAATCTGTATCCATGACAGGAGTTAGTATTTCCATGTGTATTTTGTAGCAGTGAACCTCACTGCTATCTAATAGCTTGTGTACAGGGAGTGGGCGGCCCCTGAAGCAGACGCCGCCTCCCATCCACCTGCCTGGCTGGGACTGAAGCCCATCTCGGTCGGCTGGCAGCAGCCCTCCCAAACGCGACACATTAGCTCACAGCGTCCAAAGTACGACGTGCCAGATTATAAAGCACTTGCTTCTAAACTGATGTCTTCCCTTTAAATATGCTCTGCATTTTAAATCACCCAGACATAAAATGGATTTGCTCTTTTAAGATTTGACAGGTTCTCAGAAAAAGCTTATGCAAACTTTTCTCCACAGTTTCAGTTTTCACTAAACTAATTTACTTCATGCATTGCCGCAGCCTGCAGACAAAGGAACATCGCTAGACTGATATACACCAGTACGGTAAATGTGGTGTTTGGAGGGCTTCCTATTGAAGATGGTGATGAGGAAACTGTGCCATATTTTCCAGTTGAAAAGGTATTTCGGTTGTATTATATTTTCATGTTTCCTCTTTGTTTACTTTCTTGTTTCTAAAAAGCCTGGAGTTTTCATGACCATGTTTTGCCTGATACCAGAATCCAGTGCGAAGAAAGAAGAAATAAAGCTCTTTACGCTCTTTGTAGATGCTATTCACAACCTTAACAGATCAGTTTTAATTAAATTGCAGTATATATTTCTTTGTTTCCTATCAAGGCCTTGATTTTGCAAAAGAACTCATACAGTGTCCCATTAACATTAATGAAATTCCACCTGGACATAGGGATTGTGTTATATGGCTTGGGGCCTCTTTAGCCATTTATTATTTATATGATTTTTCTGTTTCTCCCTTACTGAAGATGATATATATTCAATGTAGAGCTGATACAGAAAAGCGGCCTATTTTTAGATGGTGTTATTGCACTTGGAAAAAGTACTTCTGACTTGCTTTGCATACACAGTTGTTTTTTGTGTCCCTCCTCTCTCCATTAAATACTTCACAGTCTTTCAGGAAGTAGAGATGGATAGAGAAAATACTGAATAATATTTTGAATAGTATATCGAATAATATTTCCCTGGGACAGTGCCACAAGAAAGTGAACAGGATCATTCAGACCAATTGTAATGTCTTCAAAACTTGGCTTTTGACTTTTCCGTTACCTGAAAAAAGAAATCCAGATTACAAAGTAGTGATCACTTACATTCTTGGCAGCATTCAAAGCATACATATATTTATTGCTTCTCAAATGTGCTGAAATCAATTAGCTGGATTTGGATAAACAAAAATGCTTGCTTACCTTACCAATATGCATGGGTTTTATCCTAAACTAATACCCCACAGCTTCTGTATTTTGAGGTATTTGTTGCCACCTGCTAAGTAAATACTAGCAGAGAAGAGATGCGCCTCTGCCCTGTCATTTCAAGAATAGATAAACACTTATTTGCTTTTTCTCTGTAGCATGTTGATCATTATTCCAGAACCAAATCAATTGCAGAACAAATGGTACTAGCAGCTAATGGAACTCCACTAGCAGGTACTTCTGTCTTAGCATGAATTCATAGTGGAATTTACTCCTCTCTTCTTGTTCCTCACTAACATCCTGAGTTCCTGTACCAATCCTTAGTGAACAAGATTGTCCAGCAACTATGAAATCAAGTTATCCATCCCCTCTCACAAATGAAAATATTTTCACTTAAAAATAATTTTTAATTGTTTTTAAGTTCCCACAATGTCTGTAAAAGGTTTTAGCCTGGTAGCCATGAGTTCAGTATGTTAATTGAAAAGATGAAGACAGCTATAAATTAAACAAAACCAAGTGTTTAATGTCACTGTATTATGCATCATAAGTAAAACATGAATGCTGATTAAATTGTTACATCCCCACCCAGTTCTATATTAAAATCTGAAGAAGCCACCTGATACCGCAGCCTGGAATTACTTATTAGTGCTTCCCAAAGTTTTCCGAGTTGAGAAAGCCAGTTATACGCTGGAATACTTAAGCTCACCTGTGAGATACTATAACTGCCAGCACAAAACAAATTAATATAAAGTGCAACATGATTCTGTGGGGCCAAGTGATACTGAGCTAAATTTAGCTGTAGACAACTTACAGAAAAGACTCTCTTCACTTGATACTTGCAGAGGGCTACAAAGAGATGTAAAGTCATTGATGGGCATTCCATCCCAACAGAATTGTTTTGTTTAAGAAAAAAAGTGGGGTTTTTTTCCTTATTTCCTCACCAGCTCTTCACATCAAAGACCCTCTTAATTTTAGGAGCAATGCACAGTTCTGTATTTGTCAATGAAATTAGAACCAGTCGGTGTTCCAAACATCCCATTTTGATCCTGTGCCATAGCAGGATGGAGTATTCTGCATGTTTTCAAGTACTATTCAGAACAGTTATTAGCAGATGATGAACCAGCTAACTGATATTCTTGGGAAGTGATTGGATTTTTATGACGGTCCTTACTTCCTCCCCCTGAAATTATCAAGAGCTTCTGTAGCAGTTCTAGTGGGAGCTGGCTGTGCCTACTGTTGAGAACCTTTCAGCTCTATCTTATGCTGCTAGTGAGTCACTGTTTCCCATCAATAATTTTGTATGAGATTAATTTATTTCATTCCACTTTCCTACCAACAATTTGCTCCCTTCAGCAAACTCATCACCACAGCTGGCACATTCATTCGCTGCTTTGGCACAGAGACAAAGGACTGGTTAGAGAGAGGTATTGAAATATCTGGTAATTTGTAGGAATCTGACTATGCTGGCAGGACTTCTCTGAATCTTACCTTGCTATTCTGCATGTTCTGATTCTGCCAACTTAATATCCAACTACTAATTCAACATGTTTTTGTATGTGTTATTTTTTAAGATGGTGAAGTTAGTTTATTTCAGAGTAAGTTGTGCTACCACAGTCTTTGGTTCATACAAAGAAAGATATAACGTAGTTATATGAAAGTCACTTAAGAATGGTCTTATAAATTTTTCTAGGAGGTGGAATACTCCATACGTGTGTTCTTCGCCCACCAGGAATCTATGGACCAGAAGAGCAAAGACACTTGCCAAGGCTAGCAGTATGTATTTGAATTTTTCAATCAGCAGAATTTTCTATGATGTACAACAGCATCACTTATTTGAGTTATAAATTGACTGACCTTCTTGTCGGGCAGCAATTCAACAATTCAATTGTCTGCTGAGGATATTATAACTTTAGTTAACAGGAGCTATATTATATCTGTAAAGAATTGTATAGGACATTCAAAAAGATTTTTCTTGAAATACAAACACATTTAAGTCCAGCTTCATACTTTAATACTTACTATAGTTATAAGATTCGGGCCAATCTATAATATTTCAAATGTCTGTTTGCATGCAACTTACACCAAATAGTTTAAAATATTAATGAAAAGAGATTTGGCAAAATATTTTATTTCCAGTCTCAATGATTAATAGCTTTCACTAGCCAATGGCACAAGTAGAGAGTTGGAAGCACCTTCTGCTACAATAGGTTCCTAAAGGGCAAACTGCCGAGGTGTTCACATTTTACTCTTTTTCACTTGCTGTCTTTTAAATTGTAGGACTAGTACAGTGTTCAGAATGTGATCCCTGTAGAATTGTAGGAGTCAGTTATTTTAAAAGCATCAGTACAACATAAAGTTACGCACAGCTTTGACGAAATAATAGATTCAGCTTACCACATAATAAATATTTTTCTTTTGTGGCTGAGGTAGGGAATTATATTGAAGTCAGCCAAAATATACTTCTAAATAAAATAATTTTTAAGAATGGCAAATGTCATTTTAGTTAAACCCGATATATTTGCTTTAGTCTCCCCCAAAAATACAGTTTGTTTAGATTTCCATTTAAGATTTTAGGCTTATTTGTTATGATCCCATCTTAAGGCATTATGCAACTGTCACATTTTGCAGTTTCTAAAATGTACCTGCTAAATGAAGAATGCAACACCTAGCATTACCTTCCATTTTTCCCCACCCAAAGCTATTTGTTAAATTTGATCCAATTTTGTGAATACTTTTGATCCATTCAGAACTGTATCTTGCCTTTCTGCACAATATTTTACTTATCCTTAGAACAGAGTTGTATTTTTTGTAAATGCAAGATGTATTATGTTCAATACATTCTTTGATCCTTCCTCATAAGCAATATTTTTAGAGTGCTCTGCACTTCTTCTGATTCTTTTTAACCGATTCATGTAATTTTTTTTAAGTAGGGACAAACTTACATTTAGCCGGACAAGAAAGTGCACTGTACCTGATTTTAAAACCCATTTTGCTTTGGTTTCATGTTTATGTCTACAGAAGAATATCGAGAGAGGGCTACTTAGCTTCAAGTTTGGGGATCCTTCTGCTAAAATGAACTGGGTGCATGCAGAGAATCTTGTACAAGCTCAAATTCTAGCTGCTGAAGCTCTCACCCCTGAAAAGAACTACATAGCTGTAAGTAAACAACAAAAGCAGCCCAGTTTTCATTTGACAGTGGACCCTGCCCCTGTATCCTGTGCTATAGTAACTACTGTAGTGGCAGTTATTAATGTTTGTGGTATTGTCTTTTAGCTTATGTTGCTGTCTGTTTTTAGTCTACAAACGTGCTCTGAACAGTGTGGGACCTGGCAGCACTGGCTGTGCAGTGTGTTCAGAGTTGGAATGTTTGGTTCTGCAAGAGTATCTCCATCTTTTCATTTTTGTAATATAATATTTGCCATTTCTGGAAGATGAGCAAAGAATGTTTGCTATGTCAGAAAGAAATTGGAAGTTCAGGCAGATTTATACCCTTATCCCCTGTACAGTGACTTGATTTTCTGAACTTAATGTTCTGAACTGTGATAATCAGTTCTCCCCATACCACGCGCAAATAAAAGCACATTTCATTTGGGTTCATTGATTTCTAAAATCGTTGCAACTGTTTTCCTCCTTGTAAACACAGTTTTTTTATTTGACGTAGGACTAAACTACATTTTCTAAAACCTTAAAAGCAAAAGGGAAAGAGGTAACTTACACCTTGGTTACACAGATGGAGCCTGATGGATTTCAGTGAGTCGTAACCAGCCTGAGAGCAGAACGTGTCCCACCATTTGGTGACGATGTGTTAACAGCACAAGTTAGACATGGCGCCACATCCAGGGCATCTGGTACTCTCTGTATAGTCAATATAGCCGTTCTGCGTAGGCACATCTGAAATAAATCAATCGTACCACAGCATGTTAAGCACATAAACCACCTGTCCACCAATTTCAACTCGACCACCTCCCTGGGCAGCCTGTTCCAATGCCTGACCACTCTTTCAGTAAAGAAATTTTTCCTAATATCCAATCTAAACCTCCCCTGACGCAACTTG
>Ga0065711_1005737_pt1 | contig 25179 bp, 14 predicted proteins | sample Hoacrofraction12_FD_59098 | JGI IMG/M metagenome (GOLD analysis project Ga0065711, IMG submission 59098) | Hoatzin crop microbial communities from Cojedes, Venezuela - Epithelial fraction 12 v2 (version 2) | ecosystem: Host-associated > Birds > Digestive system > Esophagus > Crop | place...
TCTGCCCAGCTTTCCAGCCTGTCCAGGTCACGCTGAATGGCAGCACAGCCTTCTGGTGTATCTACCACTCCTCCCAGTTTTGTGTCATCAGCAAACTTGCTGAGGGTACACTCTAACTCTTCATCCAGGTCGCTGATGAAGAAGTTAAACAAGACTGGGCCCAGTACCAGCAGGTTTGTAGTAGTCATAAAAGAGCTTTGCAGTATTTCCATGAAGCAGCTCCGCTTGCCACTGCTGCTTGCTCCAGCCTGTGATTTTGCTGTCAACAGTCTTCTAAGGATCACTTTCTCTTGACATTGAACAAGGAACTTTGTTCAAGTAGAGGCTGCCCCCAAAGCTATGCCGTCTTTTTCATTGAAAAACTTCTGCCTAGAACATTCTTGTGCCAATAAACCCAGCATTCCAGCGCAGTGATGCTGTGGTGACACTGCATTGCACTGTGCTGCGTTTGGCTATTAAGAAGGAACATTGTGATGTGGATAAATCACAGTACTTGTCCCAAACACAAGAGCTCATAAAATTCTTTCTAAGATGTCTTAGGCCAATGCTCTGGAACACTGCAGTGATTTTTAAAAGCTGTTGTGGTATTAGTTAATCTATAAATTACTTGTTCTGAGATGGCATTTTTGTAAAACTTATGTAATAAGAATTAAATAATGATAATGTTTTTTAAAAGACAGGTATTATAAGTGCCCTTTTCTGCAGACCAAAGCAATAATGTGTTGGGCAGCATCAAAGCATTAAACAAGATGGTTTGCATCATTAACACTAAATGAAATGGCTTAACAAGCCAATAAATGATGAAAATAAAACAAAGTTATCACATAATACAATTTCTGAAAGTGCCAGAAACAAATTTTCTGAAGCAAATGATTTTCCAGTAAAACTAGATGGAATTAAAAGGAATGTGTTTTTGTGATTACTTAATGTGAGATCAAATATCATAGTTAAATACTATTTTGCATATTCAGAGTACTGTATGCGGGTTTTCATAGCAGCCTAGCGAAAGAGAAAGGAAGAGTGAGCATTATTTTTCGTATTTTGTAAATCAGGCAAATAAAGGAATTACATCAGGAAGACTGGAAAAATTCTTGCCTCATTCTGAAATCCATATGGTAGTTAAATCTTTAAGTCATGTTTTTTCTTCTTTTTCTGAGTCTGCAGAAGATCTTTACACATTACATTCCATAAACAAGGCTATGAACAGAACAGTGCTTATAAAAGTGTGGGCCGTTTCAGAACCTGTAGTGTTCCACTATGGAAACTGCAATTTTTACAGTGTGATATGTATGTGCATTAGGCTTGACAGTTACAGAGAAGAAGATAAGGTTCATGCTCCACAAAGCTTTGTCTAGGGCAGGGATGGGAAATATTGGCTGTCGGCTGGCTGTAACTTGTGACTTAGTTTCATGTTGTGCGATTCTTTCCAAGAGAGGAAATGGCCTCAAGTTGCGTCAGGGGAGGTTTAGATTGAATATTAGGAAAAGTTTATTTACTGAAAGAGTGGTCAGGCATTGGAACAGGCTGCCCAGGGAAGTGGTGAAGTCACCATCCCTGGAGGAGTTTAAAAAAAACGTGTAGATTTGGCACCTCAGGACCCGGTTTAGCAGCCATGGTGGTGATGAGTTGACGGTTGGACTTGATGATCTTAGAGTTCTTTTCCAACCTTAATGATTCTGTGATTTTTAGGTGAGGTGAGTGGTAATGGGACTAGATGAGTCTCTGACTCTCAACAAGGAAAAGGTTTCCTACCCTTGGGCTAGCATGAAGTTGGTCAGATTAACATGCTTTGCAGTTCTACTTCATATCTGCCTGCAGGGCTACTGTCCTGGGAGCTAAATATTTTTCAGATTCAAAACTTACTACTCTTGCTTTGGAAGATATTTTTCCCTGTGTCCCGAAAGAGTACAGGATGGCACAGATGACCCTGAGAGATTTCATCAAAACAACTACTGCAGAACCTGCACGCAGCGTTCTGAGATGAGAATATATATAAGTATACTAACTCAGTCCTTTTGATATTCTGTAATCTTGGACTTTTAAAACAAACCCTCGACATATGTGCATGCGCAACCAAATTCAGCTATGGTAGTGCCAGGCCTTCTTCAGTGACCTCAGTAGGTTGTAATTAGCATTCACTGCTATCTTCCAAACTCTGATTCAGGAAAACACTTGTGTAATTACGAGCATCTGTTGAAGTCCATGGTATAACTCCACAACGTCTTCTCCAGAAGCAGGAGGGTAGGGAATATTTCTTTTTTTCTACTAAAGTCATTTTCTACTAAAGTCATTTTCTGGGGAAGAAAAAAAAGGATTTTTTCCCCTTTCCTAAAAGAGAAAAATGGGAATAGGTTGGGTATGGTGGTTTCTTGGGTCAATTAAGCAATAAATCCATGCAAAGAAGTAGCTGAAAAGACTGATGGGAAGTTTGTGGGTTATACTTGCCTTCAGTTAATTTTTATTTTATGTTTAACTTTATGTTAAGTACCTGCTTAATGCTTTGCTGAACTGGTGTTTCCATCAGACATTATTTCTGTCTCAACACATTGCATTGAAAGGAATTTTGAGACAAACCCACCATAATTCCCCAAAGTCCTCCAGACACTGCTTTTACATGATTTGACTGATTTTGATTGCTCATGGCTTCCTTTTCACAGCAAACTGCACCCTCCTGTACTGATGGCCCAGAGAATGCTCCAGAGCCCTTTCCCCTGACAGAAACAGAACTTAGAAAATAATGAGTGAAAATTCTTCTCTCCCTCTAGTTGAGTGGGGCAATGGGCTGCTCCATTCCTCCACTGGGAGATGACTTTAACAGAAGTGCAGTCTCAGTGGGGAGAATTTGGGAGTTATTTCTCTTACTGCAGGGGAAATCCCCATGGTGGTGGTGACTTTTCCTTGCAGAGAAACCACAGTAGAAACCGCATATTCCCCATGGACGGGTTCAGGCAACAATTTTTTTTTCTTCCTTGTATCTTGCTTTGAACTGTCATCATCATGGCAAGCACTTTTTTCCTCTTTACTTATAAGAGTGAGGCTGTAGTCCTTCTCTGAGGGGCCTAATAAATATAGAGGTGGATTTGGGCAAAGCTGGAGGCTTGTCTATAATGGGTATTCCTTGCAGCTGAGTGTAATGATGCTCCATTCTGTAAGGTCTAGGTCATGGATACAAGCAGCAAGATTTCAAACAAATAGAAAGGACTACAAGCAAAATTAAAACTAATATGAAAAATAAAGCTTTAGATAACAGTCTTCCACATGAAATTTGGCAGTTTATTCTGTTTTATAATCTTCTAATTGTCATTTTCTCAAAGACACATCACAGACCTACACCACCACCCCCTACAGCAATGGCATTTTCTTTCTGATTGCAGGGGGGCTTGGAGTCAGGCCCTAAATGCTTTGAACCTGTTCTTGCCTGTCTTTAAAATCAAATGATGGATTGGTCGTCAAAATGAAGAACAAAACAACTGGGACTTTTGGAGGTCCCTTTCTACCTGGAGCTAATTGTCCAGAGGAGCTCAGATCCTGATGGTGCCTGCCCATTGTGGTCATTGCTTTCATTGCAATGTCCTCACTCTCATCCTATTTCAGTGTGATTTCTCCACTGGTCACTGCAGTTGAGCCTGATTTTGTAAATGCTTTTAGGATCTTGGAGCATTGTTGGACAGCCTTCAATGGTATGTATGTGACAGCATGAGCATCTGGAGAGTTTGTGTGCAGATAAAGCATCTGTGATGTTGGGAAATCACTGTAGTGTTTTTGCCAGACTGAAGCTGAAATGTCCATATCTAATTGAATGGCAGCTTTTGAATCACAAACTGGAACTTTCCATGCTACAAACACACACATAGATCTTATGGCAGAAAGAATAGTTTCCAGATCAACACAGGGAAATTATGCAGCTAACTCCCTAGCACAATTAGAAAGTACTAAAGGGATGTGAAAACAAAAGTCATTTTTAAAGCTAACAAAATAATCACAGGTTGAGGTTTTCCACAGCTTTATAAAATGAAGCCAAGGATCGTTTCAGTGCCAGGTAAAAGTTTCAATCCATAAAGAGCAGCTGTGTTGTGCTACTTTACACTAAATAAATAAGCCAGTACAGTTTTACAGGACCTGGGTATACTAGACTTAACATGCCTAACAAAAAGGCCTTACTAAAGCAAAAAAAATATATTTTGTTACCTAAAAGAACTTGTCTGTTTCCATGGTTTAGAGAAGATGATTTAAGGGCTGATGTCTTCTTGGTTGTGCTGCAAGTTCAATGCTCTGAGAGACAATCTAACTGGAGAGACTGCATGTCAGCTGATGGATGAAGCTGATGTAATTAAATTCAGGTCATCATAATGTAAAAAGAATTTCACTGAGATAAATAGTATCTGCATACCTCAGCCTTGCTGATTGTTGATTATACATCCCCTAAACTGCTAATCCTAGCCTTTGTTCTATCTGGAGCCATGTGGAGTAACTGAAAAAGCAATTATACTGAAGAGTTGGACAGTCCTTGTGAATTAGCAATGGTTTGCCCATAAATCATCCCTAGGAGTTTTCTGCGAAGTTCCTGGCCCTTTCCAGCTTCTGTCCACAAAGTACTGGAAGTTTGAACCTGGTTAGTAGAAATGGGGTATATGGAGAAGAATTGCAGGGCCTGCGGTTAAAACGGGAGTTTACCTTAACTTCAGCTTCTGCAGTACTGTTTAGGGTGGAAAAAGTGGGAAACGCCAAGGTCTGTCTAGCTGTTGTGAGCGCTAAACAACAATCAGGGCTTGTTCTCAAACTCCTCATCGCTTTTGGGCTGGTCAGTCTGGCAGTGGGGAATTCTCAACACACCAAGGGAAACTGAGCTGGAGGGGGGGAGAAACTCCGCTCTCTTGGCGCTTATCTGGCTCCAGTCCTGCAGGGACCCTGTCCAGTTCTCACAAGTTCAAGCACCCTGAGATGAGAGAGCCTGGGCGAGGGCCAGCATCATCCGAGAATCAGCATGGGCTCCCTAGCATCCCATCCCTTCTCCTGGGCTCAACATATATTGGCACGGGGAGCAGGCTGGCCCCTGCCTCAGAAAGCTCAGGTCACTTCTTCCGTGTCCTGGGTTGGCTGAGTCTCTCCCGAGTGAGCAGGAGGGTTGGCTCCGCACGGTGCAAGCCATTTTCGTTTGGTTTCTCAGAGAGAGACTGTGTTTCAGCTGAATTCAAAGCAGCTGGATAGTCAGGAGAAAACATTTCTTCTTGTCCCTTGTGTCTGTCGAGCTCTGGAAGTCAGTGTTTTAGCACTTTATTATCTTTTAATCCCCATAGTTATTGGGCATTGTCCAATTCATAAAATGCAAGCCTGCTTGGATCTGGGGTAAGTATGGTGAAAACATGAAGAGAGACAGCAGAGGGGAAAGTTCTCGGTTTTGCTAAACTGTAGGTAGTTATTTCAGGTTTAGAATAAAGATTTTGGTTGATTCTTTTGTTATCCAAGCGTCGCGGACAAAAACGCAGTCCTGAGTTATGGAATTTCACAAAATTTAGTTAATTGCAATTAATGTAAACTTTTAATTCTTGATTCTAGTATTGAGAAATAAAGTAGACAAACACTTAGGGAAAATATGACTTCCCTCTGCAAAACCCCTGCTCCCCTTCCCCATCCCCAGTCCCCTCAATGCACATCATGCTTCATTCCTTTGATGAGGCAATGGGCATCACAGGAGAAGGCGATCAGTGCGGTTTTTTCCCCCTTTCTTTCACTGCTACTCGTTTCTTACTCAAATGCTCTGATGAGGCTCCTCCACAGGCCACAGTCCCCTAAGAGGCGTACCTGCTCTGGAGACTCCCCACCCCTGCTCGAGCCTCTCCACTTGCTCTGCCCCTGCTTTGCCCTGGGTCGGGCTCCTCTCGTCCCTGCTTTTTCTCCTGCGTCTCCCCTGCTTTGGTGTCTCTCTTACCCAGCGGCACCTCGTCTTGTTCTGTGCCTGCTATGGCATCCGTCCTTCTCTGGCATCTTTTCTTNTGTAGTGGTTACCGCCTTTCTTAAACACGTTTTTGCATCGGCACTATGTGCTCCTCTCCTCGGTTTGGTCTTGGTGCACCAGTGGGTCAGTGTTGTCTGTTGCGGAGCCAGCTGGAAATGGCTGTGACCAGCACAGGGCAGCCCCTCATCTCCTCCTACACAGGTCACCCCTGCAGCCCGTTGTCCTACCAAAACCTCACAATTATGCCCAATATAGCAAGTCATTCCAATTATCTCTGTCTTCAATGTGTATTACACTGATCTGTGTGAGCACATTCATTCTCTTGACTTCAAGTGCTTCTGGCTGTGGTGCTCAGCACCTTTCGGAGCTCAGCCCTGAGTGAAAATTATGATGGTTGTAGCAATTCGGTCTAGTATACACATACACTTCATTTGCTGGCAAAGAGGCCTGGGAACTACCCTTAAATAAAAGCAAAGAAATTAGAGTATGTACAGCAGTTTAACACAAATATTAGTATTTTTGAGATTTGGGGAAACTTGGCTAATAGTCAACATTATTTTTTCACAGTCTTCTAGTTTTTGCATCTGTTCATGGATTTTAAAAGCAGTGAACATCACTGTGACATTTCTGACTCAAACAAAAATGAGAAATGTATCATATGGGTATATGTGTTAATACACACATATGAAAAACTGTTTTATAAGGTAAAACTCTGGGATATATGATCACATGAGACTTGAAGCTCTGAGTTGAACACAAGCCAAATTTCTAGGTCCACATCTAAATAAATACCTAATCTATTTCTGGGTGATGAGGTATCTGGGTGCCAGACGGACATGCAGCGACCCTTGTGACCTGCTCTCATCTCCAGTTGCTGAAAGTCTGTTTACAATTTAAGTGATCCTGTCTGGTGTCCTCTTCCTGCTGCTTGGATTGTGGCACAGTCTGGGGCATGGCTGTACCTGACAAGGAAAAGCGACTTTGAGCACACCTTAATTATGGCAAACAGCCATAAGATATATATGTGCTCCACATGCCCTTTATAGTTATATATTTCAAAGCTTTTATCTTTTATTGTTCAGAGGTAGGTATAAAAAGTTAGACCAGCAGGAGGACATAAGACACCACTAGGCACATTAGGTGATTAAGTCCGATATTTAGAGCCTCAGCTAGAAACTTAACGAAATGAGACAGCGTTACCACCATCACTGCTTCTTCACCGCACCACTCTGGTCCTTCACATGGCACTGGTGTTCACCTCACTCTCCCTGCATGAGTGGGCAGCCAGGGTACACCAGGCACCCCAGGCAGTCACCAAACCACTATCCCCTTCCCTGAACATCACCCTTAAAACTACCAACCAGTAATGCCGTAAATCTTGAGCTACCTGACACTAGCTCACAGCATTATCTATGCCGCTTAAAACTGAAGCTCAGTATCACCTGAGCAGGCTAAAACCCCAGACCATTTACCTTAGAAACACAACATACAGGAGTGTCTTTATGTGTATACGTGTTTTTTTTAAATTCCTATAGATTTCTTTTCTGCTGTGGTGGAAGCAGTTGCATGCAAAGTTAGCACAGCTCTGTTGTCCCAAAATAGTTCTATCCATGCTGCTACTTATTTTAGGAACACATATGGCCTCGCTTTCTTTAGCATCTGAGCATCTCACAGTCCCTGTGAGACTTCTTTGCTATTGTCTCCCATTTTACACATGCGGGACTGAGACTCAGAGATGGGGTGACTTAAAATAGTGCCAAGCACTTTGCATTCCCAGAGAAGAGTTCTGCAGAAAATACAAGTACTGCTTTTGTGATTCTGGTAGGGTAAGGAATGGACCCTGGTCTTCCTGAGACTGAACTTGCTGCTTAACCACTTCACCACACTTTTACTGTGACAAACCATTCTTTCATTTTGAAAAAACATCACAGCTAGCCAGAGCCACCTTCTGATTATTTTTCACCATAATGTGTAGGAGCAAAACCAACTTTAACAGATGTGTGGCAGGAAAGGCAGCCTAATTGCCCTGTTACTTTCAGTTTAGAGGGTAATAGACCCTTCCTCACAAAGAAATAATACACCAATAATTCTTGTTCCTTCCCTACTCCACACACATGTGCATCTGAATACATATAAATACCTTAACTATAGTTGAAAGACCTTGGTCCCGTCTGGGGCTTCCCATCTTCTACCTTGCAGTGGAGCGTCAGCTCCAAAAATCATGTTCTAACCTTAAGCAATCTGATTTGCGGAACTGTAGTCCTAACGAAGTAGAAGACCAGCCAGAGTTTTTGACCTCCGCTTCCCCTTGCTTCAGGGTACAAGGGGCCCCTGAGCTCTTGTGCAGTTCGCTGCCCCTGTGTCACGTTCTTTTCCTAGCAGGACAGCTGCAGAGCTCTTCATTGAGCAAGACCCATTGGCGTGCACATGCGTTTTCCCATTTGCTTTCTATGAGAAAAGTGCAGCTTTGGTTGGCAAGTGCTGGCCAGAGGCCTGGTGCTCCAATTCCCTCCCTCTGTGCACGAGAGGCCTGGCCTGCAGCCACATTCTCATGTTCCCCAGGCAAGGGAGGACTACTGACCTGGGAGAAAACCCTGGCTGCAGACCTGGCTTCCAATGCCTTTTCCATGAGAGAAGATCACTTGAGGCCAGGTCATTCCTATTCTGTATTAAAAATAAGACCTAGAAAGTACAGTTTTATTTATTTACAAATGGTCTAAAATAGAATCCTTTGGAGATGTGCAGCATTTCCATCTCTGGATCAGAAAGCACTTTGTAAGGCATTGAATTAATTAAGCTTAAGAAACACTCAAGGGATATGGAAGTATTATTACCCATATTTTAAAGATGAGGAAATGGAGACAGAAAGAGGATAAGGGACTGGTGTGAGAATGCAGGCTGAGTGACTTGTAAACGCAGAAATTAAACTTAAATCCAAGATTTTATGTCCTTTCCTGCTTGCAACTAGAATTGGGTAGAAAATGGTGGTTTTCATCTGTGAAAGCATGTGCCCATTTCTATTGTAAACAAATAACAAACATTTTTAATCAGAAGATTTTCTAGGCTGGATTATATCTAAAATTTTCTATAATGGTCCTCATAAACATCATTCATTTCTCTGGTATCCGTAAATCTGAAGTGCATGTTCTTGGCTAGGTGCTGAGAGGACAGCTGGAGGTACAACTTCCCCCAGTTTTTAAATAATAGGACCATGTTCCTGGTAATAAAACCAAACCAGATAATAGTTTATGTAGGTCCAGAAAATTCAGTTAAGACCTGTCAGTGGTGAATAGGAGAACAGCGGATGCTTATTTTCCTTTATACCTTCAAATTCTAACTTGCTTACTTCCCAAGAGGTACCTTCTGCTAATGACTCTCTTTCCTTGCTCATGCTGGTTTCGAGAATTAAACTTAAGCTCTTTTTGGCTTGCTTATCAATGCTCATAGTAAAAATCCCCAGGGGTATATAAATTAAGGCTAGAAAATAGAAGTATGTTTCCAGTCATCCAAATAGTGAGGTTCTGGAACAGTGTCCCAGTAAGAGTGCTGGTGGCAAAAAAATTAGCTTATTATTAGACTATGCTTGGTAATTTTTTGAAAGAGATTTTGTGATGTAGTTTCTACGATAAAGGGCCTCAAATTCAATGACCCATAAGATCTTTTCTGCTCCAATGTTATTAACAGAAAATGTTGTTGGTAAAGCAGGACTTGGGCTAAGAAGTGAGCTCATTTTCTCAGATCAGAGTTTTCTCAAGGGGGTTGGGGGTGCCATGGTGAGCAGCTGCTCTTGTCTATAAAGTGGATAGGTACAGGCTATGTCTAAAACATGAGATCCAAGGGCGACTCCTAATTTCTGGCTCTGAATGAGCACCCTGGCAATGCCTTGACTAGGTGTGGAGGGGAGATACAGAAGCTCACCTTCCTCCCCGAGCCCTGCGTGACCGTGGCTTCCGTGGGCAGTGGGGCAGGGATGCATTCGTGGTGCTCTCCAAGAGGTCCCTTGGGAGCAGCTGGGGAATTGCAGTGTGCACTTCAGCCATGAAGCTCCCTTGCCCTGCTGTTTAGGTACATGAGGAATGAGAAAGCACCATTTCTGCAGTGTCTTTTCTTTATTGCTCTTTTACTTCAAGTGTTCTCGCTTTTTCAAAACCTGTATAGGACAGCAGCCAGATTAGCATCAGGGAGCCCTAAGCAATATATGCATTGGAGAAGTTAGGTTCAGTTTCCAAGAGCAAAACTTAAGATTAAAGAGAACAGTGTAAGGAACAATGATGTTTGAATTTTTAAATATTAATATTGCCTTAGAGATCTTTCTTTTCATTTTACAAATTAATTGATGTTCTGGCACTAATGTGTATATAGAAATAAAGGGCATATCAAAGTAAAGATTAGGAGATTATTACCTATTTTAACATACAGTGCTGAAAGTATTAATTTCAGCTAAAAACACTGCTACTCTTTTCACCTTCATTAGCTTTGTTCATTTGACTTAGCCTAATGTTAGAATGAAGTTAGTCCATGCAAATTACATCATTCTATAATCAGACTTTTACTACTTTAAAATTAATTTCAATTAACTGTTGGAAAAAGGCTTTTTAGTGTCTTCTTTAACTGTGAAAGTATTTCATTCGTGCTGAACTATATATCTCAATTAGAAGAAAAAGCGTTGCCAAATGGGTTGGATTGTGGGCTAGACCCAACCTGTAAAACTTGAATTTGAATCCAGATTTGGAATGCTAGGATGTGTCTCTCTTGTACAAATTGTATTAGTTTGTGGCTCTTCAAGGGAAAAAATGCTACTCATTGTGAAAGGTATCAGAATCTGGCCTGACTGGTCAGGCTTCAGAATTTGATCCAACACATGAGAAAAATAGGTACTGTGCAAAACGCAGTGCTAGGTTTAAATATGCCAAAGGTTTGAGAGTTTTAGTGTGATGTTTGGGGTTTGAATGTAACCCTGTGGGTCCCTTAGTAGATGGTTTTACTTTTCAGTTTTGGGACCATCTGTGTTGTGGTGAAGGGTAGGGGAAGGTAAAAAATGACCTGTATTAATCTAAAGTTCAAAGCCTGAAATCTGCGAGAAGGGGAGAGCAGAGATGTGGTTTGCTCCATGGTAACATGGATGTGTATGCACCTTTTCATCTGGGAAACAGAGAATGGCTTTAAATGCTTTGGAAAATCCTCCCTACTTTGGGAACATTTGGGCTTTCTTTTTGGAACAGTGGGCACAGATGTGTTGATTGAACCATCTTCCACCATTTCTCATTGTTAACCCTTCATAATTTCAATTCATGTTGGGGGTGTAGAAGCATCTCCCTCTGAGTCACTGGGCACTTTTTTCCCAGCTGGTAGCTTATGTAGCTGAATGCTCCAAAAGTAAATATAATTCCTTTAGCTAGCTGACCTTTCCCTGAGTGGCATCATAGGAGGGACCATGCTGTTACTCTGCGTCCTGAAGCTCAGTGAACTATCCTTTTATCGTATGGTGAAGACACGATAATCAACACTTCATCTTATTTGGCAAATAATTCCACCTCTTATGTGTGACTTTCTCTGAAACTAAAGCAGTTGTTGAAGTGCAACTTGGCAATTTGCACAATGGAAAGCAAGAAAGACTTATTGCTAAATTTGGATGCAAAGTTAGTGTTTGTGAAACAAACATATGGTTCTTTGTCTGTTTTCTTTTGTTCTGTAAGGTCTTGAGCCACAGTACTGCATGCTAAAGAACCCCAAAAGTTTGTGTGCAAGATGTGTTCGTTACAAGTTGATTTATAGCAGGTAAATGTGGTGGTGCTTTTGCAGTTACTTGTAGTTATTTCATTTTTCTGTAAACCAAGGCATCTGTAAATGTAGCAGCTCACCTACATTGGGCAGTCTGGCAAGAGCAAGACAAACATCCATTCAGGGTATTCGATGGCATTTTTGCTCAAATACCCCTGCAGTCTACTGGAATGTAAGTCTGGCTGGTATTCATCCTCATTCCCAGCAGAGGAGATGCCATCGCAGGAGTTTTGTTTCTAGCAGCATTAGCTGGCAATACTGCCTTGTAGTGCCTTCGCTGAGGCTCAGGCTCCCTTTCATTATGCCCTGCCAAGTACCTTCTTGAAAACCCTGGTTGTGCTACTGTTGATTCCTTATTCTGAATGATACCAAGTAAAGCCGCTGGCTGAGGGGAAGCCTGCGTTCCTGGAGTCAGGGGTCCTGAGACTAAACATCCCAGCAGCGCCGCTGGCTGATGACAAGAGGCCTGGCATGGACACTGCCTTGGATTATTCCTCAGTTACGCCGAATCTGTTCCAAGAGATGGCTGGCTCCCAGAGTGTGGTGGGGGAGCCAGCCACTTCTTGGAGATTTCATTATTTCATTTCAATAAAGCCACCATCATCTCTTTCGAGGGGAATATTCCAGCTCATTGGTTTTTTGATTTGAGAATTCAGCTGTTACTTCTGGATTCTCTGCCTTCAAAGAGCTGTGGGAGAGGGACTGGTACATCATATATAGAGACAAAAAGGGGACATTCATGTTCTTCAGCTGTAAGTCTTTCAATAAACCACCATCACATGCTTTCATATTACTTTGCTGTTTTGTCCTATTTTCTGCTTCTTATGTATGTAGCTAAGTGCCAAAGCCCCAGAAAAAATAGTTCACTTATACCAAATCTGATCCACCCATGTGCTGAGCACTTATTAGCTTACAGGCATTTTTTCAATACCACCAAAAGAGATTAATGTAGGGATATTAGTCTGAGGTGTTTTAGTAGCAGCTATCACCACAATATCCAAGGCCCAAATAATTAAGACATTGCAGATGGAGCAGGTAGTAACTCTTTCACTTAAGCTCACCTGACACTTCCCACCATAACTCTTTTTTCAGAGGTTTTACCAAACCTTAACTGTTGGGGTTGCAATTTTCCGTTCCACATACCCTAAGTTGATTATAATTTTTTGTGGGAGGGAGACAGGGATGATGAGGTTTCATATAAGATAATTTAGCCATTTTTCAAAATGAGGCTGGCTATAAAACTTTGGGGTTTTCCATGTCAAACAGCTTTCATTCAGTTTATAGAAGAAATTTCATGCATCCGTATATCCATAGCAGGGACAAAGTGTTAAATTGGGGAGATCCTTCCTGTGGTAAGGTGCACGTTTTATTTTGCTGTTACAAAGAGTCATATTTGGCCAACTTGTGAGCCTCAAAATATTTTGTTTCTGATTTGAGGTATTCTGGACTGAAAGGAGATGCAAAGCTGAATTTTTCATGTAAAATGTTCTGTGAAATTACTTTGTTTTTTCTATGATTGGGGGAAGTAAAATGTTTTTTCTTCCTGCTGGAAACTCTGGGCCTCCGATGTCCAGAAGATAAGGTAGGTGAGAATTAGATGAGAATGTAGAATATGGAGATGTCAAAATTTTAACTTACATCAGGATCAATGCTTTAAATCAGTGTTTGAATATACAAGTGATATAATATTTGAAAATAAGGTGTCATTTAACATGTGTTGATTAAAAACATGAAGGATTTTACTGCTTTTCAGGGTGGAAATATACCCTCTGAATTACTGGTAGGTCTGAAAAAATAAAACCAAGGATAGTATTATGATGAATTACGGTTTGTCAAATACCTGGGAAGAAAATGTTCAGGAGACCCAGCGCTGACTGATCAAATGAAAAGATCCCTGCAGCTGAATGTTTTTAGGGCTGTTTGGGTAGAAAGGAAAAGGGAAGAGCAGAGGTTATTAAAAGTCCTCTTTACACTATCATTGCTTCATCTGCAAATACGAGCAAAACCCTAGGTTGTGTCAGGTTTGCCTTTGGTCCCGTCTGCTCCCTCACCGAAGAGGAATTCGTTGCATTATTTGGAGGCACTCCTCTTGGGCACTGTAGCCAAAAAGAGATTTCTGTCTGAATATATCATCTCTCTCTGCTTCTTCTACTGATTTCTGTCTTCGTTGACAATCAAGAAGAACGTGCCTTTTAGCTTCCACAGGTAGGACTGCTTCTTCATCGTGAGGCGAGCCGCCGTCAGAGGCCAGGAGCTGCTTCCCCAGTTGTTGCCTGCCATCTTCCATGTGCAGCACCCCAGAGTTCACGCACGGCCATCCAGCTGGAATCTGCTTAATGGCTCAATCTGTGCATGAGCATTTCTGGCGTAGTTGTAAAGGCCATCTTTGCAAATGCGCCATATGTATTTGTTTACTTGGCACAACGCAAGGCTGCAGAGAGACACCCAAAGTGGTTTCCAGTGGGGCTCATTGGGCCAGGTGGAGCTTTGCAGTAGTGCAGCTAGATTTCCCCTGCTACCACACTAGCTCTCTTAGAACTAGCTTGGTAGCTCTGCGGGGCATTGTGTTGCGCAGCACACTCAAGCCCTGGTGTCCACAGAATGCCTGGATTAGGGAGATTCATAGAATCATAGAATCATAGGTTGGAAAAGACCTCTAAGATCATCAAGTCCAACCACCAACCCAACACCACCATGCCTACTAAACCATATCCCAAAGTGCCTCATCTACACATTTTTTGAACACCTAAGGGACCTTTAAAAGACTCGTGACCTCCTGCAGTGATGGGGAGTGTTAGGGGTACCTCCTTCTGTCGGATAAGTTCAGTTCTCTCCTGGCAGGCTCGACCTGGGGGGGGAAGAGTGGAAATGCTGCCTGCCAAAGCCCTGTGCTGAGCGCTCCAGGAGAGGCTGTCTGATGAAAGTCATTGAGGAAGGGAGAGGGGGGTTTCCCTGGGGAGCTGTGTAGGCTGTCAGGCTATCCACTGGCCACCTTCAGCATGTCCTCCTCCTCCATGGCTCGCGTTACTCACGTTGTAGGTTGTTGCTTTCCAGTCCTTCGTTGGACTTTGGGTGGCTGCTGCACCCGGGTTCATGCAGATGGAGGGCAACCTAAGTGGGATTTCAGCACATTCTATGCAAGGCCACCCGTTAACACAGGCAGACGTTGTAGTGGGGAGGGCTGGAAGATAATCTGCCTGTGACCCTCCTGCACGCTCTCACCGAGCTGTCTGAGGTATGAGACGACTAGTAGACGGCAAGATCCCCATTTCACATGGGGATTACTCTCTTTTATTATGGGAAACAGTCACTTTTCTGGCAATCAAATGCAGTCTGGCATTTTCACTTCCTCTTTTACTGCTTTATTTGCAAGAAGCGATCATTCTGGCTTTCAGAGCTGAGGCTACAGCATCAAAGAAAGTGAGTTGCACTCTCCCTGGCTTTGCAGCCTAGCCGTTTAAATAAGTTACAGGTTTTTTAAATAAAACAGATGCTGCTATAAAGTTGAAAACAGAAGCTGATTTAGATGCATGCTTCCTCAGATAACGAACAACGAACCACTCCTCTGTAGATGTCTGTCTCTGGTACCTCAAGCTGGGACTCTCAGAAATCATGTACATTGGTAATTCTGTGAGGTGAAAGTAATGCTTCTCCTGGACTCTGTATTCACAGATAGTACTTTCAGTACATTGTCACTTTTTTATTTCAATATTTTTAAAATTGATTTGTTCATAGTATTTTGTGTGTCTTAAGCTGTTACCTCTCTCTTTAATTCCACATGCATTGCTCCCCTGAAAACAGGAAAATGTAAAAGTCGATGCTGTGCTATATAGAGAAGAGTTAACTGAGTGTTAACTGAGCTGCCACATCGGCTCCAAGCCATCTCTGTAAACCAGCACAGTAAAACAGAATTTAAAGGCTATGGAGTCCATTTCATAGCTGCAAGTCCTGACCATGTTTTGCAGTGAAGTAGATGTCCTTATTATCTCAGTGCCAGTTAAATGCTGCCAGCTTAATGTGTGCATCGGAGAAGTTGCTTTTCTGTGTTTGCAGTGATTATTTTATTATACGCACCTCAGCTAGGCACTGGTCCTCACCCGGACCGCATCTGCAAACCAAAGAATAGTAAAAACTTTTGTTTCAAGAGTAGATAGCAGCAAGTGCAGAGACGACTGGGTGCTTGATGTGAAGCAGCTACAGAAAACAAGGAGAGAATGGCTGGCATGTGATGGTGGCTAACAGCGTTCAAACACATCTAAAAAGCACTTTGAGCTCGATGTGGCAGAAACATCTCTTCAACTAAAAGTGAGCCACAGAAATTCTGGAAATGATGATAGTGAAATTAAGAAGAATCCCGATTTGCAAACAGGGCCCCTTCCACGTTGTGCTGCTGGCTACCATGTTCATAATACAGCTATTCCGCAAAGCACTACTGAAGGCAGCCATGTCTATATTCTTGTGAATATCTTTTCTCTTCACCTTTTTAATCAAAATGGGAAAGGTAGTAGTAGTAACTTCGCCAGACAGTAGAAAAACAATGTAAGGAAAGGCAGTAAAAGAAAGGAGGGCCAAACATGTTGCTGTTCCTGGCAGCAGGAGTTAGGTTGTCATTGAGCTGAATGGTAGTAATTGCCCTTGGATCTCCTTGCGATACCTCGTCTTCCGCTTTCTGAACAGTGCTCAGCTACCATAGTGATAAACATGTTTGAAGAACCTACATCATAGGATAAAATTCTCTCACTGCGTGAGTTACAAAAAGATGAAGAAGTCATCTGTTTGGACTCTTCTCTTTGAGGAAGACTAACCAAAATACAGACACTTGGTGAATTTATGTACAGAGCTGTCAAATCTCAGTTTTGTTGTGCCCATCAGGTAAGCATCACTTATAACTGCATCATTGCATTGGGTGGACTGTGGGTACGTGGTGGTGCAGGCACACTCAATCTGCTTCCACTCATACCCATTCTAGCAGAGGAAGATCAGGCGAAGATGCACAAGTCAGCCATATCTGTGCCAGCATGTGTCCAGAAGATGTGGTATCTTGCTGAGAGGTGACGAGTATTTGTGTGGCCTCACTCCCATGAAAATACAACTCTACTGGTTCTCTGTGTTAGGATATAGTACATCATATATACATCATAACATCTAAGGTCTTTAGCATCTTGGAGATTGCTGTCCTATGCTCTGTTGCACAGTGTGAATGTTACTACTCAAGTACCAGGGGGAGCTGAAGGAGTTTGGATTTGGACAAGAAGTTGAATGGATCAGGAGCTGAGCTGTATCACGTGTGAGCTGACTTCTCCAACCCACTCTGGGTAAGCAGACGTGAGATATCTGCCTAGGCTCCATGACTCTGTAAATAGCCTTTCTGCCTCCATGCCTAATTTAGTTGGCAAGTTTTATTCTGGAGGTAGTGATTTTTTTCTTAGTTGACTTTAGGTAGCCAGCAGACAACTTGCCACTTAATATGCTTTTGATGCTTCACTGCTAGCGATAATACTATTGTACAGTTTTACCTCTCTTCAGTGCAGTAGTTAAGCATGTACATAACTAACATTGAATATTTAAACTTAAATATGAAGTAGGATGCTTATTCAGACCTTGTTATAAAGCTTGTTTTTTTCTCAATTTGTTGCTGCATATCCAGCAAGAAAATAATCTAGATTCAAACACTTCAAGTACACTTCCAAAGAAGGGAGTTTGAAAGAAGAGTTGCCAAATCTGTGATGTAAAATCCTAGATAAAAACAATTGCTGAAATTCATCTTTTCCATTGGGAATGGATAGGGTGCTTTACCAGTTTGGGGTGAGAAAACAACACCGCGTTATGAAGTCTTCCCAGGAAATGAAGGGTTAACCTTCTTTTCCCCTTCTAAGGAAAAAACAATTCCAGCCTGAAGAAACAGTTTTTAATTCTGTCAGTCAGAGATTTCCTACAGAAAATAATGATTGAAGATATCTTGTACACACACTGGAGAAACTGGTATCATCTGGAGGACATTAAATGAAATATGTTTATCTGCCTTTCAGCCCTTTGGACTGTGATTTTTCCTTACCATCAAACTATAATTCTCAAATGGTTTAAGAATATACGATAGTTAAGAGTGTGATTTGGAAAAATATTTAAGTACCTGTATTCATCTTATTGAAAACAGCTGATTTCAAGGATATGCTTTTCTGAATAGGGATAGTTTTATACCTGTACTTGGACACAATTCTGAATTAGGGCCTCAGGCTTATTTACGTAGGACATTCAACTTAATTAGCCCAAATTCACTTAAAGTATAAATTGAAAATGGATTAAGGTTTACACAAAGCTGAATTAAGACTGCTTTAATTTTTAAAAGTCTTTACAGGTTTAAATGCACTTTACCTAATCTGCTTTAAATTAAGCCTTTAGTTAATTTGGATTAATTTTCCTTAATATCTTTGTGGAGACCAGCTCAGAGTTAGGATCCAGTCCTGCAAATACTCACAGAAATACTTCATATTAAAGGAATTATTCCCATGCTTAAAGCTAAGAATGTGCGTAATAGGTATGCAGTAAGGTCAACACACGCTTTAAGAGCCATGCACATCTCTGCTGCATGCAGTGACTTGAGATCAACTCAAATGTCCGATTATGAATGAGTTTTCACCATGCTTGATCAGTTTGTCTAGTATCAGCAAAGAATATATAGTCAGATTGCTTGCTTTCTTTACTGTTTGAGCGCATCTACAAACACTTGGGAAACGCAGCCCATTTGGTATCATCTCCAATCTCATTCAAACTGGACCTGGAAAGCTTAACTAGAATATTTTCTCTATGTTAATCTTGCATTTCCTTCTGATGTTCTGATGTTTGTGATAATAGAACATTTCATTTCCACATCCTTACTTACTTTTTTAAAAAAAACAACCTTGTGCCCATGCTCTTGATATTATTGATATATTCTTGGCCTGTTTAATCAGTTGGACTGAAAGGATGACATCTTCTTCTATTCCAGTCAAATAGTCAAATGTGAAGTGTTTCTGTTGAAAATATCCCAACAGAAGGATTCCCGTGAATAATTATTAATTCACAGTTTGTCAGTGAGGAGCTGGTATCAAAGAATTTGCTGCTGGTTACTTTTACCTTGAACATTAACATGACACTTTCATACTTAGGCTTAAAAGGGACAGAAGTTCTGCAGTCAAGCATCCTAGGCAAATAATTCTTTCCTAATCCCAACAGGTGACGCAGGAATCCAGTAAATTAATTTGTTTGCTAGCGTAGGGGAAGCCTCTCTTTCCCTCCTTCAGCAACAGCAGAGAGGATGAGGACTCATTCTCTGCACCCATCTGAAGAGCCCCATGCCTTGAAAAGGGATAATGTGTACCTGTTTTCAGCAATGCATCTCCCTGACTCAGGTTTGGGCTCGTCAATGTTCTCCGCATGTTCCTCACATACTCTGGCAAAGTGGGAAGCTCATAGCCATCTTTAGGAAATCATCACCCCTGCTCCCCAGGTGGCAGAGAGCTGCTGCACTACCCTCAAGGCAAGAAAGTTTGCCATCCCATGCTTTTGGCTGCTCTTGATCTTTGTGGCAAAGTGGTCTCCAGCTCTTTTGCTTGAGACCGCACAGCCTTGCAGTGCACATGCTGCAAAGCAGTTAGTGCCTGCAAACAGAGATGGAGAGGGAGCTGTGGGAGGGACCTGGCAGGTCAAGGAAAGAGAAAGCCCCAGCTCCTCCCAGCAGTGAGCTCCAGCAGGGTGGCGAGCTCTGTGCCAAACTGGGAAAGGTGCATGCTACATGGCCTCCAGACTCACTGGGTATATCTGTGCTGCCTCTTGAAAGGGACCCTGTGCAGGCTCACCTGGCCAGATTTACCTGTCAGTGCTCAGGGTGAAGCTGGGAGCATAGCCTCCAGTGGAGTGGGAGAGTGCCCTGCAGTACCCTGTCTCCAGGCTTTGGAAGCTTGGTAGACCCTGAACAGGCTGCCTTCGGGCTGCCGGCAGCGCTCTGCGCATCTTCTGTGGTTTGCCTGTGAAGCAGTCGCGCACGGGGAGAGCCAGAGGCTGGGAGAGCACGCCGTGCTTGCGGCTGCATGTGAGGGCAGCCACCAGCAGCTACGGTCCTACAGTCCCCGGGGACAGGAGCAGGGTGGGTCAGGGCTTGCAGACCGATGGCTGTGGTGTCCTGCGGGCTCTGGCAGCGATGCTGTCTCACTTGGCATTCAGCTTACGGGTTTTAGGTTGTCCTTGCAATGAAAAAGCTAGAAGGACAATTAAAAGCTAAATGGAAATGCCAGAGCACAGTTGCATAGGAACAATTTTCCCAACTGTATGACTGGAGAATATATATATATATATAAAACACTCAATATAGTGAAATTGTAGCTAGCTGTAGTCTGAGTTAAGCTGTCTGGAGTATTTAAAGTCCTGTTCTGGCTGACGAATGCAGTGCAACACTGGCTCTCCAGCACTCAACGCACTTGATGTGCTGCGCAGGAGAGACTCTCGCTGGAGACTGCCATCGCTTTTGCTTGCTCCCATAGTTCTTTGCTTTTCTGCCTGCAGTTTTAGTGAGCTCAGCACAGCGTGGACAATACAGAGGTCATATGCAGAGAAACCCGCTCAGGGCAGCCAGGAGCAAAGGGGAACAGGGAGAAGGAAGTCATTGCCATCTCTTTGAGATAAAAGAGAGGAGGATCTGTGGTACCTCACTGCCTAGTGAGAAACAAGATTTGGCTCTGGCTGATCTTCGTTGTGTGGCTGCCAATGCTGCACCAACTGTAACGGAAAAGATCTTGCCGTTGCTCCTGCAATGAAGAGGCAGGCCTCCTCCTCATGCAGTGAAGCTCAGTATTTTCCCTCTGGGGTGAGAGGGGAACCAGGAGAGCAAAAGGCAGTTTACTGTAGCGTGTCTTATACAGCCTTGCTATCAAGAACCAGCATCACCAGCACCTCCTCCTGTATCTGGTTACAGCTGCAGAGGCAAACAACCCCAACTGTTACTTCTAAGACCTACCCAAATTTGAGCAAGGTTCATAATAAGTTTATAAGCAGATATTGGTAGGAAAGGTATTAAGGAATGTTTCAGTTTATACTTTCTCAACAAAAATATATAAATGTTTGTATATATAGTTACGATGCTGACTGGTAAAGAGTGTGCCAGGTTTCAAAGTAAAGGTTTTCAGGGCATGTAAAAAAATCTGAAGCTCTTCTTTGAGAGTTAGTATTGATAAGCCACTTAGTGCTGAAAAAATATGGAGTGATATCCCACTTACAGGTGCTAGTAAGGAGATTATGATGTTTCTGAATTTCTAGAGCCTACCAAATTCCCACCCCACTACCTTGTAGGCTGTACGTGTTTAACTTGGCTTACTTAAATGGAATTACACAAGGCTACAATTTGCTACATTACTTCCTTTAAAAAGCCTGAAAAGCTCACACACTTTTTTTTCTTTTTGCTCTCTAAGTGAGAAACAGTTTTACTCTTGTGGATTTTGAAGGCCTTTTATGAAATTGATGATATAGGAGGAAAGATTATTTTTATAAAGCCAGGGTCCCTTGTGTTGCTCTGGTTTTGATTACTCTGTGAGCTTTGAGACAGACTCGTGGTGAGTGACTCGTTTAAATGCTACTTAGTTTTTAATATTTCATTTGTTGCCTTTAGATAAAGTGAGATGTCCATAGGAACTACCATTAACATCCTTTACTGTGTTCCCAAAGGTTGCCTTCTATAAGAGAGATTATTGATAGTGACTCTTTGAAGGAGAATTGGCCAAAAATATCCCTTCTTGACAGGATTTCTTCTTGGGATAGGACCTGAGAGAAGGCAGTTTAACAAAGCTAGCAAACACAGTTACAAACGAAACAGAATTTACTTCAATCTCATGAAGGAATTTTGTGGATTTCACTGGTTATAATAATACATCATTTTGCTGTGCAGTCTGCTTCCCACCATAGGTTGGTAGAGGAAAAGCTGCTTTTTTCATGCCAGGAGCCCTTTACATCAGCAAATGGACAATGTTACCTTCCGTAAGAATTAGTGTTTCAGTGGGTTGACGCAGGAAAGAGAGGAATTAGAGTTCTGTGTCTAAGGACAAGGTAAACAGTTGTGAATCACAGACTGTGGTAGATTTGCAGAACTGGCCTGTGAAGCAGAGGCACAATGTTCAGAACATTACATTCGTTTTCGTATGCCACTATGTGTCTGCACTGGAGATTGCCTTCGGGGATCTTTTGGATGTAGACAGAGTTCTTCCCTCCAAAACATACACTGAAAATAGTGACAGGTATGAGAGGGTTTTTTTCTTCGAGGGACACAGAGGACTGCCAGAATGGTGAACAAAGCTAAATCCCTTGAGACAAAAGGAGACACAGCTTCCTAATTTCTTAACATGATACGCATTTCTGAAACAGCAAAATCAGGAGATGCTGTGGAACTAAAACTCTGACCTCTGGGTCCAAGAGACAGGTGGTCCTGAGCTGGGTTAGTACTGTTGAGATGATTTCTCTAGGCTTAGAAATACTACCCCAGATCTTAGCCTCCCTCTACCCTTGTCAAATATCTGCAATAGATAGTACAAGAAAAGTGCCGCAAGTCACAAGCTATTTTAAGCCTTTTGTGACACCCACAGGGAGGAGGAGAGGAGGAAATCCAGGCAAATGTGGAGGTGTTTCCTCAAGATCAGTTTATGTAGCTTCTGTGAGAATTAAGCACTCCTATGAAAAGAATAACGGACACCACAAAATACCAGTCCCGAGCCCTGGACCGGGTTTGGCCTCTGCATTTGACTGCTGTACATAGGTGAACTTGGACACCACTGGAGCTGTGCTGCAGGAACCACTGTTTTCCCAGAGCAGATCACAAAAAGGTGGTAATAACAGTAGCAAGCCACTGATTCTAGGCTCTGAGCTTCGGCATTTGCAAGGATTATCTTCCTAGTGCAGAAGACTCTGGGTGAAAAAGCTGTGCCGTGTGGGTTCCTCACATTGTCCTTCCAATGCAATGATTGGTTTCCAGGTGTTCTCTGAACAGTAGAGAGAAATCTGTAATTCAGAGAGCTTGAGAGATAAGATGTGTGGCATCTTCTTCATAAGCCAGTATTTATTACTGAGACTGTATACCATTAACTTAGTTTATTGCAGTCCTGCCTATTGCAGGCTCTGCTGAAGCATGTTTTTTGATTAAAAAGCATTTTTCTGGGCACGTGTGTTTCAAACACACAAGAAACTGTCCAGTGAACAGCGCAGGGTAGTTACTGTAAAAATGAGTCATTCCCACAGATCTTGTAAGTGTAGAGATTTCCAAACCCAGGACTACAGACAGAGTTTTTTTAAGGTAAATGTTTGCCTCTCATTTGCATCGCGTTTGGTTAATGTTTACTCTCCCTTTGCATCTGAGCGCAATGAGGGGAAGCAGATGCTGTGCAAGTATCCGAGGGCTTTCTCTTCTAGGCATACCAAAGAGAAAAAAAAATCACTGATATTATAAAGGACAGCTCACTTCCAGCAAAGGCTTCAGCGTGCCAGCATGTCTCTGCTCTTGCTCAGGAAGTACTTGCTTCACCTGCTCTCACATAATCCATTTTTCAAGTTGTTTCATGAGATCTTGGATCTTATTTCTTTCTGATTCTTTGCTATTTCCCCCACTCATTCCTTCAGTAACTCACAGTGCTTTTCCTCCAAGGTCAGTTTGTTTATTTTGGATAAATAACATTCAGCTATTCTGCCCCCAAAGCTCTGTCCCATTTAAGCTTTTTTCTCTTCATGATAATTTCCTTCTTTTCAGCTTTAAAATGCTCCCTGAATCCTGTGAAAAAGTCTGTTGCAAAGAGAAAAAGGAATAGTTTGTTCACCAAATCTGGGCTGGGGTGGGCAGGATGGTTTTAGACTGTAGCAGCAGAGACTTCCTCCCAGCCTCGTGGTAAGAGGTCAGAACAGCAAGCATTACAGTAGATTACTTATGGAGGTAGGCCTTTAAAAAAGAGAATAAAAAAACATGTAAGACATGTTTGGTAATTTTGCCTGCTGGTCCAAGTATAGATCTTTTGTGGTCTTTTCCTCAGCCCTACTTACTGTAAATCGATAATTCATCCAGAAATTCTTCTCAGCCTCTTTTCACGTGCTGTAACTTCTTTTTTGTTAGCTTTTCCCCAACGCCTTCTTGACTGTATCTATATAGTCACATGGATTTATTATTAGAAATCCTTACATAGCACTAATACTTGCGATCCAAAGTGTTTATATCTGTGAGTAGTAGATCTCTGGTGGATCAAGGCAATGGCAAGATATGTTACAGAAAGAAGAAAGTCTTTCTTTTGGTGGAGATATTTTTGTTTTTTATAAAGTATTTGTGACTTTCCATCATTGGCAATAAAATTCTAATCTACCTGTCTGTTAAAAAAGCATTTTAAAAAGACCAAATTAACAAAATCCTTTTTTACCTTCCACTGACAGAACCAATCCCTTTACATACACTTTTCTTGAAATTAAGTTATTGCTTCAACATTTCTCATATTCTGGAGTCTTCCCCTGAAGCTACTTCAGAGTGTTTATGATTAAAATAATGCTAGAATTATACAGAAGTATCAGAGGAGCAAGTAGTGAATATTTTGTATGCCTATGCACAATTTTAAAATTGTTATGCATACATTGTATGACAGTATTGTATGACAGTATAGTATGATGATGTATTATATTGTATAGCAATTGTTAAATGTGTTATATTTTGCTGTGTTATTTTATTACATTTCCAGAAGATAGGTGTAAAGATGATAATACTTATTTGATCCTTGGATTTTCATCCTCTTTGTGCATCATATATTATGCAAACCCTACTTGTCCCTGTTGTCATCTATACTTGGTACAAATATAACCCTTCACCGAAAATAAGAAATTTTGCTCAATTTTATTCAGATGTTTAAAATCTGTTTTCACTTGGACTCAGGCTGAAAACTGAACTGAAATGAATTTCTCAGTGGGATGGAATGTCCTAAGGTATTTCAACTTGAAGTGTTTAATTTCAAAAAGTCCTCTCAAAAAGTTTGGATATTCCTGGTCTGAAACGCTTGGTTTGCAGTTGGTGAAGGAAGAGGACCCGTTGCCACTTAGTTCACTGTGACATTAATCTCAGCCTGCCTGGCAAGCTGTGGCACCCTGTGGGACATCAGGTATCAGATGCTCAAATTCTCTGTTTATCGCTTGGCTCTTGGCAGGACAGTCTGTACCTCCTTGCAGTGCCTCAGTCTTGACGCAGTGCAAAATGAACGTCACTTCTAACGTTACCGTGTGGAAGGTGTAGCCTGGCCAACCTGTAACAGTTTGACGTGTGGTGGCCCAGCTGGTCAGGGAACCATTGCAGGTTAAAAATTACTATTTTTTTTATTGCATTGGTTATTTTTAACTCATACCAGTTCTTCAGTCTGGTTCACAGCATGGCCCCATGAGCAGCTGTTCTAGCACAGTCAAGACGT
>Ga0065711_1033604_pt1 | contig 25179 bp, 20 predicted proteins | sample Hoacrofraction12_FD_59098 | JGI IMG/M metagenome (GOLD analysis project Ga0065711, IMG submission 59098) | Hoatzin crop microbial communities from Cojedes, Venezuela - Epithelial fraction 12 v2 (version 2) | ecosystem: Host-associated > Birds > Digestive system > Esophagus > Crop | place...
CAGAAATCACTGTGTGAGTTTACTTAACCTCTGTCAGAATTAGATGAGGCTCAGCAGAGGGCTGTCGCTCAGCCCTGTCTGGCAAAGGTCTGCATGGTGGAACTCACACAGGGAGAGCTCCACAACGCCGGCACCACCGCAACCCAGCCACGCGTCCGCACGGCGCAGGATGCTCACCGAGGTCAGGGCAGCACGCCACCTGGCAAGAGACGCGTACCATTTCATTTGGAAAAAAAAACAAGTCACAAGCAGGATAAAAAGGGTCAAAAAACACAGGATGGGGTTGATGTTGATTTGCATTTCTACTCACATTCCAATTTCAGCTACCAGTGAACTGAATGCAATTAACTGGTTACAAATATTGGTGTTCCCTTAATGGTGGGGGACAATTAAGCACAGACAGGTTAATAAACTTGAAGACTACACAGGTATTCACCGATAGAGTTCAAAGCCAATGACTGGCCACGCTCTCTGTCTGTACTCTAGTTTTTCATGCAACAGATTTTTTCTGGTGCAATAAATGCCAAGGCCAAGCATTCACTCCAACACGCCAGAAGTTTCCCTTTATTCCCCCGACGCAGATCCATACCACCGCCGCTATTCTGCGGTTAAACTTGCTCCAGTGTGACTTCTGTACTGTTCAGGGTTACGTTTTCTACTGCCAAAATAAAATACAAGCGAGGCAAAAGTGGGAGACAAAACCAGCGCGGAGCCCGGGCACACCGAAGGGAGGTGATCCAGTGTAGCCCAGTGCAAAACAGCAACACCACTGACATACCTACCGGAGGGTGAGGGAGGGATCCAACCCAAGCCAGCCAGTCAAACGAGACCTGAACTGCCACAGGGTTAAGAATAAAAAAAACTGTACTACTGTCATCTTTAGTGACGAGTTGGAGATGCCCCGCGTGTCGAGCATCAGACCTCTTCTGCTGCGCTTATTCCATGCCTGACTTTATCTGCAGAGATCCAAACGACAACAGATACACAGCTATCTAGCACGGACACTGCAGAAAGTCTTTTACTATTACTTAAACCCAGAGAACATGATTTAAGGCTACAGATTTGTTTGCTGCCGCAACAGAGACACTAACGGGACTATTTAAAGCCTGACACACTTTAAGTCAGCTCCTTTCTCACCCCGCCGCCACCACCAGACCCCAAAGCAGACAGACATGTACTGCAGCTTCAGGCTGTAAATACAGACTGCCTCACTAGCTGCATTTTTAGGCAGCTCTGGCCACGATACACTTGATGTGAGCAGACACAAAACAGAAACAGCAAACTTGTATGGAAATACCTCCAGTGACACACGGTCTACACCTTCCTGACACATACCTGTCATTTAACCACACACACCTGAAAACCACGCAGCAGCAAAATTCAGGAGTCTTCTTCCCTCTCCTCCTCACCTTAGGAATGCCATCAGACTTTTACCCGCTTCCCACAAGATCTCCCGCAAAATCGAACACAAAATCCTATCCCACCTGCACAGCCAAACTTAACACCCTAATACACATCCCAGATTTAGCTTTGCTTTTCTGCCTGCAGACAGTAGCTATTCACAGATCCCCTCCTGGCCCAGCACACGCTCCGCTTTGCCACAGAAAACCAATGTATATTTTGCATTGATGGAGCTGAAAACCTGGGAGGTAAACTCTTATATACCAGCAGTGCACCGATTGGATTGAATGATTTACTCACGACTGGGCTGCAAAGCACCGTGGCTGAAATACAATACACTATAAATCAAGTTACAAACTTCGCCTGTCTACACACAGATAGTGTGTGCGAGCACACAGAGGCAGGTTCAAGCTTGCTCAGGTTTTCTTAATCCAGTCATACAGGCTGCTTCTCAGCTGGTACTTACACAGCTGTATTGCTTTTTGTCTTTAAATCTCGGTAGGAGAGCAGAAACCTTGCATATCTTTCAAAACTGGTGACAAGTAACTCCACAAACTGAAGCTATTGATTTTAAACAAGCTTCATGTTCTCCTCACAAAAAGAAAGCTTCACCAGGAAATGAATTGATCTTCATTTGGCTTTTGTAAAGATTATGAACAAGCTTAAAAGAAAGCAAGTGTTCAGAGTGCTATTCATATTGCCACTTCCTAATCATGCTCCATTCATTGATAGCTTATTTCAGTTTCTATTTTGCTGATTCAGTTGCACGTCTTCTTGCAAAAGGGATTATCAATATTAAATCAATTGTGTCTATCCTATGAAATAAATGGAAAAGAAACCATTTTCTATTATCCAAGCATCTTAAAAGACCTAATGCTGTCTGGTACACTTTAGTGTTTACAGATTCAGAACACGAGTGTCTCATAAACAATTTCTGATCACTACAGCTCTAAAACTTCCCACATTTCCCCAGAAAAAATTGTTTTTTGAAGCACCTACCTTAGTTCCATTAATAATTTTTCAGAAATGTTATGCTTTATATTTTAGAATTAGAGTATCAAAAACATGCATTACAGTTTAAATATTTAAGGATACATTGGTGTTTCTAAATACATATTACTTACTCAGCAAGTTCTCACATGAAATGATCTACCAAGTTGTAAAAACTGAACGTGCAGAGTAGGATTTATTTTTGTGAGGAGCTCTTGTAATAAACTTCTCAGGCTCAGACACATCTTAGGGACATAAAAGCCAGAGCAATTACGAGTGTCACATCCACTTACCCATCTCTCCCCACGTACATGACCTATTTCACCCGTACGAAGACAAAGAGTCATTAGGAGATCCTTGGTCTGGGATTTATTGAAGAGCAGCAATTTTGGGACAGCAGGGAGGGGAAGAGGAGGAAAATTCAGCAACGAACTCTAAAAGTATTTCCAAGAATTCATGCTTTGTGGCTGACTGTCCTTTGAAACAGGCCATTGACTCAGGGCAAGCTCACCCATCCCTCTGCCCACCCCAGCTAGGTGCACGCATTCAGACTCCGGTGACAACGCGCCGGCCAAGCGAGTGATCCCACCAGACTGCCGTGGGTGCTGCAGAACTAAACAGATGACTTCAGGGCCAGCGCTGCGAGACACCGGTCTTTGACTCAGACCTCTGCCTGGTCTGGCTGTGAACATGCAACCTATTCAGAGGCTCCTGCAGCAATGGCAAAGCTCTCTGCAAGGCATGGAAGCAGCTCAGTAGCACAAACACACAAGCTTTGATTTCTTTGGAAGCCAACTTAACAGTGTATCCAAAGCCTAATTTCGTTCATTTCTTTTCATAAGTGTAGTTTCGTTGGAAGTATTTACGATAATGCAGGTATTTTTCAGCACCGGAGTTCAGAAGAGCACAAAAGCAAATTGTTAAATTATACTAATCCCATCCTCTGCCAAAGTGTGCATTTAATACTTATGTTTACATTAGTAAATGTTTTATAGCATACTTCACAGATAGACATCTTCCCTGAAGCATCATGTTCCTAACTTATAAGAATGGGGAACAATTTCATAGTCAAGAAGGGAAAATTGACAATTAGTGGAATCTATTGCGTAAAAAAACCCCTAGGTACCAAGTATATAAATCTCTGGTCACAGCGTTCCAAGATTACACTATGCAGCATAACGATATTAAGAGCATCTCATAACAGCCAATAAACAAAATCTAGAGTTACTTCCCAAAAGCACTTTCCTACTGACTGAGTTTAAAGAAGACACTGGGACTTCTAAGCACTGAAGCCTTTTGACACGCTTCCGACTCCACGCCGAGCACACGCAGCTGTCCGACAAAGCGTACTTCAACGACCTTCACTTCAGAAGAATCAAAAAAAACCCTCACAAACCTGTCCTGTGTCCCCATCTAAATTCAGACCAGAAATAAAGAAAACCCCCTAAACTTTTCCGCAGGAAGTCAGACACCAGGTGAGCGTCCGTTCCAGGGTGACCTTTCCCAGCTCCCAGCAGAGCCAGCCCCACCTGCCCGCACGCGTGTGCGCAGCACCACGCTGCTCCGGACCACGGCGCTGGCTCCCTCGCAGAGCTCACAGTACTAGCTATAAAAAATAATCAGCTGGAAAAATGTGTCTTTAGAGACTTTACTTGCCCAGTTTTCAAGCAAGAGAGTTACTGGAAGTCCAATAACAATCTCTCCATACACACGTATTGGTATGCACTGAGGAGTAAAGATCAATACCAGTATTTATTCAATAGCACGCTGGCTTGTATTAGCACTGGAAAAGCAATGCAGCAATAAAGCAGCTTTCTCCTCTCATGCAAATCATCCAAAAGCCACCACGAGCTGCAGCGCGGTCCCCGGAGAGGCACGGGGTGCCCATGGCTTCCCAGCGCCAGGCAGTGCCCGCACGCACAAACACAGCAGCAGGGGCTCTTCAGATCTCGAGTGCCTTGATAATGCTGCAGAAGGACACATCAAATTCTTTCAGGTCTGAGGCTGGGTTTGCCAGTATCTCCCCACTCCCGTGACCTTCAGAGCAGAGAGGCACCACCTCAAGCGTTCCTTAGGAGAGCACCAGGAACACGTGCAGCCTGGCAGAATAAAAATGCCTACAGGCACACAGCGACCTAAAACCATACAGAGACCAGACAGACTGGGCAGGACAGCGTACACGGGTAGAAAATACCCAGCAACTTGTCTCTGAACCACAAAACCGCTCTAGCTGTGGTGAGCCTTCTTCCGAGGCACGTTTCCTTCATGCCAGAGCTTTGACACTGATACCTGCTCCTTGATTTCTTTACTTGCTCTCCCAGAAAGTTTTCTGGTGGCACCCTTCCCAATATTGAAAAACATCACTTTTCCTTCTTTTAAGGCTGAAGCCATAAAAAGCCAAAGGCAAGAGTGTTTTTCACACAAGGCTGGGTCAGACCACAACTGTCTAGTAGGAGAGAACATACACAACCAGTTCTGACTTTTTCCTAGAGGTGAAAGTATCTTTTAACACACTCCCACGTGCTGTTCAAACAGAATTTCACATCTGAGACACTGTCATGGTTTTTTCTGTTTTATACTGTCTTGATTCCTCACTAGTTTTTCCTTCAGTTATTTGATGAAGAAAAATCACTATGTCCTGCCTGTCTTTTCCTTGCTGTTGTTTGTCTATAGGATTACAAAAAAAAAAACCAAAACAAAAACCTCTTTTGCAAAAGGCAGAATAACATACCCTGCACGCAGGAGAGGAAGAGCTCTTCTGACCTCCTTTGTTTGCAATAAACAGCAAGGACTACAAATAAACAGACATGAAACTCTTATTTCCCAGCAAATCTCACCAGCGTAGTTCAAGTAGTTTGTTTTGGTCTTCTTAAGCGCTGTCCTTCTCCTCAGACTCATTTCATCCAGCCTGGCTGAACAGCCTAGGGCAGGACATGACTAAGTAACTGGCACAATGTCACAAACGTGCAACTCCAGGGACGTTCCGGCTACTAAAAACCTGAGGGAACCCCAACAAAGAGCACTCTCACTTGCTGCAATCGTATTTGCAGCTCTCAGCCATGTCTATCAAAAACAACGCGCTCGTTTGGGCACAGCGGAAAGGCAAAAAGCATTCTGTTTCCAGCAAAGCCTGAAGGAGGTTGTATGCCTTCTATTTGGGGGAAGAAACGACACACTAAGACCAGCGCGACGCCAGACGCACCAAGCAGCGTACGGGGCAGCCTCCCGAGCAAGTCACGAGCTGTGCTGAGAAAGCATCTCATTTCAGTACCCAGGTGCAAGAGGACACGGAGACGAAGGCACCTGCCAGCTCTTTCTAGTTATTTCCATAAGAATAGCTTTGCTCTTCTTCACAAGAAAATAAATACATATGATAGCACATGAAACCTACAGAGACCTTCCTGGGCCCCATCAGGGCCAACCACAGGGCACAGGTTGAGCCTCACAGCACAAGACATTGCCAGCTCTGGAGTCTGCAGGAGAAGCCCCTGAGAGCAGATGCAGGCAGCGTCCAGCACTGGATGAGGACATCTTGGGTCCAGCACAAGAGAGGTGTGAAGGCAGGTGTGGTCTCATGGGCAGGAGACTGAATCATGGGTCTCCAAGGCCCATCCTCCTGGACAGTCTTGATGTATCTAAGTCGCACGCACATTCATGACTTTCCAAAGATGGATTCAGCTTTGATTATAAAACCAAAATCCAATTCTTTGTCCCTGCAACACCCCAGTAATCTGAGTGAGGGCAGGGACCCAAAGGCAGACCCATGGCAGAGGGCAAGGGGCTCTCCAGGCATGGTGAGAGACCCAAAGGGAGCAGTGCCTTCTGCTACAGCTGGCTCCCTCCACTCCAGAGCATGTTCTAGCACCCAGGACGCACACGCTCAGAGCCCCCAAAGGCCACACACAGACCACTTCCAATCAAAATCAAGGCACCAACAGATCTGGTCCCCGTAAGTTCAGCAAGTTGTCAAAGAACAACCCAAAATCTTCTTTGAAACTCTCTGTCTCTTCCACTCTACCCCAGAGCAAGACTTCCAACTAGCTGCGACGCAGAAGTCTCCAGTAATAAAACCAGCTATAGCCAGATGGTGCTAAAAAGCCCAATTGCTCCCATGGAAGGCAGCTACAGAAATAAACGGGTGATTCAGCCGCTTGAGACACTTGAGTGTAATGACTCTGACTCAACCCCCAAACATGCCACTGGGAAAAATTAAAACCGTGTCAGTGCTATGTAACTGTTTCATCTGTCGCAGCGGCTTCCAGGTGACGGTGTAGCTCTGCCCAGGACACCGCTCTAAGGCCGTGCGGTCCAGCTAGTGAACACAAACCTGTTACCAGGGGCGTGCTGCAAAAATACAAAAGCAGATCAAGCTCCTCGCACACAACCCCAGCGTTTTTCGATGCTCTGCCTGACCCGCATGCAGGGCCCACAAGGCAGGGAAGAGGAGGGGGTAGGGTGTCCCGGCTAGGAAGCCCTCAAAACCTCTGAAAATCAAGCTGTGAAAGCTGCTTATGACACTTTTTTCCCCTTCGCTTTAGTTTCCTGAAGCTCGCCTGCACGAGAACAGCTGCTGAGAGATTCGCAGCAGCAGAAATATGTCATCTTCACCCAACGATGCAACAGTCCTAAAAGTTGTGGGTATTATTTTTCTTAAATCTACTCCTTAATCCCATAATGCCATAAAATGCCACTGAATCAGAGTTTAGCAGGATTCCAGAAAGGAACTGACTTCTAAAGAGATAATGAGAACTCCACGTTTATATTAGATAGGATTGAAAAGAGAGAATTGAGAAGACTGAACGTACCAGATGGACAGATTATTTCATAGTTCTCCTTAGTAGGAGTTCTTCAACCTGAAGCATCTGGTAATTCCACTATCAGAGATTAGATACTGGACAAGATGAACAGTCAGACTGATCTAACACATCAATTTTTATTTTCCTGCTACACGTAGGAGGGGTTCCCATTAAATCCTACATCACAGAATAAAACAGAGGTGCACAAAATCTATATTCAAAGCGGGGAATGTCAGTAGCTCCTAGGAGCCCATGTAAATATCCTTCACTTCCAATAAAGAAAACACCATGTCTTCTTAAACCCCCCACCCTTCACAGGCAAGCAGAAAATGCTGTGAATCGATCAACAATAAAACTCACAGATCAGCCTCGTCCCTCTCAGTTTTTGCAGAAAATGGAAGAAAATCTCTCCAGCTCATTATTTTTTGGAGATTTGTATAGAAAACCTGCAGTCTGCGGGCAGCACCTTGGCTACTTCCAATCTAGAAGCAGTAATTGCTTTCCAGAACTCACAGGAATCTCATCCTAAAGTCCAAAAACCTAATCAAGCAACATAGAAATGTGTTGCCCATGCCTATCTCATCACACCACTGTTCCACAGCAAGACTCCAAATAAGGGCCTTTGCACCAAAATACTAGCCATCCCTTCTTTTTGCTGAAGCAGTAGCTTTCTGCATCATCCAAAACATAATACTGTTATCTAATTCACTCGAAAAGCACACTGCATCGCCACCCAACACCACCTCTCCTACTCAGCAAAGGGCTGGGATCAGAAACACCAGTAGTGATGAGGTCAAGACTCAGGTCTTGCAGGCACAGCTCCCTCACGTATCAGTGCCGCACACGTTTTTCACGTATCCACACCATCAGCAGCACTTTTTTGGGAATCACTCCAGCCTAAAGCCCAATATTGCTCAAGCAGTGAACAGCAGGGTAGGCTTTCTACCTTCCAGCCCAGACAAGCTGCCTCAGCTTTTTAAGAGCAAATGAACTGCATTTTATCACCAAAACGAAGATAATAACCCACACTACCAAAAAGAGACACTACAGCTCCCCAAATCAAGACAAACAAAGTACTCTGCCCCCACTCCTGGCCCTGGGGAAGACCTTACCACCTCCTAAGTGCCAGTCTGCATCCAACACCGCTTGGACCATTTTCTCCAGGGAACCTCGCCTCTCTCCTCTCTGCTGCCTCTGGGCAGGACGTGCAAGGCCATCAGCTGGGGCTCGTGATGCCTCCTCACTGCCAGCATCTGCCTGAAAATCACTCCGAGCAGGGACACCTGCGTCTCTGAACCCCCAGCGATGCTGACAACGAGCTGCAGGGACTCTAAATACAGCAGGATTACAAAACACGCCAGCTTCCCCCTGAACTGCCCTTGCTGCCCTTCACTTTGGCCACAGGCACAACGAGGGGGCAAGGAAGAGGACTAAGAGGTCTGATCCAGCGTAGCTTGGCACTTAGGAGAGTGCCACTTCACCGCATTAATCTTTTTCTTTAAAAAAAGAGAAAATTAGAAGGAAACGGGACGCATGAGCGACAGCCGCTGCTAGGAACAGTCTGAGTCCATCGGCATTCCAGACGCTCAGCCGCCTTTAGCTGAACCAAACAGGCTGCACTATTATATTTAAAACTAATACATGCTTTGTAATGCTTATCAGGTGGTGGGTTTTCAACAGTTTTTCCCCACTAATGCCACAATTTCAAAACCATTTGGGCTAATTTCCTCTGACTTCAATCTATTTTAATCAGAGAGCAGGATACTTGACTTAAATGGTTTGTATTAAACCCTTCATAAAACCAGCCATAAAATAGAATGCACAAAATAGTGAATGGATCTTGAAGTCAGAAGTAGAAAAAGCTGAAACTTTTCAAATCCTCCAGCAAACTCCAGCTTATTTCATAACCAGCCCAACCTCTCTCTTGCAATACCAAGACAATTGATCTCCCCCTAAATAAAAGGCAATAACCAAAACACACTCCTCAAGTTATTACATAGATAAAAGACACTAAGTTACACAGCTGCAGTCAGTACCCACAAATTCTCTCCAAATTAGTAGCCCAGCTTCAAAATGATGCATATTTAATAAATTGCTGTGTCTGCTCTGTCCTCTCCACCACCCTCCCAGGAAATGACGGATAGTGGCACTGAGGAAAAATACAATGAAAATCTAAAAATGTCAGAATTAATCCTTTTCTTCCCCCCAACTTCTGAAAAAACATTACTTCTCAAATTAATTCCCACAAAGTAATGCTGGCTCTGCTAGAAGTCGGAGTTCTGGATGAGAAATGAAAATAAGCAGCTCAGACTCAGGTAACTGCTAGGGAAGGTCTCACTCCGAGGATTTATCATTGTAGTGGGATTTGCATATCATCTAGCCAAAGGTGCAATTTGTACCTGCAATTCATTCCGTCCAGACAAACCCTACCAGCGCAACTGGAGGCTGGCCCCCATTCCTTTGAAAACCCATCCAAATATTTCTGTTGTCAGTGGCTGACAGCCTTGGAAACTCTGAGTGGCTGCTTGAAATTCATGCAGCACGCAGCGAAGAGAAGGAACAAAAGCTCTGCATGCTCTCACATCCTTAACAATTTGCCGGTGTGCTGGAGACATGTAGCTGCATCCCCTCGCTGCATGATTTTCAATGGTTTGCAGACGCCAAGCAAAGGCTTTGTCACTGTCCTAATGACACAGGCATTGGACATGTATCTTTCAGAATCTAAATCTCTCTCAGCTCACTCTTTTATCAGGGATTTCCCTCCAGGCCTGGACAAACTGACACTTTCCTATTTTGAGGAACACTCTGCCAGCCATATCTAAAATTAACTTTCATAAAGTCACAGCATCTCTTTTCTCACGCTCTTAACAAAATGACTTGGCACCTCATTGAAAGTCTATTCTTCTAGGGTGCTTCGCACGTAAACATCATCACCATCATCACCATCTTGAAAGGTCAATCCAGAAAAATAGTAGCTAAAGGATACTGCTACCTGATCCATGGTATTGGTGGGTATTGGTACGGGATACTGCCATCCGACCCGATGGACGGGCTTCCTTCACAGGTGTCTGCACAGAGGTGTCATCGCTCAGGAGCTGTTACTCCTTCTGACGGATATTTTAAGCCTTCTCCATGCCTTCCTCCTGCCACCGCAGTGGCAAAGGGTTAAGGCACTTCTGCCCTCTCTCTGGGCTGCTTAAAGCCCAACAGCAGAGCCCGCAGCAGGTCCCAGTGGAAGGACTGCGCTGGGGGGAGGACCAGGGCAGCCCGAGAGCCCCGGAGCTCTTGCAGGGACACGATGGAGCTGACAAGGGAGGAGAAAGGGAGAGTCTTTGCACACATTTACAGGGTAAAAAACACGAGAGGCCAACAGCTCAGCGAACAGCCCTTTGCTGACCAAAGCAGATGTGAGCTTCTGATCGCATCACTACCACCCAAAATAACGTATTGCTTGAGGAAAATACAACGCAAGAGAGAAGAGTGGGAAGAAATAAGCTTTTTTTCCCCAATAAGTCATCTTCAGCCAAACTACATCGGTTGCTCGTTACTGAGCATGGCCCTGGGAATCATAAGGAGGGAAAAGCGGACAGTATCACAGGAGAATATGAAAGCAACCATCACTCCTGGTGCTCAGAAGACACCTAAACACACGCACTCCTTCACGGAGCAACGGGCACTTACTTGGTTGGACGATAATCTGGTATGGAACGATCCAGTGAAATTTTCTCACTGAGGTAGGAGTTGTAGCCGTATTTCTCATGTGGTCCCTTTGCCTTCTCCTCCTCCTCCGGGGACAGGGTGGCTGGAAGCCCACCTTTACCACGTCCACCATAGCCTTCAATGAGACCAAGTGACTTGGACAGACCTTAAGAGAAAAAAGAGATATCATCACTCTTAAAAATCATCACTGGGACTTCCAAGCTATAAAAGCAACAAAAATCACGTGAAAAAACAGGGTGTTTTATTTTGGTTTTCTGAAAACATTTCAAATTCTACTTCTTTGGCCCAATGCTGGAAAGAAAATGACCAAACTTTGAAGTTCTTCATGGCTCAGACACACTGTTCCTGATAGCTCTGCCACCAGCACCCAACTGATAACTCGTCCCAGGGACCTGTGCATTTCTTTAGTTGTGAGGCAGGTTATTTCGGCCTCCCTCCCACTCCCAGAGAGGTAATTACACATAAGGTTAGGTGTCCCCAGCAGAAGCACAGGGTGAACACAGAAGAAGAATAAAAAAAGGTTGGTTAACTGCCAGCTGAACGAATTTCTGCTCAGTATGAACACTGAACAGCATACAAATGTTATGGATTTAAAAACAATTTCCCCTCAAAGCTTTCTTATCTTTTAAAGTATCGCATTCCCAGACCTTTATCAAGCAGAATTATTTATTTATATCTGCATAGCTGAAGGAAATAGGCAAAGTTCAAAACGAGCCGCACAAAAAGAGCTATACTGATGATTTGGTGGTGCTTGTGGGAAGCCAAGTTCATACTCATATCATTATTTATTATACAGGAGACCTGCAATTTAGTATTTTTTATTAGCAGAGACTCACACTCTTCTTTTTGTCAGAAAAAAATTGATGGATTATTTTGTAATTTTTTTTTTTTTTTTAATAAAGACAGCAGGATATATTCCCGTTGGGTTTCCTGGCAGAGCCCTGACTCTGCGGGCAGAACGAACAGACTGTCGTCACCAGCGATGCTTCGGAAGGCACAGCAACCTTGAGGCTATGTACAGGGCTTCCTGATCCAAGAGCACGGTCCAGCTCCCAAACCTACCATGGATTTCCATCACCCTGGACACAACACTCCGCCTCCCCATCTGCAAGGCACAGATCTCAACACTTTTTTACTTTTTTCCCCTCAAAAAGTAGTATTGTGAGGCAGTAAGAAAATCACCTATGAATGTAAATCACAGTATGAAGCACTTGAATAGAAATTATTATTATTATTATTACTCCTTCTGACAAGGAACCTCTAAACTGCCTTCTCTGCTAGGGAGCTTCTGGTAGTTGATGGAGTCCTTCTGACCGCACGAGGCTTGATTAGATTTTATCCGAGGACAATAATAACAAATCAACTGCAAGGAGCAGCTGGCTGTGAGGCGGGGATGGATTAGATAGCCAAGCTGCCGTTTTCTGTCTCTAGGCTCAGCGACAGCCAGAGGAGCAAGTGGAGCTTTCTGGCCTGCAGAAGACCAGCAGATCACCCCGCGAACCTCCTAACCCCAAACGGCTGGAGGAACAAGCTTCAGCTCGCTTACAAACAGACACCAATTTCATTTCGGACACAAACTCCAACAGAAATAAAACAGTATTTATAAAAAAAAATACTCTCATGAAGAGACAATTCTTCTCAAAATGTCTATTTCTTTACGAAAACCAGATTGTTTCTACTCAGGAAGAGTGCACCTACAGATACGTAAATTTCCTTGGGTTACCCCATATCACTACTTGCTTCTTGTTACACCAAAAAGACGAAACGGCTTCCTCAGTTCATCAGCTGAGGGTTTTACCACTGTAACAGACACATTCTAACAGAAATTCAGTTTATCATTTTAATTCCTTCTTCTTCACCTTTCCCATTAAATGATTCCATCAAAATCCGTATGAGCTTGTCTTACTGCCGACCAACACCAGCTCTTGGCAAGAAAGACACTAACACAGAGCTATGAAGCCCCTCCACGGCATCAAGCACGCTCATACTTTTACCACAGGCATCCTCAGGATCTATCAGTTTGCTTTTAAAGCTTGATTCTGCTTTTCTTTGCTCTTTTTAACACATTTCTCACCTCCCCAATGCCTTTGCTATCGGTGCTTTGAATCTACGCACCTGTAAGCAGGGCTGAAGAGAAGTGGGACCTTCCTGAGCTGGGTTAGGGCTGGCAGAGGCTCTGTGGATGGAGGACCTTGGTGCTGGGCAGTGGAACCTGGGGTTCCCACCCAGTGGGCTACCAGAAGTGCTAACATCACAGCACCTTGCTCTGTTCAAAGCAGGTTTAAGAAAACACAAGCTCGGGTTATCATCAACAGATTATAATTGTTTGACTCAGATACCCGAAGCAGCACTTCTCCCAGAGCTCTGCACCTGAAGTCAAGAGGGAAAGAGTCATCCCTCCAAGGCAAATTCAGCCACCACAAGATCTGCATCAATCTCCAGAGGACTTCACTAAGGTAACTGGGCTCCCAACTACAGCATGTTGATAAACTGTCTCAAACTAGAGGTGAGGAACTTAGCTCTCAGTGTTCAAAACACCAACCACCACAGCTACACCAGCCCTTTCCACATTGCCCAGCCTAGGGGACCTGAGCTGGTATTAGGGGCAGTAGGAGACACCTGGAGCAAGGAGATCTTTGCCAAGGAATTCAGCTGGCTGCACCAAAATGGCAGGCTCAGTACACTCTACAGCCAAACCTTCAATCCTCATCCACCAGCGACGGAGACTGGGGACAGTATGGTGGGAGGTGCTGGAGAGCACAAGGACACCTTCCTCACCTGTCCATCCATCGTTCTTCACAGAAGAAAGATACACAAGGGGACGGTGCACACTCCCAAAATACAGTCAAGACATGGGCAGAGCCAGCACAGACCCATCTGTGCCCCCATGCCCTCAGCTATCGCAAGGTAGCAGGCTCCGTCGTGACAAGACAAAATGAAGGTCCTGGCAAAATGCAGCCTCTCTGTTGACAGCAGAGGCACCAGAGAAATGCCAAGACATGACTTTATACTCAGCAGCTTTGACTGATGAGCCTGTAATGCCATTAACTGCATTATTCTAAGACCACAACCATGACCACCCCCCCCAGCATACATTTCTCTGTCCTCACTATGTACATTCCTTTACTTCTGCACACAAACTTCTCAGTCCTTCTACTGCTACAAACCCAGTCTCAGTAAGCACAGATGAACCCATGTCATTTAACCACAGGAACCAGTTAAGGTGATCGATTCACAAGTGTTGGGCAGGACACTACCATGAGAACACCACCCTCTCCTTCCGTGCCACCCAGGACAGCAAACACACCCGCAGGGACAGCCACAAAGACGAACATTCCCAGGCACGATGTGACAGGGAGGATCTCTGTGTCCGTCTCTGTAACGGTTAAACATTTTCTCCTCCAGTTCGGGCTGTCAGAAGGGTTCATCCATGCAGCTGGGATGTCACTTTGGTGTACGGCACCTCAAAGCAGGATTCAAGCAATGTTTGGCAAGAACGATAATTTATATCCAAACAGAAGAGAAAGAAATTTGCTTCCAGCTGGCTGAAAAGATGCCCCAGGAGAGGCAGGACTGAGAACAAATGGTTACAGCAGAACCAGCAGACCCACTCATTCACTCACTTCTACCAGCTCCATTTTAGAGCTGCACAAAGAAGGGTGCACTTCTGCCAGCTTTTGCTACAGCTTCAGAAATTCTGCTCAGCCCAGCCCGTGTGGTTCCTTCACCTGGGCAGGAATCCGGGCAAAGTGCCTTCTCAGCAGGGAGCTCCCTGGGCTTTGCATTAATCCACATTTGGGTGCACAGAGACACCCACACGTCTCCCAAGTCTAAGGGAGAGCAAGCCCAGCAGCCCACCTTCTAGAGAGGACTCCCACGTGCAATCATATCTCCTCTCCTTGTTCCCCTTCCTCTCACCCCTCTCACCCCCAAATTGCCTTTTTTAGCCCCTGCGTACTCCACCGTGCCTGCAGCAGGGCCCTGACCCACCTCAGAGCCCAGAGCCACAGGCTGTGGGTTTCTGGAGGCAGCACGTACACCTCCTCCCTTTTTCTGGTTGCCCTCCACAGCCTGCATGGAAATGCCACTTGGGTCTCAAAGGGCAAACGATCTCGTATCGCGTTCAAACGGCGTAACGCTGCAAATGAATGACTTCAGTGGCTCTGGCGATGCAGGAGCAGAAGGGGGACATCGCCTCCGAAGCCAGTCGTTCCCCACACACATCTGTCCAGGGCTGGTGTCCACCACAGCCTTCTGCTGTAGCCTCTTACTAGCACATGCTTGTAGCATCTTCACACTTTGAAAACCTCCAGCCCTTTGCCAAACCTGCTTGAAATTGGCCTGAAAGGGACAGAAATTGCACACACAGACACAACAAGCAAGAAAAAGCAAGAGCATGATCCCATCAGCTTATGTCCTTGAAGAACTGGTCTAAAAAGTAAAGAGTCGGAACTGTTCCCCAGTCCCAGACCAAATCCTTTACCATTCTGGGCAGGCACCAAAGCAGAACTGCTGAATCGCTGCCAAAAAGTCTCTCCTGATGCCTGCTCCAGCCTATCTATAGCGATAAACAGCACTAATCCCCCCCAAAAATGCTTGCTCTTCGGAGCGAATTCACTCCCCAGGGAATTTTGCAAGCTCATGAGATGGTAATGGGCTGCATCAAGATTAGATGTTCAGTGTAGATCAGAGCGCTGAACAGTTGTGAGCTCCACTCATCCTTAAACCACATTCACTCCCAAACACCTTAGAAACAAAACCAGGAGTTTTTTTTCAGAATCTCTTTAAACATCTGAACTTTGGGACAGAAGGAGTGCATTGCTCTTACACTGCAGGAATACAAGGAAAAAAAGACACCACTTAGAGCTGCTAAGATCTGAGCTACTCCTGCTGAAATGGCCAGACATCAGATTCCCTGGGGACTGACAGCGAGTTGGTTTTCTTCAAGATGATATAAAAATTTAATCTCTACAGCAAAATTATTCCTCGACTGAGTACAGTTACAGTAAATAAATTATTCTCTCCTTAAACTGGCAGTATATTTCATAAGGAGACAGGAGTTTTCTAGGCTAGAGAAAACCTTTGGTAAAATACAATATAACGTGATACATAGCCTTCATTTATAAAGCACCCAGCCAAACAAGCTCCCCAGGCAGCCGGCGTGCTGGAAAAGCATTTTGCTGCATGTCAGCCTAGATGAAGGAAAACGTTCACCCTACCGGTACAAACCCCAGCCAAGGAAACTTCTTTCATTAAGAAAGCCGGGGAAGAGTGTCTGGAATGACAAGGCATTTCTGAGAAACAGGGGTCCTGAGCCTTAACGCTGGGGGTGGAGGAGGGAAAAGAACAGGAGGAAATCACATAGGAAAGATTTCTGGAAAAGCATCCTTCCTCGCTTGTTCATGTCATCCCGCCGCCTGAGTCACAGAGCACGCACAGCTCCGATCGCAAGGCACATCCTTACAGGAAAGAGGAACACAAAGCCCTCCTTCCCAAGCAGCGATAAATAACACTGAAAAGGTACTGAAAAATAATGGAAGCATAAAGAGAAAATTCAAGTAATGTCTTTGAGAATACAGCTCTTCAGCTAAGCTCCACGGATCCTCCAGCCCAAACAGCTCTCCTAGGGACGTGTGCTTCTGGCCTCCCTTCCGCCAGCGACTTGAAGGCTAACAAGAAATTTCTGACTCAGGAAAAGCAGCAAAACCCATGAGGGTAAATGGCCTGATGCGTGCCGCGTGTCACACCGTGGACACCGCCTCTGCGTGAGCGGGAGGCTACAGCAGATGGGATTTCAGGGGTATGCCTTGAGAAACCGGAATGGACACCACAGGGCAAAATGTCATAGGTAATGCTAGGAATTATGGAAACCTGCTGAAGTTTTTAGTGTTGTCCTGCTGATCACTGCAAATACAGACTATTAAAGGGAGGCCTCATTAACGATAAGGGTAATTGGCAGACTAAAAGGCACCAATTTTCCTTTGCAGCTTTGGTGGAACCTGAGACCTGGAATTTTCTCTTCTCTCCCTGCAGCAGTTTTTACACTATTTTTACCCAGTCTTTGCTCAGACCTTTTATTAGACTAAATAATGCAAGTCCTCCGACTGTAGGTGACACCTACGTGGCAGGCAACATGCGCTGTTCCAGGGCTATTCCAATTGTCTCGGGAGTACCAAACACGACCGCCTCTGCCAGCGTCCTCCGCTCCTGCTGCCTCCCCAGAGCATCCTTAGACTCTTGCAAAGGAAATCAAAAGTACTGGCAAAGGGATTAGAAGATAAGAGATCACTTTCGGGGGGGGGTGAAAAAAACCCACACACATAACAAATTTAAAAAATGAGCTTAAATACTAGAGTCCAGTGGAAAAGTGACTGTTCCCCTGAACCCTATACAATTTTCTTCAGTGTACATGCTAAGTATGTTTCTCTCAGGGCTGACTACTTCTCAAAAGCCAGTACATCCCCCAAATCAGATGCTGCAGCAGGCTTCTGACAAATCCCCCTTGCCAAAGGATCAATGCTATCACCTTCCATCCGGACAGGACTTCTCCAGTGAGCTGTCTCTTAGCATCTCTGAACATCTCCTTCAGCTGCGAGGACCCGCAGAGCTGGTCGGTGTCCTCTGCCATGCAAATGCTTTGTTGGTTTACCACAGGGATAAACACGAACTTGCTGACTGGCGGAAGGTGGCTTCAAGAAAATTCCAAACCTTTGGCTTCACACTGAATGACAAATGCGAACTCAAAAAAGCAACAGCTGAATGCTGCTGGGCCCATACTTGGCAAGCAGGGACTTTAGCCAGACACAGATAAACTGAAAATACAGTGTATTTTACCTCTAATCCAACATATCTTAGATCTTAGAAGTCTTTTCCAACCTTCACGATTCTATGATTCTATTTTTCATCTCTAAAAAAGCTCCTGTGTATGCAGAATTCTTTCAATAATTCTCACTACAATGAATTTGTCCAACAGACCACTAAGACTTCACTTCAATAATTGTGACAGCTGGGCGTGCGAGAATCGTACACACTTCTCCACAGCCCAGCCAGGCAAGGCCCAAAACAGGACAGGGCATAGCCCCTCATTATTAAATATATTTAAGGACAGATCAGATGCACTTCTGTATCAAGAATGATTCAAGCACACACACGTGTACATCATTCTGGGAACAGTCAGACAACGTCAGGGTTTCTTCCCACCTCGTACTCTTGAAGAGGATGGGAGAATAGAGCACATCAAACTGCACAGAGTATGAAGTCTTGTTGAGATTTTTTAGCATAAATATACATTTATACACACTTATATGTATAGATGTACATACATACACATATTCAAAATTGAAGTTATCTATATGGAAATGGAAACACGGAGAAATTACCTTCAGAGCCCGAGGGAGGATCAGCGTCCATCACAAGCAGAATATTGTCACCACGAGAATTTCAAAGCCAGTCCTGCCATGGCTAGGCCGTTGCACTACCAAGTTCTGGTTGCAAACGATAATTTCCCCATCAAGATTCGCCTTGGGCTCAGAATAACAGAAATCCTTCAACTGGCTGAGGCTATTCAGTTCAGAGGAATGGTTTAGTTGATTCTAAAACCTGAGACTAGTAGAACTTTAGAATCTATGCTCCCTGAAACTGAAGATGCCAGCACCTAGCATTCTGCTTCACATTCTTAAAATAACTTCTTGAAAAAAAGGCAGGACTTAGCAACAGAACTGGTTTAGAGTCAGAAAACCAGAGGCTAGGAAAAGCTCTTTGCAGCTCAGCAGGGAGAGCACACAGTGCTTCAATGGGAGACCTGTGCACAGAGACCTTGTTCAGGTGCAGAGACCAGACTGCAGGTGATTTTCATCCCACAGAAAACCCCACGCAGGCGCGAAGCATTCCTGGCAATTTGACAAGAGCAGTGCCCTTCCCGAGCCTGTACGGGCACCACCACCCCAGGAGATGCCCTGCTTCGGGGCGCTCCCCTTTTCAAGTAAGAAACTGAAATCCAGAGGCCGATCGCTTACAGCTGCTGCAGGTTTGTCCCAAAATCACCGCCTGCACCCTGCTGCCCTCCGCGGGGTCCACGGTTTCGAATGGAGACGGCTTTCCTGGGCTCTTCCCACCTTCACCTCGCGCCCCGCTGCGCACGGTGTTCAGCGGCTGGTGCCTGCGCCCCAAAGCACCCCCGGATCAGCTGTGGGAAGAGGGGCTCCTATCCTGTGACCGGCACGCAGTTCACCGTGCTCTGGGGGATGAAATATGCTGCAATAACCCACATCGCTACATCAGCAGGAGCAAGATACACGGGTTGTAAGAAAGCACATACATTTTGCAGGGAAGGCATTGATATATCGGAGGCAGTTGCCAAGTAATGGAGCGACATATGCGGCAGCAGCTGACTCGCGATTCCAGATAGCAGACTTGGATCTGCGAGGGGGGATGGATGAAGTGTATTTGCAGAAAAGGTAAAGAAAAGAATGCGTTGTAGCAATCTCCCTTGCACATTATGACACATATACAAATTTATATCTCTAACTTATGGGACCATCATTTTCTGGAAATACTATTTATTATTATTAATAATATTATTTACTGGAGAGAAAGGGAAAAACAAGGCAGAAAGTAGTAGATCACAATGTGTAACAAAAGGAAAATCAGGTCAAAAACATCAGTAAGATCATAGAGTGAGACAGCTGAATCCAGGCACACTGCATCCACACTCAAGATATTGAAGAACTCCAGAGAGCTCACTTCATTAAGCCCTGCTTTCAAGGATTCAGTCTTACCGGGAGGCAGGCACAACCTTTTCCTCCCCAACACACAGCAACACATTTCCACAAAGTGTTTAGAACAGTCTCAAGCAATCTTCTCACTGTTATTTTAAATTGCCACAAACCATCACAAAGAACCGTCGTGCCCAGGTAGCAATGAGAAAGCAAAGAACACTCTCAGAGAGGGGAGGGGAAAATCTACAGCAGAGCCCCCAACATGACCCGAAACCAGTAATGAGACCTAATTAGCGAGAGAACAGACACCCAGCAGAGCAGAGCAAGGCTCTCCAGGGAGAGCCCAGCACCCTGGGACACGCAGCTGGCTTCAGAGGCAACACACGAGGTTTGTACGGTTTAAGCCCACCTTCCTGGTAAGACGCTCCAGCATCAGCGATCCGGGTTCAGTTGATTTCAAGGACGCTTTCCCTTCACCACTGGTCACTCCAGTGGCTGCAGACAAAATGCTCCACAGGCTTCTCCCTCTGGACTTTTTCTGCCTTTTCCCCCACGTAAGACCAGACCAGTACCATGTGAGCAGGGCTGGCTGCTCCACTACAAGCCAGAAACCTGGGAGTTACCTGCTGAGGCTCCAGGACAAGAGGGGGGGACTCTCGGCACCCAGCTGCTACTGTGGATGCTCTGAGAGGTGAACGCTCTGTATGGGAGCAAGGTGTCACAGCTTCTCTTCACATCAACAGCAGCGAGGTTAACGAGCAGCACCAAAAGCTTTGTCCAGCGTTACATCTGCTACGAGCTAACACACAGCTATCTAAAACCTGATGATGTACCACAAGAGAGTCTGCATTAGTAGCCTACCAATACAATATAACATAAACCACGGCAGGACTTCACATCAAAAATCTGATACTGTGCCAGTAACTCCGAAGATCAATTTAGGGTGCGTCACCGTTCAAAAGAAAGACAAGGTCCCTGGCCCAGGCACCCGACGGTGCATTGATTCGGCAGACACCTAAGTGCTAGCTCTGCACTCGATGCACTTTGCTGAAGCACCCAAGCCGTCCCCACACACGCCGACTGACGCAGCGCCCATCGGATAGCTGGGGACACAGGGGCTCGAATGAGAGAGGCCCAGGGTAAAAGCCATCTTGCACATTTATGCTGGTCAGCCACGAGCCTGTTTGGGTGATGAATTAAGCAACTGTCGGCAGCTTTATTTTTAGAAGGCAGGTTGCAATTCAAGCAAGTACAAACTATCTGGCTCTCCTATTTGAGCTGCCTGGAAACCAGCCTGGCAGGACAAGCACCTGCGTGTGAGACCTGCTCAGAGAAGATGGCAGGAGCAGCACAGATGCTAAGAGCAGCCCAGAGAAGTTAGACATGTCCCATTCACGGAAGCGTTCAAGGTCAGGTTGGATGGGGCTTTGAGCAACTGCTGGAACTAGATGATCTTCTAAGGTCTCTCCCAACCCAAACCATTCCATGATTCTGCACCGAGCTCTCCGCGCTGGTTTTTGAGACCCAACCCAAGCATCAGGAAGCACAAAGGAAAATTAGGATACATTGCTCATCATGACATTTCCTTCAGTATAAGCAGTTTAAGAAGTTCCCAAACTCTTTTGCCCTCAACAACACAACATCACCCCTCTCATTTTTGCTGATGCAGCGATTTGCGAGGCCATTCTGCAAACTATTCCCCCCTAGGCAGTCACTCCTACCAGCCACCATCAGAAACCCAGGGCCAGGTGAACCTTGCGTTTCGCTCCATGTTGCTGCCTTTATGCTCCAGTATAAAACTGAACTTCTTTGGGTAACGCAGTCCATTCCCACCCCCATCACAAGCCTTTTGCGTCCAGGTAGAGCTGCTGCTTGGGCACACTGCAGAGGTGCTGAGCTGCAGTGCCACCACAGGACCATGCAGCCAAAGGTGGGGAAACAAGAATTTCTTAAATCTATCTTGGCCCCAAAGAAACTGTGACTAGAGTTACACCTGCAGCAGGACAGGGCCACCCATGGAACCAGGGCACAGCCACAGGAACAAGTATAGGAACAGGAAGAGAACAGAACCCAAAAAAACGCAAGCCAACATTTTTTAAACCCCATTCAAAGGTTAAAAATAATATTTTGCACTTTTATTTTCACAAGGAATCTGTTATTTCCAGATCGTGTTTCTATAACAAGCTGTTAGTGTTTGTGGTTTCTTTTAATGCATGTTCTTGTTTTCCTTTTCATAAAATATTTCATTTCCTCTCTCTATAGATCAGCCTGTTGGAAAGGGGAAAAAAGTTGCCATTTGGCAGGAAAGGAAATGAAGAAACACCACACACTTCAGCACAGACATCGTAAACACAAAGCTGGCTACTCCATTCTGGGATTCGTGGTTATGTGACGGGTTACACGTTCCGCACGCAAACTGTGCCAGCCCCATGCCCAGGGCATCTCCTCCGCGGAGCCGCTGGGAGCCAGGGAACCTCTGTACCAGGCCAGGCTACAAAGCCCTGCAGAGGTTGGTGAGGCCAACCAAGGCGCTCCCTCCTGAAGACTGGGGAAAGGAGGCCAGCATGGGTGGTACTTTTAACCCACGGCCCCACGCAGAGTACCACGTCACTGAGACAACGTGCCAAAAAGCTGGGAATCAGTGGGGGAAAAAGGGTATGTGGGACTGTACCCTGAGCAGCACCACTTTTCAGAGGGGTCCTCAGCGTGCTTCCAAGTCTCTCTGGAGGGGTCCTTTGATCCGTACCACCTGTCTGGGCTACCCCTGAATCTGCTCATTAAGCTATTCTTTAAATACCAACACATTAGAGAATCATAGCATGGTGAGGGTTGGAAGGGACCTTAAAGATCATCTGGTTCCAACCCCCCTGCCATAAGCAGGGACATCTTCCACCAGCCCAGGTTGCTCAGAGCTCCATCCAACCTGGCCTTGAACACCTCCAGGGAGAGGGAAGACACAGCTTCTCTGGACAACCTGGGCCAGTACCTCACCACCCTCATGGTGAAGAATTTCCTCCTAGTATCTAATCTAAATCTGCCCTCTTTTAGTTTACAGCCATTCCCCCTTGTCAAGAGTCCCTCTCCATCCTTCCTGTAGACCCCTCCAGGCACTGGCAGCTGCTCTAAGGTCACCCCGGAGCCTTCTCTTCTGCAGGCTGAACAGCCCCAACTCCCTCAGCCTGTCCTCATAGAAGAGGTGCTCCATCCCTCGGATCATCTTCGTGACCCTCCTCTGGACCTGCTCCAACACCTCCATGTCCTTCCTATGCTGGGGACTCCAGAGCTGGATGCAGAACTCCAGGTGGGGTCTCACGACAGCAGAGCAAAGGGGCAGAATCCCCTCCCTCGACCTGCTGGCCATGGGCATTCCCAAAAGAAGAACCAACACCTTGAAGCCAACATGCAAGTACTATGCTAACACAGCTGCAGAAAGAGAAACTCAGAGTTACAACGTGCATCTGCAGCAAGCGGGCACATGCTTCTTCCTGCTAATTGTGTTCTACTGAGCTGTGAACGCAAGTACTTACTTTTTAAGGTCAAGAAAGTCTATTTTACAGGGTTTTGCTTAGTGCATTTAATTTCTTCTACAATACTTGTTCTGGCTGTGCTCAGATGCTATTCTCACTCAGCGACCGAGCCAATTTGTTGCTGGTTTACTGGTGTGCATTCAGTGCTCTCAGACATGCAGGACACCCCATTGAGCGCTGTTGCTCTTCAGATTTCTTCCCCTCTGTTTGTGCTTTGCTAAGAGGTCATATGGGTGACACACCATGACTTGCAACATCTAAACACAGAAATGAAAGTGCTAATTTGGTCATCAGAGAGAAATATTCTCCACTGCGATGACTTTATTCTTATACACATCTGCATTCCTCCACCCACTATTAATGGATCCAAGGTGGTTCATGTAATACATGTATTAATTGTAACGAACCTACAGGCACAATAGATATCTCTTAGATAAAAACCTGGAACTGCACTGGTATGTCTTAGCCTCCACATGGCGAAGGCAAAGCTTTGTTTCAGTTCAAGTACTTTGCTGCCAAACCCAAGTTTCTGAACTCGGTGAAACTATTCAAGTGCTTTAAGCAAAGCATAAGCTTAAATGCTTCGCCAGACAGTGGTCTCAAGGAAGGAGAACTGGAGCTTGCTCTCTCTACCATCAATGCAAATTTATGAATGGTTATGCTGTACAGCATCGACAACAATTCCTAAGAGGCCACCGATCTGCGACTATTTAACTTTGTGTTTCTATAGCGAGCTTCTGATGATAGGCACTAAGTGCTTTAAAAACATAATTAACGCTCAAAGCACTCCTCAGAGGGAGCTAAATATATGACTCAGATTTTAAGCTACCTGAAGTAGGACTGTCCTTGTTCTTTTCACAAAACACTTGGTACAACACAGTACATGGTACAACAGGGTCTTGGTTCCATTGTGTTCGGTACTCCAAGAGAGAACGCAAGAAGGAACACATCCCTCCTTTTCTAGATGGTCAAACACAGAAAACAACTTGTCCAAGGTGACTTAGCCAGAAAAGATCAGTGTTTAGAGACAGAATCTGAGTTCTTATGAAATTAAAGAGCTTACTACCTCCAGAAGGACCTGCCGTGGCAGGGTGGTTTCCTCCAGAGGCCATCCCTCTTGAGCGACCCACACCACATGACAGGTAACACCGGAGCAGTGACCGCATGGCAGCTGTACTGTGACCACCTCACCCCAAGAGCCCACCCCGGGTTGCCAGGTTCACTTTGAAGGACTGGATCAATCCGGTGGGCCAGCCTCAACCACGACAATGCTTGACAGGAGTCAGTTTTCTTCAAAAGCAGAGTGTTTGTAGCCTTGTTTGAGAGCAACGCGTTCAATTACAATGACGACAAGAAGCCCCAGAGGTGGGGCAAGCCCTGAGGTGTGCGGTGTCTCAGCGGGGCTGCCTCCACACCACCTCCTGCCCTGCGATTCCACACACCCCAGGGATGTGTCCAGTGCCACCAGTGTCAGGACAGTGCACACTTGCCACTTTGCTGGTCCTCAAGTGAAAAATAAGAGGTCTCGCAAAATGTGGCTTCTGCCAAACCTCCTCTCTGGGAGGAACTGCCCTGCGTTTGCCGTGTGGTGCCTCAACTTCCCAGGCAGATGCAATCCTCATCTCCATTTTCTCTCCCACCCTCCCAGCCCTCTAGCACACACGCTTTCTCCTTCTATCTTTCCATCCTACCTTCACCATATTTCCATCCCTTAAGGTTCCCGCTGCTCAGAGCAGTCTCCCTTCCACACCCCGTCCCTTGAACGCTTCAGCCCTTGTCCCCCACCAACGGCCCCGTGTCCTTCGGACCTCACACCCCACGCCAAGCCACAGCTTGGACCTGCCCTGGGGCAGCCAAGGCCGGGCCAGAGACTCCCATCCAGATTCCCACGTTAATTTACTCCCTAGTTAATTCACTCCTAAATTTTGTGCTAATGAGTAACCCTGTAGCTCCCCAGCACACAGGAATCGACTGTTCTTTTTGTGTCGATGCTTCGTTAAAACAAAAAAAAAAAAAAAAAAAAAAAAA
>Ga0065711_1004057_pt1 | contig 25178 bp, 16 predicted proteins | sample Hoacrofraction12_FD_59098 | JGI IMG/M metagenome (GOLD analysis project Ga0065711, IMG submission 59098) | Hoatzin crop microbial communities from Cojedes, Venezuela - Epithelial fraction 12 v2 (version 2) | ecosystem: Host-associated > Birds > Digestive system > Esophagus > Crop | place...
CCCCCCCCCCCTTGCAAACTGTGGATGTGTTTTGTCTTGCAAAAGAATAAGCGCCCCAGAAAAACACTGTCATTTTTAGACGTTAACAGGAAGAGGGATGGTAGTTGTTCAGCTGCCCGTATACTTGCTTACTTCCAGAAAGGGTTTATTTCATTTGTTTGACAGAAGCCTTTTTCTGATCCAGCTTCAGCGCGTGCCTCTATATAAGCACTCATGTGCTTAACGCTAAGCATGTGCTTAAGTGCATTCCTGAACTGGGCCAAAAGGTACCTCCTTTGAAATTTTTGTCCATAGCTGCTGTTCTTGGAGTCATGCCTTGTTTGGTGAAAACCGGTGTGGGGTTACAGTAACCGTCTAATTCTGATTAGACAAATGGCATTATGGAAGAAGTATTAAAAATTTATAGTCCTATTTACTAAGTTTATTTGTTGGCCATAAAAAGCTGAATCTTACATAACATAAAAAGCATCCAGTCCTAATGATGAAAAAGATATAAAAAGATAATGGTGCAATCATAACATGTCTCTGAGAGTTTGTACATCTCAGTTGCAGTTTGGCACATGGCGTAATTGTGTTGTGCCAAACTGGCACCAAACCACAATATGTTAGTGAAAAGGGCCCGCAGTTTAAGAGGAAAATCTAGAAGTGTTAACTATGCACTGTCTAATTATACAACCTTACTGTCCCAGAATGTGATTTCTGTAACCATTTCTGACATATGGGAAGAGGGTAGAACAGCTGGTCATTAAGGTTTTCTCAAGACTATTTAGTAACACACTTGAATGTAATTAAAGTGCTACATTAAATACTGCACTTGTGTACAATGTATTTTTAATCTTTATGGCATGCTGTAAAAGTAAATAAATGCAAAGCATGAACATTTCTCCCTTTCATCTCCTAAATTGTTAAGATGTAATGACACTCCCTATCTATGCTGCGTGCATTACCTGGAGAACGCTCTGGTGCTCTGTGAGCATCCTGTGCAGCGGGAAGGATGCAAACCCAGGCTGAGTTGTGCAAGGTGGATGTAAATCTACTTGGTTGCATTTGTCCAAGTTAAGCCATGCTGGCTTACCTGGATGTATTTCAACAGACAATGTTGCAACGATCATGGTTTATTTGAAGGTTTCCTTTGGAACCAGTCAAGGTGATGCAAAGCAACTTTGACCCATGCTGGATCTAACACAAGAAGCAAAACTTTGTACATAAAATGCGCAAACATCCTTGCAGCAAACTTTACTCTCAGGTGTCCCAACAGGACTTTTGCCCTGAAATACAGAGTTAGAATTGATTTCCATACAGGTGCAGATTACAGATGGGTTAAATTCTAGCATTGCATTTCTACCCCATAATCCTCATTGTGACAGACGTACCTAGAGCATCAAGACAGTTTAATACTCTCCAGGATGAGGGCCCCAGTTCTTTATGTGCTCCCTTCCTCTATTGTCTGTGACTGTCTGTGACCTGTATTTCCACTTCTACAGACAATAATCAGGGGATATATATGAACCTATGACCACTGTAAAGGAACTTGCATCAGCCAAAAACTGTGGAACAACTCCTATTCTAAAAAATTGCCTTGAGATCGACGCCAGTACTCCCTTAATGACAGCCTGGGGATTCTGTGGTCCCCAGACTGTGGAGATGCTGTAGCATTGTGAAAAAGATGTATTTTTGAGGCATTTTTTTGGTTTGATGCACAAATGGGTAAGAAAAAAAATGTTTCAAAACACTTATTTTGGCACAAAGTGTTTCTGTGCATAAGACTTGTGCTTTCTGATATTGGTGTTTTGTTTTGCATTCTTTAATAACTCTTTTGCTTTGAAAAGAGAGGCCAGAAATTTATTGCAAAGTTGAAACTGTTCTTGACCTCCTAAATTCCAGCAAATACATGTTTTAATTGACTGTTCACTGAATATGATCAAGAACTTTTGTCTGTTCCTTCAGTTTTTGATAATTTTTTTTGTGAATTCAGCACTTGCTAAAAAAATAATTTATCCAGCACTACAGTGGTTTCCTTTGAGCATGACAGATAGCTTTACACAGTGTTTTCCAACACCAAATCAAAAAAAGGAGGACAGGGAAGAAACTTATAAGAAGACAGGTTTAACAAAGCACTTGGACTTTAGCTTCCAAGGCAATAAACCAAAGTCATCAGGAATGCTACAGTGAAAACCATGGAACTGAAAACATGTGTGTATCACGTTCACAAGAGCTATCTGGTGACATGATGAGTTCTGTCTGTGACAGCACGTGTGGTGAAATCAATCTTTATGTGAGTTTTCAAAGGTAGGTATAATTTTTTATTTTCTCTGAAATACAGTGTTGGGCTTTGATTTGTGAATGGTTGCTATTTGCAAATGAGCAAAGGGGCATGACATGTTGTGTTTTACCTTTTGCTGGGCACTTTCTAAATCACTCAGAATCCTTCTGTTCAAATAAATGAAGCTTTTCCTCTCTGCTAATAGTGCATTTGCAGTACTTTTTTTGAAAAAGGAGCAGTGGCACGAGTAGCTGATCATCCAGTCTTCCTGACTCTCTGTTCATGGATGGATTTTGCATTGCATTACATCCTGCAGCTGGTATGTGCTATCAAAACCAAGAAATGCCAACCAATGTAGAGAAACCCATGAAGGCAGGACACACAACTCCCCTATGGCAAGTTAATTCATTTTCACAAGAGATGAGAATCACTATAGATCTCACCACATTCAGCGTTAATTGCAAAACTCATCTCTCTGACTTAACTTTGCCTCATTAATTTCTTCACGCACAGTTGCCAGGTACAACCACATCTAAGCACAAACACAGGCAAACAAAAACAAGCTAATCAAGCTACTTTTCCAACAGGCTTAAAAAAAAAAGGAAAAGGAAAGAGACTGGCATATTTAGGCATTTGGAAGATAGTCAGAGGTTGTGCTGGTAGAGGTTATGCAAATAACTGTGAGAAGAAAATACAACTTCTTCATAAAAGCTTCTGCAAAACATGCTGACACTTCACTTTTCAGAAGAGTAAATTCCTTCAAGGTTAACCCAAAACCGTTCACTTTTAGTTTTCTATCCTTAGAGACCAACATTAAGAAATAAGGTAGACATCACTTCTTTCAAACCATACCAAATGGCCTTAGAGCCTTTCCAAGAGCTGCCAACAATGTGCAGCTGCCATTGACCTGGGCAGGGTGTGGATATTGCCAGAAAGAGTTCGTTTTCCTTCTTCTTAAATAATTTTCATCCCAAAGAGAGATGCAGGGTATCCACTGATTATGTGAGGAAGCTGTGGGGAAAAGTTTTGTTCCTGAGTACTTGCGTGTCAGTGAATACAAAGGGAACTGAACGCCTCTGCAAGAGGAGAACATTTCCTGGGTGATTCACTTGAGCCAATCCCCTTCTGAACCACAGGAAGGAGTTGCGTGGAGCCAAATGAGAAGATGCAAATTGTTGGTGAGCAGAGTATACACAACTTGCTCATTTAAGCAAATGATACTATTCTTTTTCCCTTTTCTGCTTGTTTTCCCAACTGTACTGTTGATTTAACCCCGTGTAGTCGTATCAGGAGCACTGAAACATCTAAACACTATCCATAATCATTACAGAGCAGTTTGTGTGCGTCACAGAGGTCTCTTCACTAATTTGTCTGAAAAATGTCTGCATCTGCTGTGTGCAGACTTGAGCGCTCAGCAGTCAGACCTCCGGCTCAATTCCACTCAGCTGAACCCGAAATTAGATCTTAGAAAATAACTGTCTCTGAGGCAATCAACCTCAATCCAGGCATTTCTAGTGAATGGGCATTAAATGTCCTTGTACAAAACGCGAGCGACCCTCCAGTACAGTGTTTAGTTGTCTGAGCCTGACCAAGAGAGCTGTATGGAAAGCAAAGACTGGGGACCAGGGACAGGGCCTTGGCTCCTGCTCGCTGCCCTGTTGGCCCTGCCTGTCCTTCTCCTCCTCATGCCCCAGGCTGGCAGTGCCATCAGCCACTTTGCAAAGGTCAGCTTCTGTGGTTTTTTTAGCCCTAAAATTAGCCATGGCAGTGACTGTTATCAAATTCTTGCTCTAGGTGTGTTGGCTCATTTATTGAGCTGAACCACTTGTTGAATGACAAGCACCAACCTGGATAATCCTTCACTCACCTGAATTAGCCTGTGCATTTTTTATTTCATCTAAGAGAAGGAACTCCACGTCAAGATGAGTCTTTGTTGATCACACTTTATCTTCTACTGCTATGTGTTCTCCTGTCACCAATGAAACATTTTTTGTTTCTTTGATTTAATCTATCACACTCCATTTCCCTCTCCAGTCACAATTTCTAATTACGTCAGCCTACTGATTCAGATATTAAAGAGAGTCAAGAACAATACGTATAATATACTGATTTAAATAATACCCACTCCTGAATTCTGCAGTGTCCTGTAGTTTCCTTACATTCCTCCCTCAGAAAATATGCAGCACATCTACTACCATGAGTTGCTATATGCAGCTCAGTCTTTATCAGTCTCCTCAGCAGGAGTTACCTGGGCATCGGTCTGGCACAGCCCGGCTTTGGCTGTCCACCATACCGTGGTAAGCATGGTTAAATACACTGGATATCCAGAATTTACCTATAGTTCTCTACATTACTGCACAGGGATAGGAAGAAATGTATACCTGAGATTCTGAAGACTAAACCACAAAGCCAGTTTTACTGAGACAAAAAATGTCTTTGACACCAGTGGATGGATATGAAAACCATGCACCTAGATGGGGGAGGATTTTTGTGTATCAGCGGTAAGACTCCTTTTTAATACATTTTTCTGAATTTGTTTTTACAGTAGTGCAACTTCGAAGGAAGAGCTGTCAGAATGTTATAAAGTAGGTAAAACAAATTTTTATGAGGATTAAAGGGAAAGGAAGTCTTCAGCAGTTTTCACCTCTAATGATGAGACCACTACAGGACACAACTCAGGCGCAGGACTCTAACGCCTTCGGTCCTAACCCTGCTACTGTTGCGTGCCACTTGCTGTCTGTCAGAGGTGCTCGGCAACTGCTGAAAGCCCCATTCAGAAAACTATAAAATGCTCAAAGAGAATTTTAGAAAACTTTCAAAACAAAAGGAAATTTATTCTGATGCACAAGGTATGAGAAACATCAGCCCCGTAAATCATTTTTTCTCCCTTCAGGAACTTTAAAGATTTAAAAATTGAAATATTTTTAACTACAATTACCAGTCAAGAACTTTTTGAGGAAGACTTTCTTTTTTTTAAACACAAAAAGAGCTTTTGTGGGAAACATGGATTAGTAACCAAGAATTTTCTGAATTTAAAACACTGAACAGAGCTTTTGAGAAATTAAAGTTAATTTTCTTTTTTTTTTTTCTTCAGATAAAAGTAATTTCCTGACCACTCTCAACTCCTACTGTAGGAAAACAACGCAAAGTTGTAAACAATGTGCAGGTGACAGTGCACAGCCAGCACATGTGTCTACATAAGACCATGTATGGTCAGTTTGGTAAAGTGTGGCCTGTTACTATTTACAACCGATCAGTCATGAGATAAGATAACACGCTTGCACTGGACAAAGTCTTGAGGTTACGTGTTGCTGCCGCGCTTTCCACAGTTTGTCATTAACCAGCTATTGCAAGATGTTTTTTAAGTACCTTCATCCTGTCTCCAGCTCAGCACTGTCTCTCTGCCTTAATAACGAGGCTAAATCAGCAGGAATAATTAGGGAATCAGACACTACTTAGTGTCAGTACAGGCAGCCGAATAACTTCTGCATCTCCTCCTGTTCCATAGGGCTGTCCCCCTTCTTATGCAGGCCTGTCTTTTCCTTACAGGAAGACACAATATGCTAACTCATAGTGATAAGATTTTTGGATCGTGTGATTCTTATATTTGGTACCAGGCAACACAGCATACAAAATGTATTTTGTCTCTCCTCTTTCTAGCAAATTGTCACTCCTCCAGCATATACTGGTTCATTTTTTTCCTGAAAACCCAAGGGAATGGAACACCCATGCCAATTTTATATGATGTAAGTAACTAGCCTCCTAAGCATCTCTTGAAAAGGCAAGCACTAGGATTGTTTCCTGAATGCTTCCTTAGCTAAAATTACCACAATTCATGCTCGGGAATTCTCTAGAGACAGATGTATTGTCATGCTTGGATAGCAAAATATAGATATCATGCTTCACAGGATATTAAAAAAAAGGAGTATTCAAAGTTCTTCTCCATCAAATAATTTTAAAAGCTGATTTTTGCATCAAAGTGCTTCCTAGAAAGATGCAATTGTATGCAATGAAGAACCCCGTGATGCTTGTGTATCCACTGAGTTAGATTCTCACACAAAATCTTAGGTTCTCATAATAACAGGCGTACTAGACTTGAAGTACACATCTCTTAATATACTCTATTACCTCACTGTGATTTACTTGTTGGTAATGAATGCGTGTGTTAACAGAACAGCATGCTGATGCATTTTTTCTGCCATTGTATGTAACATATTTTCTAATTCTTCTGCTCTATTCAGCATTTGACCCTAACGATAGGGGATTATGGTATTAACTCTCTACACAGCACACATTCTTTACAGACTTTCACTAAATACTGTAAGCCTGCTGCAGAGCGGAATAAAAGTGAAAGCATACCGTCTGGTCTTAAGCTGTGCACACAGAGGGTCGTGATCCAATTGGAAGGGAAGCAGAATTTTAAAAAGAAAGAGGTTTGACAAAATTTTAATCCTTGTCATTTTCATTTCTCTTACCCTGTGGATTTAGGTGATTTTATTTACACTGTCAGCTTGAGCCTAGGGATTGAAAATCAGGCTTTTATGGAGATTATTAAAAGTACATACAGTACACTAAAGGCTGGACCACTGCTATACGCTACTAAAAATATGAATGTGGATGTTCTATATTATACATTTAAGGAGGTAAGTGCCATCCTCCCTGTAAGGCTAGACTTAGCAGTCAGGCTCACTGTGATTATGCTGAAGTGCATGTTTTAACAATGCTATTTATGTGTGGTTTCAGAGTGCCGAAAGAGCACTGAAGAATTAAGAGGCACCTCCAGGTGCCTTCTAAAGTGACAAGGGAGCAGCAGCATTCTAGGAGCAGCTGTAGAAACTGTCCATATTGAAGGTGTACCTGAACACTGAAGTAGCAACTCCTGGAAGAGCTACTGCTCTCCCCATCCCGCTGCCAGGGAAGGGCAGCCTGAGGTCTAGCCCAACCTCAGAGAAACCAACATGTAATCAAGGGTAACTTTCTCCCGAAAGTCTTCTCCTGAAGCTGGACTCGCTCCCACAGAGATGGAGAGCTCCTAGGTCACCTTCCAGGCGCGTATGAAATGTTTGAGTGGGAGATGCAGCATATATGTGTTAGGCTGTGCTGCAAGGGCAAGCTGGCCAGGTCACTGGGATCTCCTCATGCCACATGACCTCCCACTGTGGGGACACCGCCTGCTCCAGATTTCCCAAGGAGCATCCATGGGTTGGACCTCCTTGCACAGCTGCCCGTTCTGGGGCCAGAAAAGGGTGACAGCAGCAGGAGATGAGCCATGCCACCTCCCCAGCAGCCCAGACTGTTTTCTCACCCAGTGTAGGCACAGATGACTTGTTGCAGGAGCTGCTTACATGCCCGTACAGTTTTTTGGCCTGAACCGAACCATGTCGAAAGACTGCACCTTGAGAAGGGCTCTTCTGACTCCTCTCACCCTGTACCCATGCTTTTTCTGTAGCAGCTAAAACAGAGCTCCAAACAGGCATGGAAATACAGGTAAATACAATGAGGTTTGGGGCCCAGGCTACAAAAGATCCATGAGCCCCCAAAGGCACTAAATTTCTCAAGTTCCCACCTAAGAAAATTAAGACAGAGCCCTGCTGCTGGTGCTGAAAGGCAACGGGCTCACTGCATCCTTGCATGATGGAGAAGGAAACAAATAGTGCCAGGAAGCACCTTGAGACTGTCTGTGGGGTTCGAGTGAAGGCCCCTACACTGACAGCAGCTTTCATGTCATGACTGGAGAGGAGAACGTTAGAGACCTGAAATCACTTTCATCAGCCAAAAATCGTAGGCTTGCTTTGGCCCTTCCCTGTGGAATCATACAGCAGGTTTGGCAGTGGGGTAGATCCTGCACCCTCGAACTCAACACTGCCTGGTAACCCTCCAATGATTTCAGTGTGACAGGGTCATAGCCCCTCGTCCTGCAAACACTTCACACGCACACCTCCACTCCATGGTCATGGACAGTTGTGTTAAAACTGCGGGATCAAGGCCATAGTCAGTAGTATTTCACATAGACTTTGCTCGTAAGGATACTAAAACAAGCCTGCTTCGATTCTGGGAAAGGGGGAGATAGCTTTTCCAGGGTTTTTCCGCTCAGGGAATCAAAAATGTTATTTTTCCATCCAAGGAAACTGTTTGCTTGAATTCAAGATACGTGACTCTCGTTGTCCTTACAGCTTCGTAACCTTGGCTGTCTGAGGCATGTAAAATAGGGGTTTATTGTGCTAAGGAATGAAATGGGCAGAAGCGCTTGCACAACTTGGCCATCTCACAATTGAAAATGGAGTTAAGCTGGCTCCACCTAACCAGAGTGCCAGCAGCACAGGATTTTTGAGATGTGCTGCTTCCATACCTCCCTTAGCCAATTTTCAACGCACTTAGGGTGCCTCCTGATAACAGGGCCAGAAACAAACCCCACAGAGGGCGAAGGGAATCTGTCCTTCAATTTAAGTAGCAGGTGGATCAGGCCCACTCAGAAAAATTTGGCTGCTGTTCTGAGTGGTTCTCAGTGTGCCAGGGTCCCACTAAGACATCCAAATTGGCATCTCATAAAAATCAAATTGGCATCTCATAAAAATCCAGGCTAAAAATGACAGCCTTAGATTGGAAGTCTCTGACTGGAGCCTCATTCTGCAGAGGTGTTCAATGCCCTCAGCTCCCACTGACTACACCATGAGCTGAGCAGGCTCAGCACTTCTCAGGATTGCTCACGCTCTGCAGGATTGGACTTATTGTCCTTAATACTATCTCATTCTGGTTATTCCCTATTGCCCAAGGATAATCCCATGGCATTATTCCCATTATGCCACTTGCCATTCCCATTATAGCCTTTAATAATGTTTTAAACCTATCTTTCAATTTTAATTTCCTTAGCAAACTATCTGTATTTTAGTAGTATGCATTTATGTAGTCTTCGAAAAATGTGCTTTTGTTATACATATGGCATTATCATGTACCTTCACTACTTTATGAATCTGGTAGATGAAAACAACTCCGAATACAAGGGGAATCCATATGTCTAAATATTTTTAGCATGAACACTGTTACCTGTTCCCAGTCGTGAAAGTATAATTAAACAGCACGTATTAAAACAGTGCACAACAGGAATCACTGCAGCTTACTTGTCTGTTCCATGCAAGGGGGGAATTTTTTGCTATCTTTAGGCTGGGGAGGAAGGAAGAAGCCATCATAACCATTTTATTTCTTTAGCATGTGCAAGTTACAAAGCAGAGTACCAGGATCTTACAGGCCATTGTAGTTTCGATTCATCTTTCTGCTTGATTAATTGCTAAGCTGCTGCACACTGGTAGCTTCAAGATAATTCATCGGCAAGACTTCTCCAGCAGCTCTGTGATGCTTTCTTGTGTCAGAGCCACCTGGGGCGGCAAGTGGCTCCACAAGTGAGAGCCAGATCAGAAGAACAAGAGCTGGACCCCCTCCCGCCTCCCCACTTCCTAAATACCCTTGTTGTCCCTTTCCCAAACCGCTGCCTCCATTCCTTAGATGGGCAGGAGGTCTGAGTCCTCCCCTGAGCATTGCTTTAGGGCTGACAGTGGTTTCCACCTGAGCCCCAAGTCAGCAGCTAAGCCTGACCGACACGACCCTCAAAGGTGTTCCCCTGAAATACAGCTGCTTCCCTTCCTCCCTGGCACGGTTCAGGACAGTTTGCTTCTGATGTATAGCAGACAAACTGTGGAAAGCCCAGATACCCAGCCCACTGGGCTGCCCAATCTAATGTGAGGCAGGATAGAGGCAGGGCTTCAGCCTGTTTTGCATCCTTTTTTCTGGCTTTGGGATCCAGAGGGATTGCTGTGTGCACACTGCCCACAGGCTCCTACATCTAACTCGAAGCCATGGAGGAATCCAAGGCATTAGGGGGCTCCCGTGTAACCAGGTTGGTTTTTCAGTGATGTTTTAGTCCTTGGCCAGTTTGACACATCATGGAAGACAAATCATTTCAGGTTGAATTAAAACTGACATTTGAAAGCATTTTTTTAAAAAAAAAAAACAAGAATAAGCAATGTAGGAAATAAAGCCAGAAAGGGTCAGCTGCGCCAGCAAGTGCAGACTTTCACAGACGATTAGACTGGACAGTCCACAGGCATCCTGCCCAATGTGTCCCCACACCCCACTGGCCCCAGGATGCTCCCCAGCAGTCTGTAACAAACTTTACACTTCATCATAAAGCAGCTGCAAACCTAATGAGCCCCAGGAAGCAAAAAGGCATGATCCAACGCATTGTCAATAGCCAAAATCCTTGTAATAGAAGGAAACTGTTAGGTGAAATCTCCTGCAAATCCTAAGAAATTAAGACAGACGAGGACAATCCCCTCTTCCACAGTTGTTCCTGACAATCTGATCAACAGGAAAATTCCTTCCTTACCCCAAATCTGGTGATCAGTATAAACTTGAGCTTACGAGAGAGATACATGTAGAGATTAGGGGCCCTAGCCTACACACAGCTCTTTCATGGTTCATAGGTGACGAAAAGACCAACCTAGAAGTCTAGCAATGCATAAACGCAAAGTAAAAATGACCCTTACTGACCTCTGCAGACTGCAAACAAAAGTCCTGAAGCATGTGATTAATAGAATAAAGCAACAGTGCAAATAAACAACCAAGTCTCTTTTCAAACTCAGCTGCTGACACCTAAACATCAGATACCAACTGATCCACATCACAAGCCTCATTTTCTGTCCCTAAGAATTCTGCGATACAATCGCTTTCATCAGCGTACCCAACTACAGCCTAAACCAATTAATTTCTCTGTTCCCGTTACCAGAATATCACTTCTTGGATGGATGGATGGAAATCTCTCTCTAAATTTCCAGTCTGAGTGTATTAATAATTGGCTTGCATCCACTTGGTCTCATGCCAGTATTATTCTTTAACTAATTCTTTTTGTCTTTGAAGTTTACCTCCTAAATGTCTTTACAAAAATTCATCATATCCCCTTTCCAACTTAGTTTTACTAGATTAACCAATTCAAGAGTGTTCAGTACTTCCTCATAAAATAAAGTTCTAGTACAGATTACCTTGAAAACTTTCAACTATTTAATGTCATCATAAAATTAATTTTAGGTCCACAATGAAATAAACATGTTGAAGCAAATATAGTTTTCTAATGATTTAAAAATACATTTTCCTTTCATGGCCACAAAAGAAGGTAGATTGGAAGTTTAAGAACTGAAGAAATTATTTTGCCTAGCTCCAAACAGAAACCACTAGAAGCTGAGAGTTACTGAACAGATATTTAGGAATGGAATTAAAGTGAACAAGAAAACAAAACTTCAGAAAATAAGCCAAAAATTTGAACCTGGGCATGCTGGCAATTTTGAGTCCCAGAGTTCTGAATGAAGTATGTGGAAGATTACAGGAAAATTGGAGGATGAATTTTTTTTTTAACTCTTGCAATTTTAAGTATTTCTAACCTCATTTACTGATGCCTCAGTAAATGGCATCTATTTACTTCTTCTAAGCCCTAATTATCTTATTTTTAAATTCACGTTCCTTGATAGCTTTTCCATTTTCTTTTGAGAATTGAGTCGTCTGCTGCTGTTTATACCTCAAATGGAGTTGATTCAGGCTCTAGGGGATGCAGCCGCTCATCTTTTCTCATGCTTTAGTCCATGTTCTCTGACACTTCCCTCTTTCTATCTCCTCTCAATTTAGGACCTACATTCTCATAGCCTATACTTCTTTCTGAAGTCATCTGTATGGATAACATTACTTACATATTTTCCCAGCATTTTTTGCTTCTATTCAGGGTCTTCTTACTAGTAATGGGGAAGCCATACTACTGCTCTTCCCAGCTCCCGCGACCTTCCATCTGGTCACCACACGGCTTTTACATCTCCAAGTGCTGCAATGCAAAGAATGGACTAAAACAAAATAATGACTCCATTACACGTCCTATCTCCTTCCCATAAATTTCAAAGTCATACGAGACCATTATCACCTGCTCTGATCTCTAGCACAACACAGGACTTCCTGAGAGGGATTCCTCACTTTGGGATAGGAAACATCAGCCCTGACTCATAGCTCTGGCTCAATGTAATGATGGCCATCTCCCAAGAAATAAAAAGAGCAATCCTGTTTCATGTACTCTTGCTTGAGTCTTTTGATTACTTGTTGCAGAAAATAGACTAACATAAATTTTAGGATGAGAAAATTCCGTACATATTGTCATTGCTCTTAAAAGTTTATTTCATTCCAACATTAAAAAAAAAAAAAAAGGCATTCTGGAGAAATATATTATTATTATTGCCAAAACTGCATGCTTAAAATAGTAGATCTCGTCGCTCACTCTAAGATCTGATAACAAGAGCATAGTTATATCTCAACCCCATAAAATCACAGTACCTGACATCTGCTGTCCTCTCATGACTGTGCAGCACTGGTTGCTCCTTTGGCGGGTAGAAGTGACTGCCTTGTTGAAAATGACACATTCAGCGTGCAATATAGTGTGTAGCAGAGGCTTAAATGTAACTCTTACTAAATTTAGGAAATGGAGCTTACCACTTCTGCCAACACATGCCTTTGGGAATTCCTCCACCAGCCTCGAAAGGACGATACCATAGGTAGAAAATACCATCTACTGAAAGCAGAAAACTGCACTCTGAAGTACCTGGTATAAGCTACTTCTCAGAAACTTCTCATTCAAGTACCAGCCTGCTGCATCTCAGCTTCACCTACAGTGTTTTGGCATAGTTGCGGGGCCAGAGAACATGCTTTTGCCAGACCAGGTTCTTTCCTCTTTCCCGCTCCGAGGTCCCCAAGGAGCTGCTCTGCCCCTCTGTGCCTGGGCATGAGCGTCCCTGCGGCTGTGGGAGGCAGCCGGGGGAAGGAGCAGCTGGATCCACCAGCAGCCAAGCAGGCGTGCAAATCGAGCAAGTGTTTGGTCTGGAGGCCATTCGCAGCCCCATCCTCCCAGCAGCAGTTGGCTTGCTCCTGGTGGAGACAGAGCATATGCTCCACTCCATACGTCCTATCCTGTGATTTTATTACCCCAATTCACTCTGCCTATAGTGGCGAGTACAGGCCCTAATACAGGCATTCTTCACCTCTCTTTTATCATATAGACTCCACAAAAATCTTCAGAAAAGTTGAGCATCTGTACCTCTTTAAACCTCTGCCAGAGAGCATGTGGTGTACCAGTCAGAGAAGGAGAGAGCTCTGAGCTAACCAATGGCTAGAACACTGAAGGGATTATCCCTGGAGAAATACAAAGTACTCTATGGATGCTCTTTCGTGGATAAATAGGAGAGTATGAAAAAAACAGGATAGCCTTGTACCAAGGGGTCATGGAACATGGAAACAGACAAGCCCACGAAGTCTCAGGCAACACCCGTGAGTCCATCATCTGTGGGTGGCATTTCCCAGTACTTGCACATGCCCAGATTATTAGTCTTGCCACAGTAAAATGTAGATTTCTGCTGACAGCAAATTGACACTATGGGACTAACTCTTGCCTTGCTTTGCCACACAGAAAATTCTTGAACAGAGACCTCTCCTTCACTGTGTCAGAAAGACAATCATTTAAGGTACAGGTGAAGAGCATCTATATAGTTCTGGGCAGCACCAGTATTCTTCAGGAACCTGGTTCCTGTGTTTGTTAGTTATTTCTGAACACCATAAGCATGCAGGATGTTTCCCATCCAACAGGATGGGACTAGAGCCTCTGCAGCCACCCTGTCATGGTCTCCATGCCAAAGAGCCATGCTCCTCCCAGAGCACAGACTGGATGGGGCCAGCACTGCAAGTCCACATTCCTCCTTCCTCTCCATAGAACGCCCTGCAGGAGCAACCCAAGGAGACTTATAAAGGGGTCTGCTGCCTTCCCTCTGTGGGCAGGGGGCAGTCGGGCCCAGAAACACATGCTTGCTAAAAGCTGCAATTTATGTTGCTTTCTCTCCCCAAACTGGGTTTGCAGGACAAGTTTCCTGACTCCAGCCCCAGTCAGCCACAGCCTGTATCTCCCTTCATGTGTGCATGTGGGTAACCTGACATTCTTTTGCAGATCTCCTTGGTCAGGCCCAGTCTCTGTTCTGCAAGTTGGCATGACGGCAGCATACCAAGTAGGAGGTTTTGGCTTGTGTGTAGAATTTGGAGAGCAGTTTTGTAGTAAGTTGCTATACTTTTTGGCTTGCAAGCCGTGGGAGCATATGGCCCATTGCTTGCAAAATGCTGATATTTTAAAATTGGGGGAGGAATAGAGCATGGCACATTTATTTTACTTCTTCAGTGCCACTATTTTTGCCAAAACCTTCCCCACCACACCATCCTGGATCACGCTGTTCTATCTATCTTTAAAGTGAACCTTCCACTAACTAAAAAGTGGATGATGTAATATAGCCCCCTAACAGGCCTGAGAAAAATAGCCTTCCCGTACTCAATCTCCAACATGAAATGCTGTCAACTTGTAGCTAAAGTCAGTGATCAGCCAATGCAGGACTACTTCTACTCACTCCTGAACTCTTTGCAGCTGGCCTTGCTCATAATTTCAACAAACATCTCTTCTTTTCCAAGCAATCAAAACTTTATGGACTGTTATTTCCTTCCTCTCGACTTCCCAAGAGCTAACACCAGCACACTTGAGATGCTGCAGACTTATCACTTCCACCTTGAACTAGTGGTTGACCTGAAGAGAGAGATGCCAGGGAAATAGAGTTCTTAAGCACATACAGAAGAACAGTGCTAATCTAAGCACAGCTCTGCTAAACCACCACAGTAGCTGTCAAAATACACCTGAATATTTTTGTGCCTTCCACAAGCCATTTAATAATGTTGAAAAGCGTAACATTTTGGTTTTGGAAAAAGGTAATAAACCAGTAGATAAAGGTGATCTGCAAGATATTAATTTACTTGAATTTTCAAGATCCCTCATATAAGACTGTTAATGGAAATTAATAATCAAAGGGCTAGGGATGAAGTCTTCATTAAGGATTAGAAATGGGTTAAGTGACAGAAAACAAAGGGTCATAATAAAGAGCTTCCTCTTAGAGCAGAAAGAGGTTAATGGTAGGGTACCACTATCATCTGTGTTGGGACCAATTTTACTTATTATGCATGTGAATGACTGAAAGGAGACAACGTAGAGAGATTGGGGATACTTGGGTGATGCCATCATATTTTGCTGGGCCTGGCTCTGTAATCTTCACACAACACCACTGAACCTAGATGGGCTGTGTGTAAAAGTTGGCTACATAATCCCCATAGTGTTTGCAGGGATTGACTTTTGGTCAATAGTAATTATGAGAGACTGCAAAGAACTCCGGATCTATCACTGGTAAATTTAGAAGCATGACGGCAAATTAGCTGAGTTAAGGATTACTTCAACAGTGCATATTATCAAAACTCTAAATCTTTCCATATACACACACAGCCACTCTCACCTGTAGGGTCTTTCAGGAACAGAAAATGAGGATTCACAGAAGGTAAATCGTGATGGCCCCAGTTTCACCTACCTTAATTGCTCTGAACAGTTGTTTAACATGCAAAGATCTGTCTATTTCAGTGGATTATGTAAGGGTGCAAGAATGAAAGAATCATCACTTAATGTGTGTCACCTCTTAGCGAAGAACTTAAAAGCTGAAAAATAGGGCGATTAAACTGAAAAATAGAATGTGCAAAACCAGAGCATGCTGTAATGACATTATATAAAAAAAAAAATTCCTTCCTCTATTTTGCTCTTCAGCTTTGTTCCCTGAAACACAGCTAAGAGAGATTTTATGTTGGAAATGTCCAGAAAAACAACTCAGTGTTCAGAGATAACAATGACACATGATCTCTCATCTTTGTGGAATAATCTCCCTGTCATAGTGGCAGAAGCCTTATCCTTAGAGAAGAACTAGCAAGAAATTGACTGAGGAATTCAACATGATGGACAAGGAAACTCATTCAATGAACAGTTAGCATATGCCATATCCTGCAGGAATGCAGCTCTTCTATTATCTGGTGGCACTTGCTGCAGCAGAAACTCACCAAATCAAAGATGTCCTGGATTATCCGGGGGAAAAAAAGAGAGATATGCTTTGTCATTAAGCAGATGAGGATGGGTATATTTCTATAACCTGATCTGCAGGTGGTCTATGCCCAATACCTTCAGGTATGAGCCCAGGGATCTGGAAACCACAGTGGGTGAACTGAAAGCCTTCCTGCCCATGCCACTAGCTCGTGGGGTGTCCTTAGAGAGGCCAGTTCAGTGCTCCCAGCCTCCATGTCCTCCTAACACACTCACCAAGCTGTTTGGAGGCCTAATTAACTGGTTTATAGTAGTGCCTCATTTACCAGATCTGGGAATTCCTGAATTAAGAGTACCAGAGAAGTTCAAATTCTTATGTTATTTTCAAGTGCAAAATACTAATGACTTCAGCAGCTTTTCACTGCTCACTGGGCAGCTAGTGAGTGGCTGGAATTGACAGCTTCTGGCTACCTTATTACCACTGATGTATCCATGGAAATGGATGACAGATCTGCAGAAACAACAGTAAAGTTTTTAAAATACAACTTTGCTCCATAATAGCAAAAAATAATTGCACTAGAAGACATAAATTTCAACAGAGGAATTCAAAGCACTTGTCATCATTTGCTTCCTTTCCATACAACTCCTGAGCGAAGAGAAGAGCAGGGAGGAGATGTTGCAGCCCCACCACAACAGGCAGCCAGGCCTGGGGAGGAGGAAATCAGCAGCTGCTCAGTAGCACGGCACTGCCGCATGAGACAGGAAGTGAAGATAATGATGCCCGGTTGAAACCATCGCCTCAATGGAATTATCTGGTGTGGAATTTGGCCCAGGCAGTGCACTTCACACTCCCGCTCTTTGCAAAAGCCTTACTGATGATGTTTTTGCTGATCCGTTTTCTAATGTCAGGAAAGACGAGTGAGCTTTAAATCAGCAGAAGCTGCAGATGCGCAACTGAGTAGCTCTGGCCACGTAGGTAGCCAAGCGCTGACTTTCAAACTCCAGGCCTGAAAATCATGCCCTAATTTATTTTTGTCAATGTAGATGTCATGTTTGTGGAGCAAATGGGACTGAGAACATCAAAAACACAGAATCATTTAAATTATCACTGGCATTAGACTGTACAAACTCATCAGCCTCCATGCCCTTTATGTACTACTACAGATCAGCTGTGGAAATAAGAGAATAATTGAGCTTCCGTGCTCTCCACCCCCTTCCCCGGCGCTATACTTCCTATAAGCCCTTCACAGTGCAGGACTGTGCAAAAGATACCATCTTGTGTGCATCTTGTAGTATAATTGAATCAAGGTTATTGAGCACTAATAAGGTATCTCTGGAGTGCAGATGTTTGACTCCTGCAATGATGTACAGGAGAAGGGCAGCCCGCGTCTGCACAGCAGCAGACACAATCAGCCAGTGCCTTGGCTAGCGCACAGAGAGCCTAGGGGTGTTGCAGGTGCAGCTGCTACTGACCCAGGAGCTACAAGGGATCAGCTTCCCTTCATCATTGTACTCACCCACCAACACCTTTTCCTCAGCCCTGTCTCTCTGTGTATACTACCAGCCTCTTTCATGACTTCCTTTGCAGTTTTCCTTCACAAGTGCTGCCTCATGTTCAGTTTCTATCACTCTCCTGTTGTTCTTCTCCTGGCTGAAAAACTGCTAAGCCTTCATTTTCATTTATTTACTTCTCTGTGTGATCACAGGCAATAAAGATAAGACCCCGAAGGTTATTATACCTTCAATCCACAGAGAGTTAAAATCATTTTCCCTGCACATGGACAGCTCACCTCTTCTTATTCAATCCAATTCACTGCAAACCAGACACATACTCATAGGGTAGATCCTAAGGCTGCATCTAAACTGAAGGACCTAGAATATTCCTTCTTGGTACCATCCCAGGCTGCACCCAGGTCTCATAAGAAAAGCAGAGGGAGTTTGAGTGCCCAGCAGGACTGGGGAGTCAGCACTCCCTAAACAAGGAGTGACTGTGACCCTGCACCCTGCCATGGTCTAGGCCCATCAGGTTAGACATCACCCACAGGACTATCCCCTGGGCAGGGGAAGGAATAGGGATATCAGAGGAGTGCTCTAAGCATACCTCCAGCTTCCTAACACAACATTTTAGTTACAATAGTCCTTGGCTCCTTTTCACATTTACCTTTGCATCTCGGGGACAATTGTCACAACACATTTTGCCTGCTGAACTACCAATGTGATGAAAGAAAAAACAAAAACACATTGCTACATCAATTCTAACTAGTACTATATGTGTGACCGATCACTACAGGAAAATCTAAAACTCAGATAAAAATCACTAGGCTTTTTTTAACGCTTGAAATGAGCCATGTTGTAAAGGAAACCTGCAATAATGAGATAATATGAATTAAAAATAAATACTTCACATGTTTTCAAGCAAGAAAAGCAGCATGAAAGCACTGCTCAAACAGGTATTTAAGTCCTATTATTTGAAGGTTCATATTTTCTTGTTCCTAATCTGTGATTTATTTGGTGTAATACTAGACTTTTTTGTAATATATTAATTTTAGATGTAGTGTATTTAGATCCAGAATCCTTGAATATCATAAAATTACAGGATACCAATTGTTACATAAAATAAAATTCAGTGTCAATAGCTATTTTCCAAAACACTTACGAAGCAGCCACCAAAGAAGCAGATCAGTTTCCTATGTATATGGAGAGGAACAAAACTCATAATTTGAGAAGGAATTTTTTAATGCTGATGTCCAATACTAGCTAACAATATCATGTGTAAGGGGATCAGAGAGGCAATTGTTTCTAAGGCTAAAATCATCCTAGATATACTGGACAATGAGAGGAAAAGTGACTTACTAACATTCGTGCTTGATGCTGTCTTCCTTTTCCTCCTCCAACTGAAGATTGGGACAGCTGTTTGTCTTTAAATGCTAGAATACAAGGACACAAAAAGGTCACAGGAAAACATCTCCTGTGCAAAATAGAAATAGGGCTGTCTTTTTTCCAGTTAAAAAATGTTTATGTGAATGTCAGTCTTATGAAGGAGAGAGGACTAACTGAAGTGGAAATAGGAGTCTTCTCCTCAGGCATAGATTAGGTGGCAGCTTCTTGCCAAGGTGACACTAGCGCTGGCTGAGATGCAGCATCCGCCTATTCTGTGCTGGTGCCCTTGTCCACTCTTAGACCCCTCTTCCCTGCCAGAGAACTGCATCTCAGGTACTATGGAGATAGGCCCTTTGGGAACTGTTTCCCATCAGCTACCACTAGCCTGAGCTGCATTTTAATATATAGCACATTCACAGCATTGCAGAATTGCTGAGGTCGGGACCTCTTGAGATGACCTAGTCCACCCCCCTGCTCAAAGCACTGCCAGCTAGAGCAGGTTGCTCACGACCATGTTCAATTGGGTTTTGAATATGTCCACAGACAGACACTCCAAAACCTTCCTGGGCAATCTATGACAGTGTTTCACAATCCTCACAGTAAACAAGTTTTTTTCTTATGTTTGAAAGGAATTTCTTGCATTTCAATGTGTGCCCATTGCTTCTTGTTCTGTCACTGGGCACCACTGAGAATCATCTGTCTCCATCTTCTCTGTTCCCCTCCATCAGGTATTTTACACATGGGTACAATTTCCCCCAGCCATCTCCCGGCTGAAAGGCCCCAGGTCTCTCAGCCTCTCTTGTATACGATAGATACTCCAGTCCCTTAATCATCTTATTGACGGTTTTTTTGGACTAGTTCCAGCATGTTTATGTCTTCCTTGTACTGGAAAGCCCAGAACTAGAGCCCTTCTTTTTACTCTTCACCTCCCTCAACAAATTCAACTCTAGATGGCCTTTGGCTTTCCGAACACCAACCTTCCATTCTTGGACAATGTCTCTATGTTCCTCATAGGTCACCTCTCCCTGCTTCTACCTCTTGTATGCCTCCTTTTGATGTTTGATTTTTTACCAGGAGTTCATTCCTGCAGACCTCACACCACCTTTGTTAGAATTCCTGCACATCAGGATAGACCATTTTTGAACAGGTGATCCCTGAATATCAATCAGCTCTCCTGGAATCCCTCTTCTCTCCAGAACTGTATCCCACAAGATTTTTCAAAGCAGGGCCCTGAACAGGCCAAATTCTGCTTTCCTGAAGCCCAGGGCTTTAATACTGCTTTTTGCTGCTGGTCCCTTCCCTCAGGATCCTGAACTCTCTACCATCTTATGGTCACTGCAGCTAAGGCTGCTCCGACCTTCATCTACCTGATCAGTTTTCCTTATTTTTAAGTCTGAGGTCCAGCAGAGTGCCTCCCCTCATCAGCTCTTCAACCACCAGGAATTTTGCCAGGAAGTTGACATCAGTGCACTTCAGAAACCTCCTGGATTGCTTGTATCCTGCTCTGTTGCCCCTCTGGCAGACATCCAAGTGGTCAAGCCTCCCAGAAGGATCAGAGACTGCAAATGTCAGGTTTCTTAAAGTTGTGTGAAGAAGGCCTCATCTGCTTCCTCTTGATCATGCGGTTTGTAGCAGACACCCGTCACCATGTTGCCCATGTTCATTTGCCTGCTAATCCTGTCCCATAAGCTTTCAGCTGGTTCATCACCCATGCCCAGGCAGAGCTCAATGCATCCCTGCTGCTCTCTCACACGAAGGGCAATTCCCCCTCCTTGCTGTGACAGTCTGTCCTTCCTTCAGAGGCTGTACCCTTCCAAGGCAGCACTCCAGTCATGTGAGCTATCCTGCCACACCTCTGTCACCCCAATGAGGCTGCAGTCCTGTAACTGCACATGCATCTCCAGTTCCTCCTGTTTGTTTGCTTTGCTGCATGTCTTAGTGTACGGGTACTTCAGAAAACCCCCAGTCACACTGTTTTCTCAGAAAAGGTGTGAGAGTCTGCCCCACCATTCTGTCCTCTCAGCACTTCCTCACCTGTGTTCATACACTTGAGGTGGGCCCTCTTTAGTCCTGTTTCCCTGAATGTGAGAGTCTGCCCTGTCCACCTCACGCTGCACCCTTGCTTGTGCCTGTGCTTCACTTCCCACCCCCGCTGGTGCCATATCTTTGCTATTGTTATGACTTCAGTTTTCCTTAGACACAGATGGAAGGAACTTTTGCCCCAAAACATCATCTCTCCCTTCACTGACCATGCCACTCTTCACTCATTTTGCTTCAGCACTTGCCCTCATGTTATACACCGAGATTACGGTGTGGGTCCTTGCATTTAGAGCTCTTCTCTTGCTTGCATCTCCAACCACCTCTTTCTAGCATCCCTCCTTTCTGCCTTGGCCACGTACCAGACTTGCTGCCCAGTTCATGCCTTTATCTCCACAAGCGTCTGTTTCTGGTTTCTTTCCCAGTGCTCTTTAGACTCCAGGACAACCTTCCAAGTTGGCTGTTCTCTGCAAATTCAAATGCCTCCTTAAAACACACTTCTGCAAGGCTTTTCTGAAATGAGCCTTCCTACCATCCTAACACTAGCCTGCTGCCATGAGTCTGTATCCACATCCTTATCACAGGCCAATTCCAACAAACACCAGTTTCTGAGATATCAAAGATACGCCATTTCCTTACCAAGCAATGCAGACTTGATTTAAAGCTCTGCTTCGCCCCTGTCCTCACTCACATTTGTTTTGTAACAGCTTTATACCCCTCTAACAACAGTGAAGTTATTTCTGGTTTGCAGTGTTGTGACTTGTGATCAAAACCAGGCCTATTGCCTATCTCTAGATATAAAAACAATGGCCCACAAAAACATTGCACAATACACTATTCTTAAATATCTAAGACGAAAGCGTGCAATTCAAGAATTATTAGAGCTGGGCTACAGCAGCATCCTAAAAGGCTAAGCAGGTCAATTAGATTGGTCCTTATAACCCCGAGAGTGATTACCAACAGCCATCAGCACACTGTAACTGCTTGTTTAGCAAGTGAGTCAGACAGCAATAAGGACTTTTAAGCAGCCAGCAAAAGCACTCATACTCTTCTACAGGAGAAGTTTATTATGGAGCTCAGCATCTGTGTCTTGCAGCTGCCAAGTGTCCTCCATGTGTTGTTACAGCTGCTGATTCTGCTGTTAAGGAAGGGGGAGCAGAAGGATGAAAGGAGGCAGCGTCAGGAATGTTCAGTTGCTGTAAAACACTGCCAAGCAGATATTCATGTTATCTGCGTGCACAAACTAAGCCATCTAAACATGTGAGCTCACGGCTCTTTGCCGGCTGGTCCTACACTACAGAGAAATCATGTGACAAAGCCACTAGACACTTCTCAGACTACTCCAAATACAGGATCTGATGAAACCCTGAAGTAGCATACCCAGCTATATCAGTTTTGTGACGTGACATGCTCTGACTTGTGAGGACAGACAAGAAAAGAAGCAGGAGGCTTTGGGAAATGCCAAACCAAGGGGAAGAAAACTGACCATTTCACAGGCAAGACAGTGAAGTGGTCCTCAGTGTCAGCCCACCGCTGTATTTTCAGGTACTGTCACACCACAATTCCACTTAATCCCACAAAAATAATTCTGAAGTATGTCATGATACAGGAGCTCAGCCACTACCTGGTGCACTAAGAGCACAGCTGAATTTCTAGAGGCCAAAACTAGGTCCTTTATGTCTCAGTGGCTGTGGGCTTATGTCATGAATTCCTCCCAGAGAAATCACATTGCCCTCCAGTACTGAATGATCAACTAATCCCTGCTAATTCTGGAATGCAAAGGACCACCAACATGACCTTGAAGCAGGATATTGTGCTAGTCCTGGAGCAGCCTCACTTTGATTGCCAGACCAAAAATGCATCCCAAAGGGTTTGAACATACTTTTCTTCAGTTTGACTATGCCAAGCTTGTTGTATTGATCCATGGTACTGTCAAACATAGATAGGATCACAGGATCATGGGATGATTTAAGCGGGGGGGGGGGACCTAAGGAGGACACCTAGTCCAACCTCTTGCTCACACTTAACTGTTCTCAAATATAGACCTTTTTCCTGTGTTCCCATTGATCTCACCCAGCTGACAGTAAGCAGCGCACCAGGCATTTCTTGCCCCACTGGGAGGTGAAAAGCAATAAAATTTACTTATATGTAGGCCAGCCTTTCCCACTGGAAGCATCACACAATGAACACAAGTTTTGTTACAGAGTGCTGAGAAGACAACTCTCTTTTCCTGTTGCCCTCCGAAGTCAAGCTGACTCCATTTAACTTACAGACACCTAAAGGCCCTCTGTGAGCTAGGACCTAGAAAACCCAAAGAAAGATTACAAACAAAGGTGGCAGGCTGGGTCGTAGCCTGGCCTTGAAGGCAGCTGAAAAGCAAAGAGCGCCCTTGGAGGAACATCTGTAGAAATACGGTGAACAAAAGTGAGGTCTAGCAATTTTCGTAGTCTCATTTCCAGGTGCTGGACCATCTCTTTTTGTTAAAAGTGTACTTTGCTCCAGTTTTAAAAGAACATGAGGGAAAAAGCAGTCCTGCAGTCTTAAGTCATGCAGCTGCCCTCCTCTGCCAGGCACTTCTGCCCTCCATCCTTAACCACTCCAGTGTCAGATATAGCCTGTACCTCTGGCTGTGGGTGCTGACAGCCAACATTTAGGCTATGTAAGTTGCTTCCATGGGCCCACACATGTACATACAGTCTGTAAATACTGGGCCCCAGGGAGCTGCTCAGCTGGGCAGCCTGTGGTGCTCCCTCTCAAGCACTTCGAAATGGGTGTGACCTCCATGGCATTACGGCCTGGGTGCTCAAAGCGCTTCTTCTTGGGCTGGCTGCCCTTGCTTCTTGCCTCCCTCAACAGGAGCTCTGGCACCACTAGTCCTCTGCCTCCTGATGGGAGAGACACTGCAGTTAGGACACACTGGTGGCATACCACTCCATTTTCTTGCCCTTCTACCCTCTTTGATCCCTGCCCTCAATCTTTACAGATGCCATGGAGAAAGCATGGGATAAGGCTGTCAGTCTTTCCTGAGCAAGATGATGACGTGCACTGTCCTCTGACTTGTGGAGTCAAACCTGCGGAGCAGACTTGTGGCACATGTGAACAGCAAGCTGTAAGCCGTGTCACGCTCCAGAGCCAACCATCCCTTTAGGAGTTCAGAGTTACATACAAGTCCAGTCCTTCCCTTGCCTCCTCTGCGTGTAGATGTTGTCTCTGAGATATGTCCCACTGCCCTCTTGGGAAATTTTACTGCCCATGTTTGCCAGGGATTAGCCAGCCTGTGAAAAGGACCAAACAGCATGCTACTTCTGGTTCTCAGGTGACATTAGAGGAGCTATTCCATCCAGGGTCATTTCAAGGAGAAGATTGCTGGGGAAGGACAGACCTCATTCTCACTGGGAGCAGCAGGGGTGATGGGTTTGGGTGGTTACCTGCTCTCTGGGGATGCTGTGGGGAGAGGGCACAGAAGTGCTGAGCTGCGATGTAAGTGTGTGGCACTGTGGACAGTGCCAAGTGGTCACCTGGGACATGTGTTAGCAGCCCTGACGCGGGCAGACAGGAGTGCCCAGTGCTTTGGGGGTGCCTTGGGGATCTTGTGGTGCCTGGGTACTCCCCGGTTCTCTCCTTGCACCCCTGTCTGTGGACACTCGAGGGGTGATGCAAGGGCCAGATGGGGATCACGTCTCCTGTGAGCAGCTGTGACTGCCATGACCAGGCAGGATAAACAAGCCAGAGAGACTATTCACATACCACGGGTGAGGAAACCCCAAAGAAAGCAACATTAAGTATCCACTAACTCCAGCTCTTTCTTCATGGAGTTAACTCCAAAAAGCAGCACATCTGGGAGAAGAAGAAACAATCTTTAAGAGGAGATATGAAACTGAGGTCAACATAAAGGCCATGACACTTTCCACAGGAGAGAACAAATTGGTGTATTCGAGTAACTAGATGTTTTTTGTCCAAGGGTTATTTAAAATAAAGGAGGAGACATAAAGGCACTTCAATGGCTGTGGGTAAACCTGAGCTCAGGGGTGTGTGTGT
>Ga0065711_1004058_pt1 | contig 25175 bp, 14 predicted proteins | sample Hoacrofraction12_FD_59098 | JGI IMG/M metagenome (GOLD analysis project Ga0065711, IMG submission 59098) | Hoatzin crop microbial communities from Cojedes, Venezuela - Epithelial fraction 12 v2 (version 2) | ecosystem: Host-associated > Birds > Digestive system > Esophagus > Crop | place...
TATTTAACACACACACACACACACCTGGTTCGAGTCTCTCATCAGATATGCACACTTCCTATATTATCCTAAGTAGTGGGATTAAGGAAAAAGAAACTAACCCAGAAACAACATCTTGCTCTGTTTACACTTAAATCCTCCTTTTGTTCTACACAGACTGTGTACTAAACCAGAATGCGGTGTACTAAACCAGAATGTGTATACAAACTTGCACCTCTAAGGAGTTACCACTTTAACATAGTTACAGATACTTAGATATTCAGTGGCTCACAGTCCCTGCAAATTTTAATACAAGCTCATATTTTTTTCAACATCTGACTTTTGATCTATCTTTCTTGTTTTCAAGGTGTGCCATTCAATGCTCACTTATTTTTGTCTCCATCATTCTTCAGTGTCAGTGGACAAAGACACATGCAAAAATTCCTTGAATGTTTAAATGTTGGGGGAATGAGCATTTGAAGATTTCAGTGCAGATCTGAATCTCTGTGGTCTGCAGGAGGCTTTTCACCCTCAGAGCAGGCAGTCTGCATCACCTTTTAAAGATGGCTTCTTTGATCAGGATGAAAATGGAGGTAAAACTCACTTCTCCCACACTTTCATGCCATGTCAATACCTCTGGCTCTGGAAATACTCACAACAAAGTTTAGGGAACATTTTTTCTTTCATATATAGGAACTAAATGCCCCCCTTCCAACTCAAATCCATCTACAATCACACATGACCTGAGCATCTAAAATCCTCTCTTCCACTGCACTGCAGCATTGAGCTTGGATGGAGGGTGGAGAGGAAACAAAGTTCATTTTCACACACCTATTGCATATCAGAAGGAAGGACAAACTTTTTTCCTATGGTTCCTAATACAGACACAAGAGACAGTTTAAAGGTCACAATTCAGCCTGAGTTAATTTGGGAAGTGTCTTTACTTCACTCCAGCTGATTTATCCAGGTTTCCCCAGGAATTCACATTACCTGTATCCTATACTACCTACTACATCTACCCCTTTCTTTGCAAAAAAAGCTTCTTGGACATGTGCACCATCCTTCTTCCTCAAAGACCATGAGGCAATGTCCAGAACAGTCTCTCATCCACCACCTGGCATAAGCCCACCTCAGGCACAAGCTGGCCTTGTGTCACTGCTTGGAACGATTCAATAACGCCAGTCGCAAATGGTGGCCAGTAAACATCTGTTATTTGGAAGCAAGCGACAGTAGTGGCACAAGTCAATCTTATTTTTCCTCCTTACTGTCATTATTACAACTCTTGCTTCTGTAAAAGGAGGGAAATTCTATGCTTATTGCACAAGTGCATGTGAAAGTTAATGCTGGCAGAAGGCTCAATAATGGTCCCACAATACAGAAATACAAATCCAGGGGCTTTTTTTTAAATGAGACATCCCCACCCCTACACGTTTAAAATAGGTCACAAGCAAAGGAAATAAAACACAGCAACTTCAGGTGAAAACTGGAGATGTCCCGTACAAAAGAGGCAGAAATCCTGAAGTGATGTCTCCCATAGAAACTGTGCCTCGTCTGTACCACGCAGACAGAGATAACACCTTTAGAAAGGTCACTGCAGCTCCAGAGGCTTTGTCCAGCTTTAATATATGGAATAATTCTGAAACCTTGCAATCCAAAGATGGCATTTTAGAAGAAGAAACTTTTAAAATATGCCTGCTGTATCAAAACATACAGTGAACACTCTGAGGAATTATATGAAGCTCTACATATGTACAACAGACACAAACTGTGAAGCAGTGACAGTTATGAATTTCCTGCCATTTGTAAGGCTAAAACCATTTATTCGCTGCGTTAGGCATTTCTGTTAAGATATAGTGTTGCAGAATAGCAACAAATGTGCAGGGTGTTTTGGTATCAGAGAAAATACTAGATATTCATTATTGGTAGGCAAGCTGCATTATATCTAGAAATAGCAAAAGGGTGCGATGACTATTTCAATCTAAATCACAGCTGTCTTGGCAGTAACAATAAAACCTACTTCATATTCCCTTTACTGGGAAAGATGCCAATGTGTTCATATTGTCTATTTTCACTGCAACATTTAATTTTGCTTAAGGTAAAGGACAGCATCTCTGACTACAACTGTGGGGTGTTTAGACGTGAAAGTTCTTCTCAAGGAAGTTCTGCAAGTGCTGCCAAAATGAAGGCCACAAAGCACCTGAGCCAGCCATGAGAAACTCCTGTCTTCACCTGGATAGACACCTCTGAGCTGACTATGAGCAGAGATTGTAAAAGGGAAATTACTCATCATTCTGTTTTTCACGTGCAAAACAAAAATGAGAAGCAGTATCTCCAGAGATACCCTGATTGTTGTGTGTTTGGTTTTTTTTACCAGTGTGGCACACTTTTGCTCTGTATAGCCGTTTTCCAAAGATTTTAAATGCTAACTAATCCTCAGCATTCACGTAAGAGATGAGTGATGTTGTAAAGCAGCTGATGCCACCAGCCACCACTGTCTTCTGCTGGATGGAACCAAAGCAGTTCAGTTACGTGGCACCAAAGACGGTGCTGCAGCTCAAGGCAGGGCCCTGTGTGTGGCGCAGGACAGCCCAGGTTATCTCTGCTGATGCAAACTATGCTGCTGTGAAGTCCTACTTGGCCTTATATCTGACTGCTGGTATAAAGATGACCAACCAAATACTCAGTGAGACACAGTCTAGGATGAGTAGGAAGAGGCAGGTCACAGAAAACAGGAGCTTTCTGTTCTCTCAGTTACATATTCCTACATTCCTCAGACGTGGCAAAACTGGTGAGAAGGGCTGGGTTGAAAAGCTGGCCCATCGGGAGCTGAAACATCAGGAGCTGTAAACCAACTAGTAGAAGACATGAACCACATGGAAAAAATTGTACATGAGGGATTTGCCACAGAATTATGTACCTCTTATGTGTAATGGTACTAAGAAACCATGGAATTAAATGACATGCTCAAATTCATATTGCAAAATGGTAGGAAAGTTTAGAAAAGAAAACAACCTTTACTGTTTCCTGCTCCCCAGAGGTCCCCACTTCTGGTAGTCCAGCCCTGTCTCTGCCAAATGACTTCACTCCATCTTGTGAAATTCTGCACATCTGGAACAGAGCCAGTGTGTGGATGGGGCTTTAATCTACATGAAAATAAAACAAAGTAGCCTTGCAGGAATATCTAGAAGGATAGTAGGACATTTTATACTGATTTACATTTTTCATTTTTCTCCAAATTTATGTCTACCTAAATCCTTTCCTGCAAAAAAAGAAACAACTTTGCTTCTCTTCTCCCCAGAACCTGCACTGTTCAAAAAGAAATTCCCCAAGTGATTACTGAAAGGCCTGTAAGAGAAATGATTACAAATGGCTGAGTTAACTGCTCCGGACGGCCTCATCAGTCATCATAATGCGGTCTCAGCACCAGACTCATCAGGACACGCAACTTGTCATGACAGATGACACCTCTTCAAGAAGACTTCCTCCCATGGCTTTTCCCCAAGAAAGTCCTCCAGGGATGAGGTGCTTGCAAATAGCGGTCCTTAAGCAATAATCAAGGAGGAATCATCACCAGCTGCCTTCAGTGAGATGCTTCAGTGCTGGGGTGTTGGTGGTTTTTTTTTTTTTAGTATTACGTTTAGTGTCTGAGTGTGGAATGTTTTATCTGCGTGCACATCTTGAAATCAAAGTACTTTTGGCAGTTGCTCTAAAGGTGAATTTAGAGATGATGATAACAACGACAAATTAGGAAAGAGGAGGCCAGAAAAGGCTGAGATAGCACTGCTAGCCTCATGCTATTTTTCCACTGCCAGCCCCAAATGCTGTAAAACAATTTGCCATCTATGCCTCATTTTCTGCATCTAGAGAAAGAAAAGTATACAGACTTCTATTGTAAGTCTGCTATGGAAACTGGCAAGTTGAATTTTGGGGGGTTATACAGCACCGCCTACGATGAGGGCCAGACTAATACCTGTTATAAATAAAAGCCAACTTCTCATCCCATAGATACTGTTTTGTGAACTGGAACTCGAGACTGCTAATTCCATTTCCAGTTCTTCTTATCTGTAACGGGATCTAAGATAAATTGCGTAATTTCTCCTTTTGCCTTGTTTTTTCTGCTACTAAAATGGAAGTAATGATGTTCATGGGGCTTGGGAATCCTTGGATAAAATGCAGTAAATATTTTTATGAAGAAATGTCTAAGCAAAGTTTTAAAAATATCATTTCCCTTAAACTCTATTGTCCTGCTCCTCACATACAGTTTTTACTATGGCGAGGGTAAAAACCTTTTTTAAGAAGAACAGTTGGCTTCTTAATGACACAAATCTCAGTCACAGTGAAGAGGCAAACTCTCTGCAATGAACAGTTTGTTTGTGAAATTTGGCACTTGTTGGCTGTTTGCAAATTGTTCATGGACAGACCGCAGTGGATGAATACTTTGAAATTACTCAAATATTTACTGGGAACAGATTTCAGCCCTTGGGGTTTTTTGTTTGTTTGCTTTGTGTGGTACTCCAGCTATGCACCAGTTGGTCTTTCAAATGCCCGTGGTACCAAAGAGGTGCTGGATCCGAGCAGCAATCTGAATTTCTGCTTTGCAGGAAACTCCATGATTTCTCTTTCTTTCAATTCCACGTGTTGGAATGAACAAGAATAAATCTGAAGTTTCCTGGAAATAAAATCTTATATAGGAAAACAGCTTGGGACCAAATGATTTTGTGTAGAGGAATTAAATTTTAAGAGTTTCATGTCAATTTTACTGTAAAGCATATTCTAGCACAGTTGCAAATGAAGTAAATGATCCAAATGCTTCACTGTGGTAAGGTCAAAACATTTCATTTTGATTTGCTCCCTCGCTGAAAAAGACCTCAGCATTTTGTGTAAATTGATATATTTCCATAGGAAGTCTAGTTTTCAAAATTATATTTCCTGATAGAAAATCTGCCATTAGGAAACAACTTAAGTAATTCTAATTCTTATGCATCTGACAAGATATGACTTTGCTATGCAGCTGCCAGAGCACCTCTCTGGGAATTCTCTGACAAGGACCTTGAACTGGAGAAATCACTCAGTTTGGCCAGTCTGGAAAAACTCATGGAGAGTCAATGAGCTCTTTTAGGAAATTTAGTAAAGAGCGAAACAGAATGAGCACAGCCATGGTAAACTCATAAAAAATTCAAATGAAAGAAATTCTCTGTTGGCTACAAACTTCAGATGGATGTTTATTTTTATTGACAGAGAGGGAGCTGCATGTCAGAGACAGCACAACACACTGGGAATTACAACAGACTGAATCCCCACCAGAATGATGCTACTGCTCCTTATATCCATACCCTTCCTTGATAACACTGGTAGGCAGTTTCGGAATGAAAAACACACATTCTCCTTTCCTTTGCAAAAAAACCCGGCCCTTCTGTTCACAAGCTGCCTGCACCTGTAGTCCTAGCTGCACCGTTAACGGCCTTACAGTGCAAGCAGCTGATCCACCACTGAACGCACTAAGCTGAACTGGCCTGTGTGAAGCTGCAAAGAGCCACTCTGAAAGTCTGCGTCCCATCAGGGAAGCAAGAGCATTCAGCCTTTTCATAATTTCTGGTTTCAATTTGGGAGAAGTCTTTTGAAACAGTCAGTTTTACGAACTTCTTCCAAGGCCTGACTAATATCCTTCTGTCAATGACAGTGTTAGCAATCACAGACATGATCAGGTGAGGATTTGGGGTATTTTAAAGGTTCTTTTCATACAGCTTAGCAAGTAGAAATATCTGCCGCCAGTATCACCTTAGCAGTCAGCGCTCCAGAACTCTTTAAGGAACTGACTATGCATTACCCACGACTACAGTTTGAGACATTCTAGGAAACCATAAAATTACACGAAGAACAAGTATTTATATAAGTAACTTGTTTTTCAAAATTGCTGTAGAGAGTTATGTTGTGTTAAAATATTTGCTGCACACCACAATGGTGTCTTAGAGCATCTTCCCTCCTCTAACCTGCACGCTGTGGGGATGACTACATGGGCTTTAGACACAAACTTAAACTGTCTCACTTTGCACATTACAAAAATCACCCCAGATTCAACTCACTCAGATGATGTGTTGTAGATCTTAGACTCACATATCTGTACTCCTACCTATGAAAAAAGTACTTTGTGAAGGTAGGCAGCCTTCTTTCCATCCCATTTACTGAAAGAAATCTAGGCAAGAAAAACAGGGAGTATGCTTTTCTCCCATGATAACTTTAACTCAGGAGAGACTCTGGATCAGCAGGGTGTCTTTAAGTCTGTAAAGACAACTGGAGCAGGTAATAGAGAAAGAGACCACCATCCTGTGGATGAATTGCAGCTTGCAAAGAGAGGGTATGAATAATTTGATAAAGGTTCTGAATTATACATAAGTGACCAGATGATGCAAAACAACAGAGCACGGTAAGAGGTTTTTTACCACCAGATCACTAACTGCACTAGCTGGCCATCAAATCAACTCTAATACAGTCTGGTGCTCAGGTTCTTGTTTTCTCTAGGACTCTTACCCACATCTTGATAATAATGGCCCCAGTAAGATATTTTAATACTGAGAGCATCCTCTCCTTCCCCCCAGGTTCTCCTCAGTGCTTATCCGCCTCCACCTCAGGTGCCCCTAAGCCATTATGGCCTCCTGCTCATGGATGTCCTATAGTCATTTTTCTGGGCTGCTAGAAGCAGTCTTCAGGAATTGGGTATATCTGCTTCAGTTTTGCTTTACTTCTTCCCCTCCCTTCCTCTACTCAAGAGAAGCACTAGGGACAGGCTCTCTCCATGCCCTCTTTTTTTACATCCCTGCTCCTGCCCCGTGACTGGGTGCAGGAGGCCTAGGATTTCTCATGCCATCAAGAGGAAACTACTTTCTTGGTTCTGGGAGCTCAAACCAGCAGCAGCACTGGCTCTGACGGGAAGTCACCCCTGGCATTTAGCAGCCAGGTGCATCTTCCCAGGGTAAAGTTTGGTCTGGAGCATCTGAAAGACACTGAAGGGATGACAGGGTATAGGAGAAGACTGACTCTCATGGTAAGAGACTGCGTATGTTCTCCTGTGGATGAAACCTGCCTCTGTCCAGCTCATATAGAGTTTTTGATTAGTACTTGCCATCTCAGATGCCTGTGCTGCCTGACCACCCACAACCTAACATTTATGAGGGAAATAGTGCTAACTTGTCCAGTCTGCCCTTACTGGATTGCTTAAAATAGTAATTAACCTGTTTTTCTGCCCCTTGCTATCTCTGGAGTACACCTGCTTACATGAGGTTGATCAGAATCCAGCTCACTACTCACAGGAATTAACATCATTATCTCCTTGTACAGGCTGCCTGAGCCGTAAATTCACTTCCCCGCTCTGAGTTTTAATCTGGCACTAGGTCTTCTGCTTTCTGACCACTGCATTCTGGGCTGCATGAGGGAACATCAAGAACTTTCCCTCCTTCCTCTCTGTATCCTATTCCAAAATGCAGCGTGCCCTGCTTCTCAGGGCACTGGCCTCTGTGTCTCCAGCAGCACCTAACCCGCCATTTCCACCATGACCAGTTAGAGCTGGAAACTTCCAACAGCACATCCACTAACAGTGAAACTAAGACAAACTCTCCTGAATTTTGAGGCGTGCAAAATCAAAATCCAGTCTGGAACCCTGGCTTGGAGGGATCTGTATCAGCTCATGTCCAGTAACTGCAGAGTATGATGCCACTTCTATTGTAGTCTAAAAAAGATTTATCACAGACCTATCACTATTGACAGGTCAATCAGAGCACTGTAATCAAATCCAAACTGCTACTTTTAAGTCTATTTTTGGGAAACCTCGACACCAGACAATCAGATTTGATATGGGATGAAATAAGCAAGATTGCTCAGAATTTCATCGAAAATTTTTAAGATAATCTGTCTTGCTTTTTTTTCTTTTTCCATTTTTTTATTCCCCCTTAATTGAGTTCCTCTCTCTTCTAGCCAATGCTGCTTTTCCAGTAATACAGGTTCAGGCTGTATCTTTATCAGCCACAGAAACAGATCAGCATGCCGCAGGCACACAGGTTCTCTTCCCTTTTTCCATCCAATTTTGCAAGTGTTGAAGGTCAGTATCCAAATGATCACCTGCTTAACCAAATTGAATTACACCTCCCAATTTTTAATATAACTCTACTGCACAGAAATCAGCTGTGTAAAAGTATTATAATGGGACTTTATATTAATGCAGCAACAGTACTCAGCCAGACAATGAAAAATGCAATAAATTCCTAGCCTGCAAACACAACCTAGGGTCAGACTTAAGCTGGGTTTCTTCTGTCCTTATACAGTGCACATAGTAGCAAAAATGCTGTAGACTGAAATAATGGTCTCGGTAAAACCTGTGCAGTCCCAGTGCTTTCAGTGGTCAGGGTAGGGTACTCACCAGAACCTGGGTTAACAGCGCCATTATAGACAGCACTCAAGCGCCCGAGAGCCTCGGGCTCTGTCAGCTATTATTTTTAGTGGATGTAATACAGGAAGATGGAGATTCCAGCTTGCTCGAAGCTGAATTGGCTCTGCGATGCTAACAGAAGTAAAAAGCAATAAAACCCACCATGTTGCCACTAACAGATTTTATATGTGTCTGAAGGTACATGGGGAGTTACTCTATTGATTAAATAAGGACCTTTTTTGAATAGTCATTCTCTAGAGTAGCATTTTAAGATTGGTAGTGAATTACATTCATTTGGGGATTTCATCAGGATGCCGTGGCATTCACAGCTTTAGCATGCTCCAGTCTTGCAGTAAGAGCAAAACGTCCTACAATACCTACCTGCAAGGTTGGTTTGCAGTGAAGCAAAATTCAGCACAATCTATAGCTACCATGAGGTCAAAAGCCATAGATTTTGCTAATATATAAACCTTCCACGTGCTGGCTAAACATCATGGATATACTTTACCGAAGAAGTAAAAAAAATCTTCTGTGTGGTTTAAGCATTATCTCTACTAGCACCTTACTAGTGGCTGAGCTCCAGGCAATACAGAACTAGTAAAAATCCTAAAACCAAGTGGGATACAATCTAATGCCTGCATCCTCTGGCAGAATCAGAGAAACAAAGCTTCCTCTGTCAATGTATTGATTCTTCCAGGCTTGGCTCATTTTTTTTTGAACAAATATTCTTTGGAACTTAACTTCATCCTGAAATGGTGGCAGTAGGGAGGAATATAATATTTTCTGTTTTTAACTGAAGAAAGTTGTGATCCAGCAGGTAAACATGATCTCAGGGAGCTAGAGAGGTAAATTTACTCACTGCTGAAAACAAAGACAGGAAAAGGTTTCAGACCAGCGAATTTCCTTCAACTCAAGAAAAACTTTCCTTGTAAAACATTTCTAAAGAAACTTCTTGTTAAATTCAGCAAATTTACTGGAATTACATGGAGAATGAATAAAGGCCACTGCTACCTAGATTTATTTTTCAATTTAGCCTAAGTTTTGTTTTAAAATCAAGTATGCAGATGACAATGAACCAAGGGGTGCAGCTAGCATGCCAGAGGGCACGGCTGCCATCCAGAGGGACGAGGACAGGAGAGGGGAATCGGCCAACGGAACCTCGTGAAATCCAGGAGGACAAATGCAAAGCCCGGCACCTGGGGAGAACAAACCCCTTGCAGCGATACAGCCTGGGCACAGCCTGGCCGGGGAGCAGCTCTGCCAAAAGGGCCTCGGGGCACAGCAGGCTGGACACGGGCCAGCAGTGCTGCAAGGACAGCAGGCAGCATCTTGGGCTGTACCACCATCATAGACAGCAGGTTGAGGGAAGTGATTAGTCTCATTTGCTCAGCACTTGTTAGACCACCGGATCCAGTTCGAGACACGTAGTACAAGAAAAACATCAGTTAACTGGAAGGAGTTCAGGGGCGGCCACTGAGCTGGCCGGGGCAGGAGCACTTGCCCTGTGAGAAAAGGCTGTGAGTTGGGGTTTGTTCAGCCCAGGGAAGGGATGGCTTGGGGAGACCTGACAGCAGCCCCCAGCACCTAGGGGGAAATGACCGAGAGGTGGAGCAGAGCTTGTTGCAGAGATGCGTGGTGGGAGAACAACAGACATGGTCATCAATTGGAGCTGGTAGGGTTCTGACTGGACATAAGAGGGGGAAGAAAAATCCCTGTGGGAATGACACAGCCATGGGACAGGGGCCAAGAGAGGATGTACAGGTTTTCAGGCCCTGACTGGACAAAGCCCTGAGCAACCTGCTCTAAAATCAATGTTGGCCCTGCTTTGAGCAGGAGGCTGGACTAGAGACCTCCCATGTTCCCTTGCAACCTGAATTGCTCTAAGATTCTATGAAAATAATTGTTGTGAGCCATAGCTCATTTTCAAGAGGACTCAGAGAACTGAAGAGGTTTCATTTAAGAAAATTATGACTTCTGACGGTTTGGTAGAAAACCTATTTTCAATGCTTTCCATCAGTGAAAGCACAAAAGCAAAATTCAGCTTGCATGAATCCCAGCAGGTCAGCACCAAAATATTTTGCCTACAGATACCTTTCCTGGCTCTCCTGGGTACTTCAGGCACTCAATAGCTTCATTTTGCAGATGTAGCATCAGATAGTCAGTTTAAGTGGCCTGCTCATGTTCATACAGATCTGTATCAGAGCCCAAAGTTAAAAGGCATAATTTACTCTTATTTTGCACCAGAAGCACACCTTCCATGCATTCTCTACATAGAACCTTTGTACGATGACTATGTTTTTAACACAGCTTCTTGGTGCTTCTTCGCAGAATACAATACTGTGTAATTCACTACAGAGAATAGCAGAGACTCAAACCTCAGCACTGAGCTTTAAAACAAAAAATAAACAGAATTTCCTCTTTTTAATTTTTTTTTCCATTCTATTTGTGTTCTAGGAAACTGGCCTAATAATGCCACAGTAATTCTATAAGTTCAGCTTAATCTTAAACAATAACAACAAATGAGTTTCATTTGATCTGTTCAAACACAGAGCGTGTTTGAAAAAAGTGCCAAGGGCTGCTGGTGTTAGAGGGATATTGGCAGAAGCCGTTTCCTCAGCTATAGAAAGGAGGAAAGGAGACCATTTTTAGCATTTGCTGAGGCAGTTGCAGCAGATTAACTTTAGATCAATGAGTTGCTTGATTATTCTGCTTCACTCTCAAGTTTCTTTCAAGGCTTCTCTTTACCAACCAGGAAAATAAATATACAAGTTGAAAACACTCTCCCAGTCTTCATTCATAAAGAAGGGATTTTTCAAAAGTGACTGTATGTCATCTGCAGCAAGGCAGAGGTGCCAGAGTGTCACTGGGTGTCACTAACTACCTAGTGATGCAGTGGGCAACCAGATGCATTTTCAGAGGGGCTTTGACAACTGCAGCACCCTGGGGTTGTGACTGTGTTCTAGCTGAAAAACAGGAAAAGAGTACACGATTCCCATTTTTGCTCATATGAATCCCTCGCAGTTCTAAACTACCCTTATGTTTCTCTTTTTCTTCTTTTTCCCCCACATTACCCCATTCCTGGCTCACGAGTCATTTGGAGGACTTGCAGAATATTCTACCTGCATGCACATTCTCCAGCCCCACCTTGTGCTCAGCAGAGCTTGGAAAAAGTCCAGCTGGGGAACTCAGACCTTTAGCCGGCATAGTGAGAGCAGCACGCTTGCAACCATGTTGGGAGGCATCAGCTTTTGCCTACAGCTGTCTGCTCAAAGATCCCCAAATATGCCTTTCCAGAGCTCCTTACCTCTGCGCCAGCCCTCCTGATGCTGTGTCGCTTGCTCACCGATCCTGCTCAGATCCAGCTGCCTTTAGGCACTGTGTTACTCTACCTGAGATCTTCCAGATAGGCAAAAGAGCTGCCTCCTCCACATCCACTATCAGTAGCAGTCACCCTCAGTCTTCGCCAGGATCCGAACAGCCTCTGGAGCAGAAGGCTTCTAGGAAAGCCTTTTCTCTAAAGGCTGAACACAGTGAGGTATCTGGCACAACAACACTGTGAAACTGGCAGATCTATGCCCTCTGATTTTAGTCATATTTTAACACAAATACTACTGCAGAAACTTCCAGGCCCCACTTGACTGTCTTAAAAAAATAATTTATAGTAATATTTTGAAAGCTAATCTTCAGTGAAACTATCTCTAGAACAAACTCCTCCAGCATATAACGCTTCTTATTCTTCAGTGAGTAGAAGAACAATAGTCTGAGTTTCGCATCACTATTTTTCGAAGCTATGCCTGTTTCAGAGACCAGGTCTGCTTAGCAGACAATTATTCCTCTGCCTTTTGACGGCAATCTGCCTATGCCCTGAAGCAGAGCTTAAGCCTTCCTGAGGTTGTTATTTTTCTCTTTGTTCAGCTTTGGTTTGCTGAATGTTTAAAACAAGATACACCATCCCTCTCTGGACTGACATCAGATTCTTAATAAGAATGCTCTGGGATTTCTCCTGTATCTGGCAAAGTCCTCTGTCCTTTCAGTTGCATAAAGTAATGGAATTTGTAGTCATATAAATGCATTAGTGTTGGACAACGTGATGAATAGACTTGTATATTTGTACAACACCGCAAATGAGTATCATAATGTTTTACTGCCTTGCAACTAAGAAGCCACTGCTACAACCATTTGCTCATCTCTGTACACAAGATATCCATTACTCCTAAGGGTGTGAATAAAAAGTTCGCCAAACTGAGAGACATAGTAAGACAACTGTTAACGATCACATTTTTTTTAGAAAAAACGACACAAATGTGATTGATAGACAATTACTGTATCTTCCAGTGTGTACCTGCCGATATTGCTTCTAACTAAAATCACAGCATAATTTGCATTGCAGCCTTTTCTCGCTGTTTCTTCCTCCCTCTTCTCTAGAGCACCTCTCATTGCACATGAAAACACAGACACTGCATGGACTCCAATGCGCCCTGGTTCCAGATCAGCCAGGAGTCTTGCACAGGTCCGGACTCATGTATGAGCCATGGTTTTTCTTCCAGCTGAGGTCTGGATTTTCAAAGGAATCTAAACAGAGTTAGCTCTGTACGTCCCACACAAATTCACTTGGAGCAGCCCAGGACCTTGCATGGTATAGTATTTTTGTTTCCGCACACGACTAACATGGAGTTAGTCCTCATATGTTTTACATCCATTGGCACCTTCCCCTCCTCATTGCCATTATTCAGGTGTCCTTCATACAGAAAGGGTCACAGCCAGCTCCTCACCAGATTTCCAGAACCAATTATACAGGATTCCTCATAAAAGATGGCATAAGGGTACCACTTGAACATTTGCTCCAGTCTTGCAATTACATTTACACAGCTAAGCTCTTCTGGAAATCTCCAGGTTTCTTAGGATCTCACTTGTTTGGACTCGGAGCCAAGGATTAAGCTTTCCTTTAAGGAACATGCAACACAAACATTTCAGGGGTATGTTAGCACGAGAACCACAAAGCAAAATATGGAGGCACTGTTTACCTTCCTAAACTTGGCTTAGCTTGAACAAATACCATAAAGAAGGAAAAGCAATAAAACTGAAATGCTGCTCCAGAACGCTCCACCTGAAGTGTTTAAGACAAGAAAAGAATGAAGACTAAGGTAAAAATCAAAGGTATATGGATTGTTCCCTTTGCTTAGGGATATTAGGGAACTAATTCAGTCTCCTAATTCCCCACAGTGTAGTGATTAGTCAGAAGAAAGGGATTTTCACATGGTTTACCGCCTCCTTGAACCACTTGGGCAGTGGAAAACAGCTAGAAGCCTTGGAAGTCTTTGTATCTCTCAAACTGGCAAGATCCATTCAAGGATCTGGTCTACAGTGAGCCCCATGGAAAAAAATAAGGTTTTATTCTGAGCACAGCTGTTCCAGTCTGTTCCAGAGCCTGACCAGCAGTTTTCTGAGCCTCAGATTCAATGGCTGTTCAGGACAGAAGCCTCAGGAATTTTGGTAGTTTAATTTCTCTTCTGCTTACTAGCAATGTAAGATTCCCCACACACACCATGCTATTTCCCTCAGTCATGTTTCCCACGAAGTTATTTTCTCAAGCCTTAAGAAATTTGAAAAAAATACGAACATGCATGCATGCATATAATACATATATGCATATGATATACATGCACACACTAGCAATTCACCTGACTGACTGGGGGTAGAAATCACTTATTTTCAGCATGTAATCAAAGCATCGACTTTTGGCATTTTTCAGAGAATATTTTTTTCAAATCTTTCACATTCATTGCAATAAAAAGAAAGAAGCTGGGTTCTTTGTCCAAGAGCCTTCAGATTTCAAAAAGATATTTAAGCTTAACATTTACAAGTCAATTCTCCCTTGACAATGTTGAGAACTTCCATTAAAGCAAAAATTATTATTAGCATTGTGTAACCCTTTGTAAACGGGCCCATTGTTCAAATAAACTGACCTCTGCAGCAATTGACCTTAACATTGCTCAAAAGCTTGACAGTCAATTATCTTCTGATCCCCTTTCAATGGGCCTTGTGACTGGAACAACCAATCCATCATGTGGAAGGTAAGTATAATAGTGTCTCACGGGCATTTCTTCACTACTTATGCCATAAACACACTGCTGTAGAATAAATTGAGAAATTCTGTCTCAATCCCACTGAAGGGTACCTAAAAAGCAACAATACACCAAGAAGCTATTCTCCTTTACAAATATCTCTGAATACATAATGAAAGCCACAATGAAAAACACCTAATGAGTTGAACACAATGTCATCTACTTCTTGGCGATACCATCAGACTCACACACAGTACTGGACTGTACTGGACTGTGCCTCCACCAAATATCACAACTCTGTTAAATCTGTAGGACATGGATTTTGGGGTGCTACAGGAAGATGCAATTCTCTCTCTCTCTCGCTCTTTTGCTTCCAGTCAATTTGATCCCACTGGGGGCCAGGGACCTGCTGCCAGTAGGGGTTTGCAACATAGCTGAGACTACCCTTCCCTCTCTCTGACTTCCAAAGCACGCTCCCCCCCTTCGCTACGTACCACTGCGACCCCCACATTCCCCGGTCAGCCCACAAGGATGGGAGCCCTCTTCCATCACTCTGCCTGGGTGAGCAAGAAGAGCCTCCAGCACAGCAGCACCACTGTCACCCTGGGGAGACATGCACATGGCTGGATGAATATTGTGGAGACTGGAATACTGCTGGTGCCTGAGAGTCTCCCATTGTTTAGTGCCCTGGTCATTTACAGTCTCAACACTGTGATGGGCTTCATACATCACCCCTCCCCAGTGCCGACTGAAAGCTAAAAGTGCTATTTGCCATTAAATCTAGAACAGTGAGGAGTTTCTTTTCAGCAATCAAAAAATCTTCTGCACTCGAACCTTTGAACTTCAGACTTAAAGGGTGATATAACTTCTAATATCACAGACTATACAATATTAAAACTACAGAAATACTGGTTTATTGCTAATAAAGTGAACTTCAACTGTGCTCAACCTTGCTCACACAACAGAAACTAATCATATCCCTAGCACACACATTTCTTCAGTAGAGACTACGCATCTTCACAGCATAGGCTTCCATAAAGAAGGCTCCATAGAAATATAAAACCCATTACAGTCTTTGTCCTGGCCTCTTGCGGGGGAAAATACAGACAGTAACCTGGGAGCTGGAGAGCAGCAAGGAAGAATTAAAACCCAGGTTTCTTGAAAAGACGGACAAGAAAGCATGGAGAAGAAAGCTGCAAGAGAGGAACAGCAGGCCAAGAAGCAGTAAAGCTCATTATACCGATCTTTAGCTGGGTGGTAAATCCTGCACTGCGATTCGTAACTCTTCAGTGATTCCTTAGCCCAACTAAGGTTTAGGGAAGCCTTACAAGTAGCCCTGTATTAGCCAGTACAAACGGCTGCAGCCTTCACTACAAGACTAACTTTGGAGTTATTCACATCTGAGTGTCTCTATGAGCTACAGCAGCTCACACACGCACACACTCACGTGCACTCACACTCAGTACTGTGCTCACACAGAGCAACTCACAAACGATGACAAGACCTGAAATTTCAAGTATATAAAAATAATCATTGCTAAGCAAAGGTGGTTCCTGATGGACAGAAAAGCAGGATGAAGTGAAGAAAAGGATTATTATGGTAGGATGAAAGCATTTGAAATTTATAAAACAGTTAAGCTAAAGATGAACTGCCTTGGCGTTTCATGGTACCTCCTCTTCTGACATTTAAAACATGCTTAAGATTATCCTGAATGTCAAAAGCAAATATATACCAAGGACAACCACTACAGGACTCAGCAGTAGTTTGTCTGTTATTACAGAACTTATTAGCCATGAGCAAAAGAACAACTGTGACTAATGGCTCTAAAAGAAACCATAGTTTTTTGATCCTCAGAGGACCATCCACCTCATTTTGTAGGTCTGTCCGGTCTACATAAGGGTCTAGCATTTCAGTACAAGCCACAGCCTCCTGGGTGTCCTCTGGTATGGAGACAGAACTCAGCACACCCGGTACAGCTGCTCGTTAGCTGCGGTGCTTTTCAGCAGTGTGAGACAGTTTAAGCTTGAGTCTACAAGACTCTGTTCCACAGTTACCTGCTTGCTCTTTCATGTGTAAGATGGAGGGTGCCGACCTTCTTTTGACTCCTTTTACTTGTCAGGGTTGATATCCCTAGCTGGTGATCAGATTTTACAATTCTGTGGATTCCCAACTCCAAGGAACTCAGCCCCCTTGGTGGCATGATAATATACAATTTAGCAAAATTCTTTGCTGTTCAGAGTAAATAATATTATGCATCTTGCAGAAGCTGAAGAAGTACCTGTCCTGGACCTCGAGTCAGCCAATGCCAATAAGGGACATGCAAACTATGAAAGAGCCCATCAGCTACTCCAGGGAAGTATTAAAGGCTTTCATCACTTGCGCACAGCAAACTCAAAGCAAAATGGCTACATTAGTGTGAGTGCAAACAGCAGACTGTAACAGGGACAGAACTCTGAAAATGTGCTGTATATATTTATTATAATGAGTGATCAATTGTAAAATGTGGGAAAAGTGCGTCTTCATTAAGCTAAGTTCTGTTTTCCAGCTGGAGACACAGCAGCAAGTTTAGATAACAGAAACAAGATCTGAGAAAAACAGTATAAAGTAGGATTACTTTACTTGATGCTTAGGTAGCCTACATCTACCAATTAGCTAGTTCCCACTTCATCTTGGCCATTTCTTCCATTACTAGAAGCTCCCAGAGGAAGCAATTTTGTAACAGGGAGCACCAGAAGGGAAAGTACCAGATAGCCAGCTCCAGCAAGTGTACATAATTTATCAGGATCCTAGAAGACAGTGCTGTGGAAAGCTTTGAAGCTTTATATAAAGTCCAGCCACAGGGGAGGAGAGTAACACTGGTTGCCACTATAAGCATTCCCTGTTTCTGTTGTGACCTAACCTATCGTCTCCAGCCAAGCTCAGCTCCATTTGTCCACGCGCTGTCTGCACACACAGAGAAATACATTGCCTGTCCCAAAGGCTTGCTTTGTGCTCCAGACAAAGCCACAGAAGACGTGTTTTGGCCGGGAGGGTGCTTAGCACTGCTGCACGGGTACTTTTGAAGACACTTGTTAAGCGAATACCCTGGCTCAGCATACGGGTATGAGTGTGGTGCTACACATACCAGCACCAGAGGTATGGGAGCGAAGTTTTCATAACTTCTGATCAGTGAAAAACTCTCAGGATATATTTGACAGAACTAGGAGGTGAAGCACAGGCTGCCAGTAAGTCCTGTTTGGGAGAATTGCCTGGGGCTACATACTCAAGTTTTACCTGCGAACTCATACGCATCATTACACCTTGTCTTGCAACAGCTGGGCAGACTGTTCCCTTATACGGGGAAACAGCCACTGTATTATGACCTGTAAGTGGTTGTTTCAATGGTGAAGGTGGGAGATGAATTGCTGGAAATGTGTGAGAAAGAAAAGCAAAGCGACCTGGTTGACAAAAATAAAAAAAAGTTTTGCTTTTTTAAAGCTCAGAATGAGAAGATTCTATAACACACAGGTGATGTGGATAAAGCTACTGCCAAACTGGTAGCATATCATGTTACTCATTCTTCATTGCCTGGTTATGATCTGAACTTCCCTCATGTCCTACCTTGGATAAAGAAAGGAAACACACTGCATGAGTGGTCTGTGTTGGCAGGAGCGGAGAAAGCAGACCTACATCAGTTACAGTTAAGTAGGAAAGTTTCTTTCTCATTTTTCATTCTTTTTAAGGATTAAAAACTTGTCCTCTTTGGAAGCTAAATAGGCCTTAAAGAAGGACCACTGAACAGCTAAAAGGTTTTTTTTATTTGTGTGTTTTTAATAGCACAAATAAAGAATCTCTGGCAACTCATGACAGGGTGACAAATAGGCAACCTCTGCGATTATTATTAGCCCATCTGTGAATATCCACAGTGGAGTGCTCTGAGGAGAAAAAGCATGAGACAGAAGAGAAAGAAAGTACTCTGCCATAATTTAAATTCATAAACGCAGAAAATATGAACACGTTTCATTGTAGTGTGTAGCCTTTAGTGCCAGGGACCTTGGCTCATAATAATTTAAACAGCCAACAATATAAGATTTATAGAAATAATTTAGTGTCTCTTAAACAAAAAGTCTGGCTTACTCATCTCATATGTATCTAGAACTAACACTTGAAAAAACAAAGCAGATAACAAAAGCCACTGGTATATTTACCAGAGTCTTAAAATGACATTACTAGCTTAACTTAGGTCCCAGCTACACTGACTTGCCAATCTTCACATGAATATTTTATGGGTACACAACAGCATGCATGTAGATGGTATTTTTCCAGGCCCAATTAGCATTAACACATGCAAAGGCAAACAGACAGAAATATGAAGAGAATTTGCAATGACCCCTGTGTTACCACAAACCCAGGGAACATTACATGCCAGCAAATGAGTGGACAGTAAAGGACATGGCTATACAGGTGCTAAAGCTGATGCACAGGAAGAGGGAAGCTCATGATGGAACTTGGATCTGGAGGATCTTCGAGAGGGAAAGAACTTGGTCTAGATGCTGAGGTAGACCAGAGTTAGTTCTCCTCATTTTGGGTGGGTTGGTTTGGTTGTTTTTAATGGGAAGAGAAAAATAAAAAGAAAATTTTGAAAATCTTCAGGCTGTCCTCCTCAGGAAAACAGACGACTTCCAAAATCTCAAATGCACAACCAGAAGGAGAAAAAGGACATGAAGTGTCCCAAAGTGACCCCTTGATCTTTTCCTGATCACCTAAAGGGACCAAACACTTAAATTCTCTCAAGCTAAAGTGTTTCCTTTGGCTATTAAATAACTTTGCAGGCTTTGCTTCACTATGATACAGGTCAGGTGAAGGGAATGGATGACTAGGTATGACCTTCAGGTGAGAGCATTCAACCAGGAAATGGGTTACTGAGGTTCTGCTTCAAAGAATATTCAATAGCTATACAGACAGCAAAATAGCTTCTGGAGAAGAAATTGAGAGAGACAGAGTGCTTGGCCAGCTGAGATTATCACAAAAAAGGGCTTAGAGGTCACCTGGACTTCTAAAGCTCAGTATTTTCATCTGCTGCCTCCCCAGTAAAAATGATTTGTTCATTTTTGCATAAGAACAAGTTTTTATTTATGTTCTGCATTTGCTTTCAATCCCTTCCCTCTTCTACCTCTCTGGAACCTCATTTTTGACCTGCCTGCGCAGGTATAAAAAGCTTATGTCTGCTGATCATTTGGATCCCTGCTATATTGTATGAGCTGAGGCCGCACTCTTCAATAATGCATGAAGCTGCAGCACTCGCTCCTGTGCTCAGAAATGCAAAAAGGATGTCTTTTAAATGGTTTGCAACGTGCCAGAGACAAATGAAAAGCAAGTTCAGTAAATACCAGCTTATCTCACAGCAGAAATTCACCTCTATGTAAGGAATCAGAGTAAAAAGTTCCATCAAAGTCCCACTGCTGTAAATTTAGGTTAGGTACTACGCTCTAAATTTCGTGCAGGATTTTTTGACACAATCAAATGTCCTTATATGTACTACAATAGCTCTTACCCAAAATTCACTCCATAAATTTAAGGGTCTGGCTAGACAGATGCATTACGGCAAGATAAACTAGCATGGGGATTTACAATGCATTGGCCACTCCACAGGAACTGCACCTGTCTGTGCTCTTACCCAGCAGTACAGGGGGCAATAGATGGATTTCAGAGGATGCCTTGTCCATGGGACACACCAGATTTGTCACACTGCTGCACTAAGACCACACCAAGCACAGGTGGAGCAAGCACCAGGATGTCTAAACCCATCCATGTGGATATGCCCTGAACATCAGCTTCAGATGCAGGATACAGGGTCCAGCGCACATGATTATGGCTCTCTAGAAGCTGGTCAGAGGAAACTGAAGAACCTGCTACTTCTCCATGCCAGAGCAAGGTCTATAGCTAACGTAAAGGCCTGGCTCTTCAGTCCTGTTGTCCCTCGTTCAAGCCTCTTGGACGAACACTGTATCTCATGTAAATGGTGATGTGGTACCTTATAAACAAAAGATCGCTCCTATTAAAAGAGATGATGATAGCATCACCTCTGTTAACAGAAAAATCAGATGGGCTGGGAAACCTCTAGCTAAGCTAAACTGTCTTTTCTGATGGGGGAATTTCCTGGGAATTTTGTTCACGATTATAGGTAACAATGAAAGTTGTGGGGGCCTTGGTTTGCTTAGGGCAGGGTATCAATCCCATAGGACTGACCCAGAGTCTTAAAATGGGGATTAAATATCTCCAGTTAACTCTACGATCAGGCCATTTTTGTAGATAAACCATTTTCTTTTCCTGTGAAGAGGATCAATTTGCAAGTAAAATCAGCTGTCCAAGATTTTTTTTATTCTGAAGTTGTTAATTTTTTAATTATTTAATAATTAATTTTGTAATAATGGGGGGCAATACTCATCCATCCCCTTCACAGATAGCAAAAATACTCAGAAAATAACAAGAATTTGTCTGGGATTTCAGTAATTTGTTTTCACTGGTTTCGTGTAGCACTCCACATACTGGGCACAAACCCAGCCTAAGCTCTCTTACTAAAAGGTACTTCCATAGAAGCTTGAAGTACAGAAACTCAAATGCTACCTTGAACTGTCATGTTTCCCTGAATCAAGGTCCCTGACAGAAACACCGAGACTCTCACGGTAAGAAATTGCTGGTTGTCTTGTTGCTAAATGAGTTCAGTTCATATCCATCATAACAAAAGTCATCTGATCTAATGCAACATTAATGCAGACACAAAAGGTACAGGAGAATCTATTGTCATTAAGTGATTCATTGATTTGCCGTTAAGGTGTTAGCATTTTAATTTATTTAAATTATTTGTTGCATGTTAAATGAGCAAAATAAATACGCACGTGACATTTTGCTCATCTCCTACTGTTCACAGAAGCTGTGTCAGCAATACACCCTGCTCACATTTGGCTCATCACAGCGACCTCGCCAGAGTGAAAAGTCAAACACAGCGTTCAAAGTCAAGGACTGAAATGTCAGACAACTCAATCCACGCCAAGGTCTTTACAAACGCTACGAGTCTTAACTGTGCTGAGCACCCACTAATAGTAAAAACAGAAACGCTTCGAAGGATAGAATCCCCTAAGGTGAAACCTTCTTTTCAAGGCCATGGCTTTCCAAAATACTGCATCCTTATCCTACATGGGATGATGAGACATGGCCCCGTTTCCTTAGCAGACTTTATGCCTGGCTGTGTTACAATGCACATTGCTTAACAGAGCTCACCTTGCTACTGCTTGGATCTAGTTCATGAATCTGGAGCATTGAGCTTGCTGTTTACCTTACCTTGCTGTTCATCTCATTTGCGAATTTGCAATTATTTTACAATTTCTCTAGATCTCTGATACAACATTAGGTAATAAGAAGTTTCTGGGGAATCCTGTGTAGAAACATTCCCTTTGTACAATAACTTGTTACCTCAAAGTGCTTAATTTACTTAATATGGCCTATATTGCTTTATGTAGTGCTTTATCATACATATCATATTGGATAAAATAAAATGCCTCAAACACGTCTTAAACTGTGCTGGATCAATACAGTAACTTTGTGATGTTATAGAATCTATGACTAAAACTTACACTGAGCGCATTTCAGAGCAATGCCTGCTGAATCTGTTCAGTCTGTACTTTCATAGTTTGGCGAGGAAAGAAAAAAAAAAGAAAAAAGATAGATGGGCAAAGGGGAAAATAAACAAGGTCTGTTTGGGGTCAAATAATGAGTATAACATGAAAAAGAATGCCCCAGTAATATGATCTCTCTGTGTAATTCATAGCCTGCTGATGCGGGCTCTCAGACATGGTGTGAAGACAGACTGCAGTCCCCGCTCTGCCTGGCTCAAAGCAGAGCCGGGAAGGTCCAGGGGTACGTCGCCACCCAGCTACTGGGGCAGCTTTACATTTGCTCTCCATCTCAACCAATACACAATTATTTCGGGTTGGATTCAACTGGTTTAGGAGCGAGGGAGGGAACGCTGAAATCCACCCTGCATCCTGGCAGGAAGGGTGTCTCAGAGACAACTTTGCTGTCCTGAATCTAGCAGAGATCTGAACATGGGTCTGCGAGGTGAATGTCTCAGCTGATACTAGGGAGAAGGGAGGCTCCTTGGTTTCTGTCTTGTGAATCTAAACAGCAAGACACAACAGGTCATCATTTTTAATTTTTCCTTCATTTTTCATTTTGGTTAAACTGTTTACCAACATTCCCCTCCTCCTTCCTGCCAACAATTTTAGTAGTTGAGAGCATGTTTCTTGGCTAAGCAGCTGCTCTCTTCAATCAAAATGAAGCAGAGCACGCACGTTCCTGCAGCAATAGCCTAGGTTTGGCCAGATTACCGATTGTTCACAGGATCTAGTGTCTCCAGCAGCAGGCCAGCAGGCAATCCCATATTGCGCTTGGTCCAGCAACAATTTTGTCCTTCTCTTCCCTTTCTTCCCCAAGGACATCTCATTCTTCCCTTTGTGTTTTCCCCATCCCATTGTGTTTACCTTCCCCACCTTGTACTGATGTAAATGTGCACAGTGCTGCAGCCTGAACTGGATCATACCCAAAGAACAGTGCAGTGTCTTACGTAGTCTGAGGATTTTTGTTTTTAAAGCCCTGCCCAGTTCACTGATTTGTGTTCCAGTTAAGTCCCTCAAATAAATGCACTGATGCAGTTATGATGAGGGCCAGGAGGACAGAGGCAGGAATGGGTGGATGTGGTGAAAATTCAAACTGTCTTTGCCACTAGAGACACCACAGAGTGAAGCCTTCACCCCTAGCAGGGTTGTCAAAAGATCAGAAGTGATTTTTTAATGACACCTGATTGATTCAGGGCTTTTGTTTTCTACACTCACTAAATTGCATATCTGCACTTAGCACAAAATTTGAGCTATGGTACCGGTGGGGGTAGAGAAAGCAGAAGATTAACAAGGCAGATTTGCAGTTGTGAATGAACCTTCAGACAAACTGGCAATTTTTATAATGATGAATACTCAGTCTCCTCAGTTCTTTCTTAATAGGATCATGAAACAAATTTACTGTGATCTATTAGGAAATGATCAGGCAAAGCTTCAAAAAAGTCACACAACCAAGGCCAATTTCAACATTGCTTTAGCAGGCAATTTCACCCAGAGATGAAAAATTCCTGGAACAGCTAAACCAATATTATGCAAAAGTATCTTGTATTTACCAAGAGCCAATTTTGAGTCTATCACCATAGCATCAAAGCAAACAACATCATAGCCTTGCAATTATAATAAGGATGAACTGATTTTGTCTCCCCTCTGCAAGCCCCAGATTTTACCATGGCCTTCAACAAAACAACGTGTTAATTCAATGTCATTTTTATTTTAACTATATAGACCCCTTCTTTCTTTGCCATAAGAATGAAGTATTAGGAGTTATACTTTGCTTGTGCATTGATATAACACTATGTAAAGGACTATGTAACAATCTTTATTTTCTGCCTCTGTAGCCGTGTCCAGTTCAGTTTTTCCACAGTTTGGTCAGGATGTACCAAAAGAAAGGAGTAAGACCATCTATTGTTAATAGTAATATTGCAAGGCATTGTAGAAGGAAAAATTATTGTCCTGCTGCCAAAGAAGGAACAGGCTGTGATTCTGGCCGAGATTCTAAAGAGATGCAACTTTTATGAAATGATAGCTCCACCCTACCCAGCAGGTGTATTCAGGCCCCTGGAACTACTTGATGGAGTTACATTTTACAGAACTCACGGTCCTGGACAACTTAGTCATACTAGGATTCTTCTGTCACAATCAAGAAGGCAGTATCCCATACCTGTGGAGTCAGAGCTACACACAGGCTGCTGAAAGCAGTGGCGATGACTCCATGCGTGACTGAGCTGTGGCGGACTCCTGCCACAGCAGCCACGCAGAGTGAAAGCTTGGGCCATCCATCTTCCTTAATGTTCCTGGATGCACTTTTCTATTTCAGATTCTACCGTTCATATTTATTCAGCATTTTGGATTGCTATATTTCCATCCTATCCCTATTATAACTTGGAGGAAGCTACCGTGCTGCTATCAAATTGCAAATAAAGTCAGGATATTGGATCACAGCCCTCATAATCCATCAGACATTGCAATTCAGAGGAAGCTCTGTAGGACCAGCTTGAAAGTTGAGGCAGAATCCAAACACTAATAAAATGTTTTCTTAGAGGAGCCGGTTGGATATGGAGGCATATAACCCACAACACTGCTCACGACCTTTTCAAGCAGCTATGTCTGCTGATCCGAGTCACAGAACAGCTGCACCAGCCACTACTCAAGGTTAAAACGACTCTTGTGCTGTGCTTAGGTGTGCACTGTGCTGTGTAGGTGCACACTGACTGCACAATCAGGCCCACTACGTGCCACTGAGTAAATCTAGTGTCTCACTTGCATTATGTAGTTTTCTTGATAGGCTTGACAAATTACATCTTAATTTCTGCTTCAGATCAATAAAGCAAGACTGATCTCTCTGGAAATAAACATCTACAGAACTACAGGAAACATGCCAAAAAAAAAACCAGGCAAATGCAGGGTCCTGCACCTGGGGAGGAACAACGTCATGCACCAGTACAGGCTTGGGACGGACCTGCTGGAGTGCAGCTCTGTGGAGAGGGACCTGGGTGTCCTGGTGGACGACAGGTTAACCATGAGCCAGCAGTGTGCCCTGGCTGCCAAGAAAGCCAATGG
>Ga0065711_1033605_pt1 | contig 25173 bp, 13 predicted proteins | sample Hoacrofraction12_FD_59098 | JGI IMG/M metagenome (GOLD analysis project Ga0065711, IMG submission 59098) | Hoatzin crop microbial communities from Cojedes, Venezuela - Epithelial fraction 12 v2 (version 2) | ecosystem: Host-associated > Birds > Digestive system > Esophagus > Crop | place...
CCCGCGAGCGGTGCGGGGGGTGTGTGTGTGTGTGTCTGTGTGTGCCTGTGTCTGTGTGTGTCTGTCTGTGTGTCTGTCTGTGTGTGTGTGTGTGTGTGTGTGTTAAAACATTTTGTAAGGAAGTATAGAGAAAATGATTTATTTTTTGCATAGGATAAAGTTCATTATGGGATTCAGTGTGTAGCATGATGTAAAGTCTCAGGCGAGCCAAAAGGTGTTAACATTGTGTGCCCTTTAAATGATGCACTTAGTCAGAAAAGCGAGATGTGCTTAGGTTGGAACTATGTAAATACACTCATTTTATTAATATAAGTTAAAAATCTAAAGAAGAGATATTGCTCGGTAATTAAGTCACCAAGTATTAGTTCTATTTAAAATTCAAGAGAAGGGATATTAAGCATACTCAAATTTTAATGAAAACGTTTGCAGAGGTTTTAATAATTCAGCACAAAATTTTATTTACACATTTTTCTCCAGTCCTGGAAAAGGCAAACACAGGGCCATTGTACTGTTGTCTGGGAATGAGAAAACAGTAGTGCTCAGGTGCAGTGGGTAATTTTACCTGTTTAGACAACACAGTGACACCAACCCTGGAAATCAAAAGTGTGCTGAAATTCCAACAGCAAGGTTGTCCGTGTGGTAGCAGCTTTTGAAAGTCCCATCAGTCATCTTTTCGCACCTTCAAGTATCTTTTGTATCTTTTGCAGCCAAATTTGATTTCAGTGGGGTGTAATCTCCTGTGTGCATTCATTGTGGGAGCAGGCTGCTGATGGGATTTTGAAGTCTAAATACTTCTGTTTTGGAGTTTACTTTGAAAACAGGACTTAAGGTCCTGCACTTTGCATGTTTTGGGTTTGTTTTTTAGTTGTATCTGCTGCTTATTTTGCTAAAATAAGCAAAGGACATAACAGGTGAAAATAAAGTGGATTTTAAAAATATTTTGTGGTTTAAATAATCTATGGTGTTATTAGCAACCAAAGAAATTCAGCTATCCAGAACTGAACTTCTAATATTAACAATTCCCTTTATGTGCATCACATCATAGTGCAAGTTTTAAAGCTGTTCATAATGTAATGGCAAAATGATTACTCTTACCCAGCACTGCAGCACACATTTGGTACTCATGAATGCTGTAAGGATTAATACAACTATTCATGCCTGCTATAAAAGAGCTTCTAGCCAACAAAAAATGGTACAAGAAGGCACAGGGCCGTTTCCTAAACTCAGTCATAGAGTATCCGAGGGACAGAGCAAGTGCAAGAAGAGTTGTAAGGACCTATAGTTAGGAGATAAACTTTTAATTACACAAGTCCTACTTAAAAGCTTTCATTCTGCTGTTCAACAAAGCAGGACAAAAGTTTGACGAGCCAAAAATTAACAACAAATGCAGCTCACGCTATTGCACCCATGAATTTTCACTGGCATATTTGTCACACTCTTTTGACACTCTCAATGATGCCAGATTCCCTGACTGCACCACTTCTATATCCTACCTTCAGCCTTCAAGCACAGCTCCTAAAAGTCTCTAGTTTCATCTTCAAGCAAAGATTTTCTGCTGGACTCCAGAGGCTCTTTCATTTGAAACTGAAATGCAATCAGGCGGAGCGCAGACCACGGTGCACTGTAAGCAAGGAGATTATCTTTCAGCCCAGCTCTCACTCACTGAGGATGATAACGGGAGCAGGAGATTAGACTGAGACCTTGCACTGGTGAGTGAGGGAGGCTGCACACATACACACACAAGCACGCACAAATCCTTACTGCACTGGAAGTTCACAGATCGCAGATTTCGCTGGTGAATATGTGAACCACAAAATTGCCCTGCCTGGGAGAAAAACCACCAATGAACACAGAGCTGGTAGGGTTGGGACTGGGTTTTTGAACGGCAAAGCAATGAAATCACTCACAGCAACCAGAGTCTGGATGAAGTCCATTTTGGCAACGTAGTCAAAAAATAAATGAAGGGATAGGAAACCACTGCATCTAGTGCAAGATTTTGGGAAGAAGCATGATCTGCTCTTCAGTACAAGGCACTTCAAGAAATTTTCTGTCACTCAGTTTGTGTCATTTACTCACTCAGTCACCCTGCAGAAGGTCAGTCACCCAAAATGCTGCACCAGTGTGGCATACGTGAAGCCATGAAATGTCTGTGTGCAAACCAAGCCCAGGTCTCTGCTCATCATCTATCCTTATGAGAAACTGTCAAGTAATTCACCAGAAATGCAAACCGTGCTCTGCAGAGATCAAGCGTGGTGAAACCAGGCTGATAGGATCCTGAGGTCCATCAGCGCATCGGGACCTGAAGGGAAAGAAGCTACAGCTCACAGTGCTCCTTCCTTCTTGACATTTGCCATCTCTTAAACAAACAAACAAACAAACAAACTACTCTTTGAAGAGTTTCTTATTCCTGCAGTAACACTTGTCTCGGCACTGACAGGATTCAAACCAGACCTGGTTTAGGAAAGTCAGGAGTCATACCCGGTTTAGATCTCACATGCCAAGAGAGGTCAAGACCTAGCCAAGCCTTGAATAGATGACTTGCAAAGAAAATCCCAGGACATGGAGGAAGTGGTGTTGGTGGAAGAGTGCCTTTCCCTCTGACTCATTAGGCAACGCCACGTGGTGATGCCCTGGTGAGGAGTAAGGAGCAGCTGTCATTCCCATCCACTAAAGCCCAGAAGTCCAGTGCATATGTCCTCGGTTAAGGTCCTGTGGGACCCTTAAAAAGACAGGGGTTGTAAAATGTCTAACCTAGCTCAATTCCATTTTAGCCTCTGCATTCTGGCCATCTCATTGTTGAGTGCCCTGAGGGAGGGTTTGAACTTTCCTCACCTAACCTGAAAATTGTTTTGGTTATGTGTGCGTGTATGATTTCTTTTTTAAAAGGAGCTGGAAATCGATGTGGAGTTTGGAAGTCTTCTATTTTTTTAAGTGAATAAAGTGGTTTGGGGTCTGCTGATGATTTCACTATGATCGTTTCTTTCTTTAGAGACTTCTACTGGTAATATACAAACAGGTGATAACTATTTAAGAGTTCAAATATACTAGATAAAACTTTGCAGACACCTCGCTTTTCATCAGTTCTTGGCATTACATCTTTCAGAGAAACAGTTCAGCTGGAGGACTAGGAAGAAAGGGAAAAAGCTAGAAATAACTTTTATATGATTTCTCCCCTGGGAACCGACTGAAAAATCCTTCCCACTGGTCTACAGATAATAGAGTTATGCACCCTGACCTAGTCCCTACCGTATGCTAACTCTCATACCAAGGTGCTGTCACAAAATGGGTGCCTCTTAAACAGGGTAAAAAGGCAGCAAAATTCTCTTTATGGTTCCTTCCAAGGAAAAGAAAACATTGTTGACTCCTCGAGGATCTTTTCAAACAAGCAGGACCACCACACTGTCTGACCTGAGTGGTGAGCAGTTACTTGAAGCAAGACCTCAAACACTGTTCATTCCTTGAAAATTTGCTGTTCCTGGGAAGTAAGCAAAGACCAAGACATTTTGTCCACATGCTATTGTTGCGACTAAGCTCCTCCAACTTGATCTGTTTAACATCAGCCCCAGGATCTCTGTGATGCCCAGGATCTCTGTGATGATGCTAGAATCACATCAATGTTATGTGGCAGTAACCACTGAGCTGTAGACCCTCCTCATTAGGCTTTGATTCCTACTTTGCCAAAATCATCTAAAGAACTTTACTGAATTAAATTCCTTCAGGAAAATTCCAACAAATTCTCCACTACTCTAACACGTCTGAAGTCAACTGCCAAGACCATACTGTCACATGAAAAATGTCTAATACAAACTATTATTACAGCAGGAATACACAAGTGGGATTTAGTAAGCATTTCTGTTTTATGGCATCTTCAGAAGAACACCTCTCTCCAGCACAGTATGTGAACACACATTTATGTTCCTCTGAATTCAACAGACCTAAGCAGGTATTTCTAATTAAGCATATACTTAGTTGTTTTCCTGAACAAGGAGAGACTTAAAACCAGTTCTGTAGCCTAGATCACTTTCTGTACGTCGCTCTGCCTCATCAGCTCATCATTTCTTTTCAAATCTCTTCTACAAACCTCTCTTCTCCTTCTTTGCTGATCCCCATTAAAATGATCTTCCTTTCATTTACTGATTTGATGACTGAATGCATTAAATCCTTCACCACCCTATGTCTCTACACCCCGCTTTGTGTCATCTACACTGCAGTTTCCTCTCGTAAAATATCATACTGCACTTGAGTGAAATGGGCTGAAAGACAGCGCATGGAATCAAGTGTTTTATCTCAGAGTGAAAACAAATAGTCTCAAACAAGAATATGCATGTAAGAACCTTGCCCTAATGCAGCTGTAAGCTTGAAACTTCCCTATTTTTAACATATTAACCACACTCTGGTAGTCTTTCCTCTACCAGTGGTAATTTGGGATGTGTGGTTACTCTGTGGGATCTTAAGAGGCTTTCAGATGAAGCATTTAATCTCCAGGTAACATGTCCTGCAGCTGATTTGCAAATCAAAAGCAATGTAAGTAGCCCCAGAAGCATGTCAGGAAAGACTGCCATGAAGGGGTAAGAGGAGGAATCAGACAAATTCTTCTCCAGTATGCTTTTACAAGACTGAAAGTAAAATATTTCAAAAGCCCTTACAGGATTTAGGAACACACATTTATTTCTTCGAGACACTTAAACTCAAAAAGCTCAATGTGACTGCATTTTATACAGCCCTAATGTATTTTCTCAGGCATGCCTGACTGCACCCATGTGCTGTTGTAAGTGACTTGGGTGGGTGCGTGCAGGGTAGGGAGAGGCATAAGAGAGAGATAAAATAAGTTACAGCAGGAAGAAATACCTCTGCTGTGAAGGAGGCTCCACCTGCATGAAAAGAACACTGACGCACCACTGCACTTGTAGAAAGGCAGGAGGTGGTGGTGGACCTCTCACATTTAATCTAATAGCCGGTGCTCAGCAGCGCGGAGACCATGGTACAGGTCCTTCTGCTGGCCAAGGGGAGGAGAAGCATGGTTCCTACCTCCCAAGCTCCTGCCATGCTGCAAAGTGTGTCATCCCCCCACAAGCTTCAGCTTAATAAAAAATCATCAGAAGGCTTACAATCTCCTGGTTCCACTATCAGCTACCATGATCAGTTATGTCAAAACCCAGCCCCATACATGCTGATAAAGTGAACACAGAGAACGCAGTAAACTTGCTCTTGAAGTGGAGTCTGGCCAACTGATAAAAACTAAACCTTGAACGTGATTTTTCCCTAGCATAACCTCCCACGAGATGTGCCGTGTGCATGCTCCTACAACAGAGAGGAGGCAGGGCACAAAACATCCTCGTCGGTCCTACAGGAGCTGCGTGACCTGGATGTGTATGTTGGACTCCAAGCAAGCACAAGCCACCTCATTAATATGTTTGTGTTTCTTAACTCCATTCCAGCTATTTGCTGAATTTTTAGGTACAGAACTCCTTTAGCAGGGCTGGCTTTGGGGTCCTGAGTTTCAATGAAGGTTGGGGGAGTTAGACACTAACTGGGATCCAGCGTGTGTGAAAAACCCACTGTTTCTTGCATTACAAACTCTTGACAAGCCGGCCCTAAGGATCAACATTAATGTGAAACCCACAACACCCACTTTCAAAATAATGTTTTTAGCTAGAACCAATACAGTGGGATTTATGATCTGAAATCATACAGGCACTTTTTAAAATTTGACCCTTGAGTAATGCTCTAAATTTTAGCTCTGTTAGTTGTCTATTTAATATCAACGGTGAACCATAGAGGAACAGGCATGAAAAGCCTTCAAGGCAGAAAATTGTGTAAAAATCACAAATTCTCAAAATGGTCTCACACACAGAAGAAAAGCATACATACGTGGTTTAGCATCAAAGCCAAGGATGTAAAAAGCTCACTGAAACACGTGTATTTCCGCAGGACCATTCTGCAGGTCTGAGATTTGCCCGAGTGACAGCACCCAGCTCTGTCCTTTGGTCTGTGCAGGTACTTGTGCACAGCGTTAGCTGCAGGCAGGGTATCCAGATCTACAGTTCTGCCAAACAGGGTCCTTTTTTTATCAGTATTATTTTTTTGCCCTTTCCCCCCAGCCATCTGGGTGGTCTGAGATTCAGATCCGAAATACCTAGGATCCCTCGAACCACATGTTCTAATCCCAGCAGAGTTGACTCAGTCCTTCATCCTTCCAGGGTAAATTGACTTCTTTGCTCTCTATTGCGTGGGGGGAACTTTTGGATGAGATTTTAAAATTTCCGCTCTGTATGGACATTAAAAATCCTACATTTTTCTTCCAGTATCACAAGCCAGCATTCCTGCCATTAGTTTCTATCTGTCAGCACCTTGTATTATTTGCTTCCCACGGCCACTGGTAGCTGGGAACCCAGATTAACCAGCACCTGAAAAGTGATGTGCCACAGGCTTCATTTCACAAGCTGAAGGGATGGATGGGTTTTGTCCATTTATCTCCGCACACACTGGAAGAATTTCAGAGAAACACAGTGAAAATGAGGAGGCTGAGCAGATTGATATTTGAGTACATGCTGCAGGCTGCAGCCTGGCCAGTTCATTAGAGCGGGGAGGAAGGATATGACAACATGCAGCAAGTATCTGCAGGGACGTGTTACACAAGGAGGTGTGCTAGGAGCAGAAGGCTGAAATTCAGGGGGAGAAAAAAAAGAGGGTGGACTAGGAAAGTGGACTGCATGGAAAGCTTTTTATACTGATAAATTATTTGCCACAGGATAGACTAAAAGTTTAACCAGGAGGTACAAGACCAGAAAGGGGGAACGTACATACCCCTGTGCTGTACAGGAGAAAGGGCTACACAGGAGTGAAACACTGCAACAGGGCATTGCCTCTTGTCCTCATGACTGTAAGAAGCTGGTGAGAGGTGAAACGCCATCTAGAGAGGTGACTTATTTAGGATTAAGGAAAAGGAGAGGCCAGGAGAGGCGGTGCTCCACATTTAGCCAAGAGAAAACTTGGGAAACACAAATTTGTAACACTGGAGTTTGAAAGGGCAGGAGATTGGCACTGAACATTTATCCATTTTCACAGGATGCTGAAAGCAGTGGAGAATGGGCAATGCCATTGAGAGAGCTTCTGAAGGACCCGCACTCTCTGTTTAGAAATTTGTTAGAAAGCAGCAGGAGAATAGAGTTCAAATAAATTTTTTCTAAAGCACAAGCTTAACGGCAGATAAGGTGGAAGCATGAAGTCACTTTTAATCTACTATAAAGTGAGGTAAGCAAAGGGATTATCACTTAAGACTTGCTGACATGAAGCTCTGAGAATGACATTTAAAAGCAATGGTGGATTACAGAGTGACATCATATTAAACGAACACATGCCAGAGGTTTACATAAAAGACCTCAGAGATCAGGCTCTTGTTCTCAATACTAAAACCTCCTAGCTGTTTTTACACTTTCGGCGGTGATTAGGCTAAATTACAGCTGCAGTTTTTCATTCAGTAAGTTGTGGTGTCACAGCACCAGCAGCTCGGTGGCCCAGATCTTCACTGAGTGCTAATGGGCATGACTCCATCTGAGCTCACCGAGGCCCCTCACTCCACTGCGATGCCGCCAGCATTCAGCAGCTGTAGATCCAAACCAAATATTTCTGAGTTCGATCTGTGTCCGACTGCATAGTTCAGTGAACCTGAAACCATGTACCTCCAGGTGCCTCTGCACTTCAGGTGTGAGTTTTTCAAAGTGTTCTGGGGGCTATTTAACTAAACACACACAATGAAGCTGTCTCCTCAATCTGAGGAACAGCACAGATGTGCAAATCTCTCTCATAATGGAAAACGCTTGAAAATTGTTAACAAGATTCAAAAGAGAAAGCTGTGGGGTTTTGTGTTTGGTTGGTTGGGGTTTTTTTCTGCAGAATATTTTATCAGATTGGAATAACCTACACAAACATTCTAGCCTTGATGAATGTTTTGGATTATGTCTGCCCCATTTTCAGAAGACCTGATCAGCCTGTCCTCCCACTGAGGTCAGAAGGTGTTAAATGTGTACCTTCTCTGCTTCTGCACAGGTAGGTAGCACTGTGTACTTCTTTCCTGATGCCTGAAAACATGCCACGAGTCCCTTCTGGGGACAGAACAGCTGACTTTTCTTAGCTCTCAAGACGTCAGAAGGGTGAATATTATAGTAACGGCATTTTAGAGATGGGAAAACTAAGGAACAGATGGAATTAAAGTAATTTTTCGATCTCCCAAACCAGGATAGCAGCAGTTCAATATTTAATCTGTGGTCTCCTGGAGACAGATCAAGTGCCATCAAGTATTAATTCTGGTAGTTTTACTGTGGGATCGGTATGGATAGTTCCTCAAATCACCTTCTGTAGGTTACCAAAGAGCCACCTAAAAGCAACACACTCCTGCTAGTTACAGACCAGGGAGAGGTTTGAACCAGCCTTACGGAGGGGACCAGCCTCTGCAAACCATCCCATACTCACACATTCTTATTTTCTTAACTAAATAAAAGAAGCATGTGGGAAAGAAGGGGATAGAATAAATTGGATGTGGGAGCCCCCAAACCTGTTTCCCAAATGAGCAATGTATCTATTTGGTGAAAGTCGTAAAACTTTGCAAAACACATAAGAAGGCCTCTCTGAGCAGCTGTTTGCTTTGACTCCGGAGGGAGCTCGCTCCATCTCCAAAGCAGCACAGTACCATCAATCACGACCTGCCAAAGATTTTCTACTCTGGTAGCAAAGCAAATATGAAAACACACAGGTTTTATTGGAGTGTACGTTCTGTGGCTCAACCAAGCAGTGTTCTTGCTGCAGAAGCGACCATTACCTGGGGTCCCATCCTAAACCGCCGGATGGGATCAAAGCTGCAGCCTCGTGGGAGCCGAGTCCCGCGGAGGTTAACCAAAGGCACTTTACGCACGTCCAATAATGCACAAAGGCGACTCCACGAGCGTGCGATGCAGCCGGCTCCCCTCCGTCATCGGCTGCAGTCGTGAATTCCCCTGGGCGGAGGGGATGACCGAGAGGCCCCGGCACAAAGCGGGGAGCACTGGCAGGGGAGACCTGGCAGGGCTCAGCTGGAGCGAGGTCAGGGCCGGGGGTTGCTCGGAAAATTTCGCTGCAAAACTCTGGCATCCCTTCGCCGAGCGTGCTGGAAGTGAGATTTTTCAAAGGATTTCTATCCTACAAAATTGAGGGTTTTTTTGCCTGTGTTTTTTAAAAACAGGAATAGCAAAAGACACATCTGTGACAACAGCAAATTGCAGCTCTAAAGCAAGACACTGGTATTTGTCAAAGCACAGTTAAAAGATGATTATGATTATTTTTTGTATGGCTAAACTACATATTTTCCCTTAACCCCACTTGGCCTCCCTTGGCTGAATCTCACAAAAACAACAAAGGAAAGGGAAAACCAGCCTGAAACAGATATCCAAAAAGGAAAATCTTGGGTTTGACATTAAAATTGACAAATCTGTAAACATTTGAGACATAGTCTTTTTATGACGAAAAGTTGAACAGTCACCTTGCCTGCCTGAGAATTACCCTGGCTAAACATCTCAGGAGCATTGGAACTGGTCCTGAAAAGGTATAATGTAATTTTTAACATAGTAAAATGAAAACAAACTTTAGCAAGGAGGGGTAATAGGATCAGATAAAGAAAAAATGTGTAGGCTGAGTATCAGGGAAAATCTGTAATATATTAAGATCTCAGGGAAATGGAGGAAGATCCAGGATTAAACCAGATAAAATCCCGACCAAAGGGAAATTAAGGACAACTCCTCATTATAATGGAGCTAGAGTCTCCTATATGTTTAGGTCTTTGGGACTATTCGGTCCTCACAAAAGCCACAGAATTTGTGACGATCAGCTCAGGGCTTTTTTTGCTATTTTTATTTGTGGACAGAAAAGCAACAACAATATTTTGTTAATAAATAATGTCAGAACTGCATCCTGAAACACCACCAGGATGTCAGTAGAAAAACAAGGCTGCTTTTGTTTGTTACACTGTGTAATGCCTGATGGGTTTTAACCACAGTTTAGGAGCTACTGTTAAAAAGCTTCTTGCTGAGTCAAGCCTAGGCATGCTGTTTACAAGGGTTAGCCCTGAAGGCTCTTGCATTGGCAGGGATTTTTAAGCTGAGCTAAGGAGTTTTTAGTTATTTTTGTTGTGCTTTGAAAAAAAAAAAGTTGAGGGTAGCTAAGCACACCTAGAAGTGGGGAGTGGAAGGGAGCTATCAGTAATCACCTGCCGTCTCTGCCAGCAGCTTTCCTCTGTAGTCAAGCGCTTGATCTTGCAAAGCTGGCACTAAGAGTCCCCTTGGTTTTAAGCAGAGGGAGTTATTGCAGAGATGGGGCCCCAGTAGAGTAAGCTGTTGTGAAGAAGCTCACTAAAATATGAAATATCCCCTTTGTTAGCAAAGGACCTGTTCTGCCTTCTGAACTGAATTTGCTTGGTTCAGCTTTGACCTTGCTGAAACACCCTGGCTGACGACTTTCACTTCATTAACGCTGATCTGTGTTCTGCCTACAACCAACGGTGCAGAGTGATACTCTGACAAATCAGTAAAAGCTGCATGCAGGAAACACGTATAACACCTACTATTGCTCTTCCACAGAGCCTTGTCCATCCCGTGCTGCGGAAGAGGCGAGGATCCCAGGGAAAAACGGTATGCGGCTGTGTAATTCAATCCATCATCGCAATGCCATACAAAATGAGTCAGAATTTGCAAATTTATTTTTCTGTCATTTCTTAGCTTATGAGTGCTGTATTTTGCAACTTAAATATTAAAAAATGTTGCTTTGTGCAATGGGTACCTCATAAAATTTAGAAGTGCCAATACAGTTTGCTTTATTCATTCTGCTCTAACTCTGCAGTAATGGAAGAGTTTTCATTCCATATTCAGGTTTACTCCCTTCTGCACTACATCCTTTCGCAGTGTCCACTGGGCTCCAATCCTGCCTTTCCCCCATCCTCCATATAACCACAAGCTCAAAAGCATCAGAATACAGGATGATGCCCTGAATCCACAATATTGCTGTTGGTTTGCACTACAGAAAGCTCAAGCATCGTCAGAACGAGACACTTTATTTTTCTAGACTAGCTAAGCATGCACCATGATTCTGCCAAATTGTTCTTAAATCCAAAAAAAAGATGTCAAAAAAGGAAAGAGTGAAACTTCTTACCATGAAAGTGAACTTTTTTATCATGAAATAAGTAAAACCAATGAAGCTTGTACAGAAAAGTGAATTGTCCTAAAGACTGAAGAAACACTATTTTACCCTGAAAAAAAATCTCTAGAAGTATATTTCAAGGCAAAACCAGCATGACCCGCTTCTGGAAGTATGCAATAAATGCTCAGTGATTTGGAAGACTCAGGTCCTCAAAATTATTTGTCATGCTGTTTAACAAGGAAATGACTGAGAGATAAAGACTGAAAAAAGTGAGCAGAAATGCAGCAAATCTTTCAGGCCCCTGCTTTGGCCTGTGTATCTTTTATGACTCGAGTTTTCCATATTTCTAACCATTTTCTCCAGAAAAGGGTCCCACAGGCGGTCCTGCTCAAGAAAGCCTTGCAGATGAGTTCCTTCCAGTTAGGATAAAATAACGTATATTCTCACTAGGCCAAATGCAAGCAGTGGTGAAGGGGAATGCACTCCTATGTCACATCGAGCAATCAGGAAACAAACCTTTGACATAATGCAGCAGGCAGATAATGAGTCCCCATAGTTAGCAACAAATTAGACTACACTTTATTTGCTGTGCAATGTTCATGTAATTAGATAAATTTGGTACCAGCAAGACAGCAGACAGCTAGAATAGAGGCTTGATGAATTGGGGGCTCTCTGTCAGGCACAAATCACATTAATCATAAAGCCAAAACTCAGTGACAAAATTTTTCTTGCAAATATTTATCATAATTTTCTAGAGTGAAAATGTGCATGCGCGGTTTTTTTTTTTTTTTTTGGAGTTCTTTACTTTAAACAGGAGGATGGATTTCTGCACCGCTAGGATGGAGTTCAAATTTCTAGAGGCTTGACCACACCAGTGGATTCTATCCAGCTTATTGAACAAGAGAGCCGCAACCTCTACGCCTGCTCTAGCCCAGCTCCACCACCGTGTTCTGCATGATTTCACATTGGACATGTTCCAGCGAAGGGTGAGCACTATGCTGTAATCTCCAGAGTAGAGACTGGAGAAAAGGAAGACAAAAGAGAAGCAGAACAAAAACTAGAGAAGGAAAGGGCAGGAGATGAGATTAAGATGTTCGCAGATAAAACTGAAAGTGAATAAATGGTCTAGACATTAACTCCACTTCTGGTGAGAATTTTCACAATGTGGTTGTGCTGTAGCCCAGGGCACTTGCAAAAGAATAGAACAGAAGTGGCATTCCCTTGACACTAAAAACACCCCCAGACAAGAAGCAGTTGGCTGCTCAGCTTTGGTGCTTCACCAGCCACAGAGGAAACCTGGAGTGCAAAGCCCACTGATCGTATTAAAAGTTTCAAAGAAAACTATGTTTCCTCTTCTGAGACCAACAACCAAGTTTTCTCTCCAGTACCTCAAAAATCATTTTTGTGAGAGGTGCTGCTAGGAAGGTGAAGGATCCAAAAGAAGAAAGGCAATAGGTACTCACCAACAACTCTACCCAAATACTCAGCAGGACACTCTTGGTCCCCTGACAGACAAATGTGTTCACTGCTAAGGCAGTGGATTATTAATATTGGTGCAGATGAACTGAAATTTGATCTTCCAGCACTATACACTTGGCCAGGCTTGATCAGTTGCACAACCCCAATATGATAAAAGACTGGCTCTCATCACTGGGTGTTATGATTCGCAGGTACATGACACCAGCTGGCGACCTGTTGGTTGCATTCTGCAGAAGACCCTGTTCCATAACGCCAGTGAAGAAGCTGCTGCAAAGGCAGTGCACCCTATCCTGCCTGCAAGGAATGAAGGGGAGCACAGAGTGGGCCATACAAATAGTCTGGTGCCCAACATCTGAGCATCAGCCTTCCTCTTTTCTGACCACTGTTTTGAATATTGCTCCTTTCGGAAGTTATTATGTGCTTTCTTAGCCAGAGCTCTGGCTTATTAACTATCTCTCAATATGTTTTTTTATTAATCTGTCTTTCTTTTTTCTACAATTTTTGCATGTACTTGCACGCAAGACGAGAACCATTTCATTCAGCCCCCCCCCCTTAGCCGCCCCCAATTCCCATGTTAGTGCTCTGTCTTTTCCTCTTTGCAAGCAGCATGGAAGGAACTGCTCTGCCCCTTTAAACTTCCATTCAAACTGACTGCCAGCCAAAAAGACAACGACTTGTCTTCTGTTAGGATCCAGGGGAATGCCCTATCATTTTTTCCCGCAGCTTTTTGGAAACAGAATAAAGCCCTGGTAGCTGTGGGACTCCACAGATCTCCTGGCTGCCGCTGTCTACACTACTTGCCTCCCGGGGGCTGTTCCCCCTCTCACACCTACCCAGAAAAAGCACAGCTCTACAAATAGCCCCTGCAAAAGTGGGTGAGCGCTGACCCTGGACAGACAGGGAGGCCGCAGCAGGGTTCTGGAGTCAACACATGGATCAAATGAGAGTTTAAGCGATGAGCGATCCCTATTTGTTCTTCCCTTGCTCTTCCCGAAAAACGTTTCCAGCCCTTATGGGTTGGAAACTACGTTGAGTGCCCTGGGATCTGTCCCTCATTTGATGGCTGAGCCCTGTGTTACAGCGGTGGGTTGAGAGATTTCAGGGTGGCTGCAGGACCACCAACCCCATCAGGCTGCTCCTCATCTCCAACAGGGATGGTGTGTTTCAGGGAAGAGGAGAAACCCTTCTGGCCACACAGTCACTACCACCCCTGCCCACATCTCTGCTGGCTCGTTTTTCCCTGCCCTGGTCAAAGCTTAAAGGAGGCGAACTCAGATCTCTCTGTAAACACGTCCTCCAAGATGTCAAGGACTATTGAGCTGTCATGGCCTGGATGAGGACACTAATGACAATCCCCCCTCTCAGGGTACAGCCCCTGACTGGCACCTGTGCTCGCTGGCCATCAGCTGCCCTGGGGAGGGGAGGCTCTCACGAGCAGGTCACCACCGAAACCTGGGGTCTTGCCCTTCCAAAGCAGACATAGACATCTGCTTGAGGACCTGTCTCTTTACTGCATTTTAGAACACACCTTCCAGCCTGTCCAGTAAAATAAAAGTGAATTACAGTATCCCTGACAGCCCTTCCCCCCATCCCTGCAACTGGTGGGCAGGGAGGAAGAATACGTGAGGTCTCCAAACAGAGGGAGCAGCACTGGGTCTTCTCCAAGACGGTGCCAGAAATGGCCCAGGCACGGGGTGATGTGGGAAGCATTGTGGGCTCAAAAACGCAAGTCAAGCCTGTCGCCAGGACCTCAGCCCGATAAAGACAGAGAAGCCCTGCACTCCCATCCTGCTGCTATATGACAGTTCCATAGGTTTAACTGAGCTATAGAGCACTCTTGCCAGACAGGTCAGTCCTGCCACCGGACGGGGACAGCAGAGCAGGGGGTGGCCAGCATGGCCAGACTGCCAGGAGGACAGTGAGTCCCCAGGACCTTAGCTGCAGGATTTATCGCATTGCGGGTGGCCAACATTTTAGCGAGGCATGGGAGCGGACGTGAAAGACTTACCCGTGGATAGCGTGGATAGAGTGAGGTTCGTAATGGTATCGTCCTTCCTGGTGGCGCATGTCAATTGGCAAAGGAGCGTGGAAGGCCGGAAAAATGTGCTGCGGCACTGTTGAGGGGAATAGAAGAAGAAGAAAAAAAGGGACTTCAAAAACTTTTCCTTTCCTTTTAAAACAATTTCAAAGGCACTAAATCTCCATGAATTTCAGAGCAAGAGCAGTGCAAGACAAGGGGTCTTCATGATATCAGCGCTATCATACACCAGAGAAGTGGAATGAATAAATAATCAAAGTCATGCGGAGAAATCCTACATCTTCGACATAAAAGATCTCCAACAGGGTTTTTGACAAAGACAAGCAGCTAAGCGCTCTTTGAACTTGAGGAGAAGGAAGGAAAAGTAGACTTGCAACGCAAATCAGACTCAACAGAGCCTGGCGGGATCCAGACCTGCGTCGTCCCTCATGCCTGAAGTGGCAGCAAACACCTTTCCTGAACATCTGTACACACAGGTTGGAAATATTATCTAAAAATGTAACAGCGAGAGCAGCACTAATGCAGACCGTCTAGGCAGTCAGAAGAGGCTCGAAAGTGCCTACTGCCAGGTTCTGAGAAGGGAGCCCAAATTGCTCTCACTTGTAGTCACTTGAGGCCCTATTTTTTATTCATTTGAGAAGCTTGTTTCATCTTTGATGGAAAGATAAAGTGGTCTCAAAAGGCAGAGAACACCTACATTGACTTACTAAATCTACAGGTTTTAATATTTATTATTGACCCCAAAAGTTAACGGCAAGAATATTTGAGTGAGTCAAGCTGCTTGAAAATTCATCAGGTTATTTCTCCACACCACCCCAACAAAGCAGCCTGGCTGCCTGGGCCTTCTTTGCTAAAATTACAGAAGTTAAAGAAATACAATTAGCAAAGCCTTGATAACGACACTGTACAATCGCCTTCTGATAGGGCTCATCGCATCTGTAACGATGCCGCTTTCTAGATTTGTGCCAGTGATCAGCTTAAAGATAAAAGGCTGGTCTTGCTCTGCCCTTACGAATAGTCAGAAGTCCTTCGTTAAAGATTACTTAATATTGTCGCAGGTCTTCCCGTTCCCTCTCTGGCTTCTTGGCCTTTCTGTTGAACTGGAGACTAAAGGCAAAACAAAATCAATCTCCTAAGTGAGCATTTCAAAACCCAGCCTGCGCTCAGTATTTCATTGTGACTTGCCTCTGCGACAGGTAGCATCTCTCTGTAGACTGAGGAAGCACCATCCAAAACCAAAGTGTCAAGGCTTGGGCCAAGTCTCTCGCTGATGCTCAGCAAACTCCAGTAAACGCCAAAACTCTTTTTCTATGAAAGACTTAAAATTTAGCCTTTCGCATCTGCGGCTGCAGCTGCAGCAGAGCTACGCTGACTCCGTTCGGCGAGGCTGTGCTTCTTTCAGGTCCGTCGCGCAAAGCCAGCTTGAAATCCCCGTATACGTCTTCCACAGCATATCAGCAAGAGGATCTGAGGCTGCTACTCCCATTGCAACGTACAATCCCCGAGCACAGCGCGGCACAGGCGCGTCAGCAGGACTGCCGGGAGAGGTGAGAGACTACACAAAAACAACCCTTCTGCCAACTCTGCTGAAAGGCGTTAAGCTAGGGTAGTCGGAGTGGAAAGTATTTAAGGTTCCGCAGCAGACTTGCTCTCCGTGCTCCAGCGAAGGGCTGGCACTGCGCACTACCTGATACACTGGGAGCATTTTTGCAGCTCGTCTAATGTCAGGACACAGTAGGGTAACTGTTAACCGCCTTCCCCCTTCTGCTCCCCTCCCCGCCTCTCCAAAAGCAGCTTAGGGAGAGAATAAACTTGCATCCTTTAGGATCTGCTTTGGCGGGAGGAAGATTCACCCTTTAACTGTCCTGGGTAAGGAAGATCTGTTACACAAGGACACTTGTAAGGAGTCTTCATTTTAAGAGGCAGCCAGTGTTTTTCCAGGTCAGAAATGCAGCAGAGTTCAGCCGTCACATCCCATTCCCAGCTCACGCAGCACCATACAGCCTCCGGTCTCCCCAAACCATGCTTGGCCCAAACCACTGCCAGGGCTGGCAGACACCAAAAGCTGCAGTCCTCCTCCCTGGGGACATTGCTGGCCCCTGGCCACAGCTACAGCCACAACCCACTGCAGCTGTGGGGACGCGAGAGAGTGGGGCAAGGAGGTTTTGCATCATCACATACCAAGCACGGTCACAAAATCCACTGTCCCTGCACAGACATCCAATGCCAGACAACACAAACATCTCTTCCAGCCTGAGCCCTAGGCTGGGCTTCCTACAACGCTCACCCCATATTTATGCCATGCAGCTAAACCCAAAGGAGCAGGGACTAGGGCCAATTGTTATGGCCCAGCTGGTGGCATCGCTATAGGTGAAGTTTTACTGACTCCCCAAAGAGCATGGCTGCTCTGTGTGTAATGGGCAGGTCCAGGACTGGGTTAACCCCCAAACCACAGGAAAGTGTGAGCTGACACGGGCTGAAATTGTGCTGGTCATTATGGTAGTGTTTTAATAATACGAAGAGTCGTGTCCTAACCCTTGGGCCCGTTCCCTGAACCAGTTTAATCCACTAATAAACCAGTGAGAATAACAGGCCAATCTGAATCACTTAAAACCCAGGCCAGTTTTATTTTATAACTCTGCATTTCTAAATGATTGATTGCTGATGTAATATTGGAAATTTTTGTGCTAAGGTAGTCTTTCCCTGTCACTCAGGAGAGCTGGGAAAAAGAAAACATGAGTTGTTTTCTGCCTAGCTTCCTTTCCTAGGTATTTGTTCTTATAAAAATGACATCTGAAGAGAATTTCTCACTCCTTGCACCTCTGATTATTAATGGGAGAAAAATTTCCATGAGCTTCCTCCCTCCCGCTGGCACCGTTCCTTTGTTTTTAGCATTTCAACCTATTTGGGCCAAGGGAGGGTCAGCAATGCCTCTGCCTTCAGTGCCTGTTATGCTCTGCTGCTCTCATTTCCAACCCTGCCACGTGTTCTGTGCTTTTCTGCTGCTGAGGGCAAGGGGAAGAGCTGTTTTTGGTGACATCCCTTCGCTAGATCCCACTTCAGGGCTTCCCCCTGCTCCCCTGCCTCGGAGCACCAGCCAAACCTGCGGGCTCCAGTGGCTGGTGCTGTTCCTTTTTATTCTTTTCCAGGTACTTGGTCAGAAATAATGAATGGTTTTATAGGCAATCGGCTACCAATTCATAAACGTCAACCTGGCTCTGCTTCTTGTTCCCACCCCTCCTGAAAAGGACGGTGAGCTGGCAGCAGGACAGCAACACTTGCCGTTAACAAAGATGGATGTTTTACACATACGAGTTAAAAAGACAATTATATTCAATTACTTCAAGTAAGTCAAGGTGATGTATTCCTGAATAGCCACGGGAAGGGCAATATGATGATTAGGGTAATGAATTTGCCAACTTTAATCTAATCAAGGCAATCTTTTGTTTAGCATTATCTGCTTTGTGGTGGCAGAGGATTTACCAAACCCAGGCAATCTGCAGATTTAACCCCAAATCTGCCCAATTAGTGCTAATGATGATTGTTTTACACAGAGGGAGGAAAGTTTTAGCAGGAGCCTGGGGAAAGCTTCCTCCCAGGAAAAAGTTGGCCCACACTGAACCATGCGGGAGGATACGCTGGGGCGCAAAGCCACTACCTGGCACCTCCAAAAGTCCCCTAGCACTGGAACAACAGATAAACATTTTCTCCGGCTCCTGTGGAAGAAGAGAAAACCAAAGAACAAATCAAAGCAGCACCCAAGGGGCAGGGGCGATGGGAAAATTGGGTGTTTCATACAGAAATAACTTCATCCAGCCGGTGAAACGCAGCTCCCGGGGCGAAGCACGGCGGCAGAGCAGCGAGGCGCAGCCGGAGGCCCCACCTTCCACCCGGCCGCTGCTCGTGCAGGAATGCGTCTGCTCCGCCGCGCCGTCTGATAAGGGGAAAGACGCTGCTACCTGTCCCCACTTGTCAGAGCTGATTTTCTGGCCAAGGTTTATGAGCAAGGCACAGACCTCCCACTGCTGTATTCTCATCCTTGTCTATTCAAAGGCCAGCCAACCCTCTGGCTTCAAAGAGAAAAGATATGAAGCAGAAACGCGGGTTTAAAGGGGATGTCCCTTTGCCGAAAATCCCAGGAATCAGGGAGGGAGGCATCAGAAACAGGCATTTTTTGAGGATAATGCAGGCTTTTGATTATCTCCGCAGATAAACCTGCACTTCAAGAGAAACACAGACTGCACCTATGGGGTTTGTACAGCAAGCAAAGGAGTTGTTTTGACATCACTCACAGAAACACCTCTTTTTGAGCCCAAAATGGAGAATTAGGAAGGGTCAAATAAGATTTTCTATTCCAAATACTTCAGCCTACACCCATGATCACTACAAAAAAAATACAAAGCAGCAGAAGAAAAGAAATCAGACCCTGCGTCTCTGAATCAGGTTTCATTTGCAGTTCGCTTTGACATAAACATTTTGGAAAGCCCTTGGGAAAGCACTTGAAGGACATCTCCTGTTCCCACTTGCAACTGGGGTGTTGCAGAAAGACTGGCTGGGGAAATGCCCTGCGAAGCCCCCCCCACACCCTCTGTACCATCCGGTACGTACTGGGCTCCCATCGCTTTATCCCAAGCACACGCGAGCTGTGCAGGCCACCAGGCGGACTAAAAAAATGAGGTTTTCCTATATGGCTGTCCAACAGTCTTCTGTGGGAACAAGCAGTTCAGGCTGTGAGTGGGCTCACATTTTGCAAGCAACAGGGGAAGTCATTTGTCAAGGAAAAAAATTAAAAGATTGCTGTCTGGATAATTCGGTACCTGTTGTGTTTTTCTCAACAGATTTGCAAAACCACCTGTAACAAGAAAACATTTTATGGAAGAGGAAAAACAAATACTGACTTCTTGAGATCCCTTTTGGCTTGATCTTGCATGGTTTCAGTGGTGCATGGAACACAGCTTTCACAAAGGGATCACAAGCTACCTTGCAAAATCTAATGAAGCTTCACCTCTCCTAAGAAGTAAACGTAGAATGGATTGGGTTGGTAGGGACCTCAGAGATCACCTAATCCCAATCCCCCTCGCAAGGGCGGTTGAAGCACAGCCCTTTTTTTGACATGAGAACAGGGTAACGTAAAACAACTTGACCAAGCCTACGCAGTCGAACAAGAGCAGGTTTCCCAGCGAACTTCTAATACAGTAGGCAGAAACTGCAACTTTATCTCTAAAAGGCTTTGGGGTCCCGGGGTGCTGGGGTGATTTGGATTAGTGGGAGGAAAACTTCTCCAGACAACAGAGCTCACACTCCTGTCACCATGGTGTCATTAGCAGCTGTGCACAAGCAGCTGACAGAAAAAAAAAGGGAAGGGGATGTCCCAGAAGGTGCTGGTGAGTGTCCACGAGTGCTTTCATGGCAGCAGCACCCCCAGGCCACTTCTCTCTTGCTGGGGGGTGGTGGGACGCTGCTTGGTGCGACACAGCAGCTTGTAACAGCTTCTGTCGTTTTTTTTTTTTTTGCCAGGTCCAGCTTGTTTGAAAAGGATAATAGGAAAATAACTGCTGCCTGCACTAGACACTACATGGAAACCTCTAAGACATGAGAGGAGGCATTTGGTAATTTTCCTCATTACCAGAGAAAAGGCCCTTCTCACTGCCAACATTTTCTCCTGGATGTCCAAATCTCACTCTCTTCTCAAGGACAAGGTTAAAGATACAAAAAAAACGAAGTGTCCTTCACTCAGCCATCGCCCAGAGAAGCCCAAAGCATTAAGTGAGAAACAAATTGTAGGCAGCATTCATTTTCTTGTTTTGCTGTTTAAAGTCCCAATTTTACTCATCCACAGCACACATTTCAAAGGGACATGTTTTGGCATACGACGACTGTGGTGGCAAGCATCAGGTTTATTTTAAAACAACTAAGATGGGCTCGTGCTTTGCTTCCCAGCTTTCCTGCAGTGATTTCCCTCACGTCAGAGCTCCCCCGGACTCTGTGGACTTCCGAGCATCCCCGGATCGTCTCGGCGTGTGAGCAGGGGAGGCAAACCCAGCCCCGGGCGACTGAGTGTGTGTGTGGCAACTTGGCTCCCTTGGACAGCCCCTCCTGGGCGTTTCAGCGTTGTATGTGGATGGCCGCCCCTCCGGCAAAGTGCTGCTGGGCTGTAGGTGTCAGCGAGGGAGAGGTTTTTGTGTTTGTGTGACGTCCCCAGAATAATGATCTCACTGTTTAAGTGAGTTGAGCGAATGAATGAGCACAAGAAAAACATCTTTGCTGAAAGCGCAGCCAAAGTTAATGCACCATTAATAATGGCCCGGGTGAATTATTGGAAGAGATAATAGGCTTGGGGTCAGGGAAGGTCTGAGACAAAGAACGGGGAAAATTGGGTCACAGAAACATGACAGAGCAGATCACGCTGATGCGCCTGTGGGATTCTCCTCGGATGAAGTCATGTTACCACCACACAGAATATTAAGGGCTTTGCAGGGAAAGCCATTCTCAGAACCACTGCTCGGATCGATACAGGGAGGAGGGGGAGCGGACACACAAGCCTACAGTAGCTGCCTCCCAGCCCTTCATGAGCCCTCATCTGAGAGATTCGCTTTAATATTGTTTAGTAACGTTGCAAAATGCACCAACTGCACGCCTACCTGGAAAAGGGATAATTATGTGGGTGCTAATTACACCAATCTGCATACTTTCTAAGCAGAGAGAGGCGTCAGAGGGAGTATCTACCCTCCCCGAATGGCAGCACCATGAGTGTCACAAAAAGCCATCTCAGGTGGTTTTCTGTCTCCAAAATCGTGGCAGACCAGCAGTAAAGCTGCAATCTCCACCTCCTTCCCCGCCAGCTGCCTGGCTTCATGACACTAAATTACCAACTAACCTCGCTTTGTCAGAATTTCCCCTCTTTAAAATGGAGATAATAATACCTCCCTGCCTCAGAGGTTTGGTTGATGTTTATACAGCACTTTAAAAATGATGTGGTAATTAAGTGCTCAGTATTATTATATCAACGTGTATAATGATTCCAGCAGACAGCACTATAAACAGGGCTGTACCATGCGTGCTTTTCTTTTGTTTGGCTCGTTAGCATTTGGTTTGGTTTTCATACAACACACTTCAATTATTATTGGTTAATTATTACGTTGTTTTATTACCTGCTCAGTGGCTTTAACAAAAATAAAACAAGAGCTACGCAGGTAAAATAGTGGTAAATATTAATTCTGGCCCGTTATGAACTTTCTAGCAAGGATAAATGGGAGACAGGTTCCCACCAGCTCAGCTATTGGAGACCTGTCTCCCGCCCTGAGTATTACAGGCCATTTTGAAACACATTCAGCCACTTGTTTACATCCAGAGGCATCCAGAAGTAGTTTTCTCTTCTTCTAACATACCTAATGAAGAAAGACGGTGGTAGCCTAATTTAGAAAATTGTTTTTTTGACAGTGCATGTCAGGATGCTAGAGAAGGCAACGTGCTTATTCTAACCATGGGTTGGGTGTAGCAAGCCAAGCTTCCCATTCTGGGAAGCAATGAAGAGCACACAACTAACTTGTGTTGGATAAATGGCTCAGGTAACAGTAAATACCTTGCAGGAGTGTTGGAAGGAGAAGGGGCCTTGCTGGGATGCAGATATGTGAAAAGTAAACAAGAAATAATAAAAAACATGTTGCCCTTCATCTATGAAATCACCAAAAAAGCCTCGAAACAAGCATTATTGCACTGACACCTCGCAGCATCTGCAGGACAGAGTCAGTGTGACTTCACACTCGGAGATACTGAGGTGCAGAGAGAAACAGAGGACAGTGTCGATCGCGCTCGCCTCTGCTCCCGCCGTACTGCTGGAATCCCTGCACACACCTCACCAGCACGGAGAGACCCGGGAGCTGTTTTCTTCCCTGCCAGCCAGCAGTGAAACCGCACGTGTGGCCGCTCAGCTCCCTGCAGGGACAGACTGCTGATGCTGAAGTGGATGCAGCGCTTACTTTACACAGAATAAATCCCATTCCTGGGTTTGCCTGCATAATAAAAGCTGTTCTAAAAGCCACGAGTCACAGCAAACCTCTCCGCGTGACGCTGCAAATGCAAAGCTGCCCCTCTCCAGCTTCCTGGAGAAAGCCTCCTTGGGAGGCATTACAACACCCATTCGTCCTCCTGTGGATGCTCCAGAGGAGTTTATCCTCCTATAAATTTTATTCTGCTGCTTCAGCTCAGGTGGAAGAACAATGAAAAAGTCTGAAGATTCTGATGGCTGCCACTGCACAGCTCCCACCTAGGATGCGGGCACTGCTGGCACACAGCAGGCAGAAACGCCTTGGTGACTGCACAGCCAAGGAACATTTCTCAGCTCTGCCACTGGTTTTGCCTTTGGGCATCACTGCTGAGCTGCAGGCTGTGTCCAAAAGCTGGACAGGCAGGTGGGCGTCTGTGGAGAGAGCTGGCTCTTGCAGCTGGGACGGGGCGAGATCAGATCAGCGAGCTCCCTCCGTGGCCCCGTCGCTGACTCGAAGCAACACCGAAGGAACTCGCCCACAAATATCCTCCCCAGCCCAAGAAGGAGGCGGCGCGCTTAAATGGAGTCAGGCCCTAGTGGAAGTAGAATATTCTTGCTCATCTTGATGTCTAACCTATCCTGAAGCTCCTGGCAGCTCTCCTCAGCTCAATCCTGTGCACCGTCTGACCTTCGTTAAGGGCATTAAACCTGTCAGTCTTTTCGTGGGCAAAGGAGCTGGAACAATCACAGCGAGGCTAAAAATGGCCTTTCCCTCCACATGGAAAATTCAGATTAAAAATATAAGAGTTCATCGACATTTTCTACAGGAACATAGAATTGCCCTTAAGAAATCAAACCCTGAAATACCTTAGCTGCCATCTACCATCTCCAAAATGCTGCATGAGGGGCTTTCTGCCTTGGCCATCAAAGGGCTTGGGATGGCAATCCTGGGGGGGACAGCCCAGCTGCTGCCAGCAGGGACACAAGCCCGTTAGAAAGCCCTGCAATGAGCTCCTAGGCAGGAGCCAGCTTTGAAGAATGCCTCAGGCGTGACTAAAAATGGGGCATTTTGCTTCTTGGTGAAAAAACAGGAACTTTCTGAAGCCTGCAGACAACTCATATGGAAAGATCTGGCTTTGCTCTTGTAAAACAGGTTGTACTCAAAACTTTCAAAAACTTCAAAACAGCATAAGGTGAAGATATTCATGTCTATAGAGGTATTTTCAGATATCCAGGTGGGCATCTGTGAGTAAAGGTTATTATTCTGCAAGAATTCCTGGGGTCTTCAGGTTACTGCTGCGTGGTAGCCTGGACAAATAATTACTTTTTGTACCTCTGGGAAGGGTGAATAACATGAAAGCAGAGCTCTCCTGCAGCCAGGGGGAACCCCACAAGCACGAGGAAGTACTGCAGCGGGGTGCCCAAACACCAAAGCTCTGATGGCTTTCCAAAGAGCAATAATTAGAAAAATCTCTTGATCAGACTTGCTGCCACCAGCCATCACCTTCAGTCCTAAATAGCCTGAGTAGGTAGAAGGTTTAAGGTAGAACAGTTTTCCGTCAGAAAACATTTTCCAGGAACTTGCAATTGCTGTCAAAAGCAGCACAGAAGAGATCAAGACGGTTTACTATCTACTATATTTTAGACTACAAGAACAACGTGGAGGTGATGAACTTGAGATGCTTTGACTTTATTACAACTGTATCTGCCAACATGGGAAGTTTCTGAGAGAGACTGCTGAGAATTTTTGCTTCTTGGGAAATTTAAAAAAAAAAGAAAGCATTTTTCTACTATGTAAGCGTTGAATTCTTTGGGACACAATGCAATTTGAAACATCAGCAGTGCAAAGCACGTGGTAAACTGCTCCACTCACACGTTGCTGCTGGAGAAGTCACCGAGGTTTCGGTCTCTGAGCTGCACTGCACAGGGTTGCTGTCGAGGGCCCTCTGCTTCAACGGCCAGAAGCAACGCAGGAGAACGTGCTCATTGATAGACCTACACGGGCATGGCAAGCCTGCTGGAATGAAGCCACTGAGGCTTGGGTGGAGATGGACAACAGGATGCAAATCCCATCTGGGATGTGCCAGTCCACTCCACAACACCTGGTCAGGAGTTTTGACCTCCATGCTGAGGATTTCCAGAGTGAGTCTTTCCCACCAGTGCCGGCTTTTTATTAGATGGACAAGGAACTGTGACTACCAAACGGCAGAAAAACCCAAAAGGCCTAATGCAGTTTATTAATTCCACAGGTCTTGAGCTGCAAATGTTGAGAGTCTTGAAAGTCACTTAACTGCCAGCCTGTCAGGCCAAGATATATTTTGAGGACGCTGCCAGTCTGACAGTTATTAACAAACAAAGAGGCCACAAACCTGCACCGAGATCCTTGTTACTTCTACTCATGTGCTGCCTCCCAACAGGAAGTACTTAATAAGAATAATAATATCCCGAAAGGCCAACCTACGGCAGTGCAATTAAAAAGCTTTTCTGTCTCACTTTGGGGGGGGGG
>Ga0065711_1033606_pt1 | contig 25171 bp, 22 predicted proteins | sample Hoacrofraction12_FD_59098 | JGI IMG/M metagenome (GOLD analysis project Ga0065711, IMG submission 59098) | Hoatzin crop microbial communities from Cojedes, Venezuela - Epithelial fraction 12 v2 (version 2) | ecosystem: Host-associated > Birds > Digestive system > Esophagus > Crop | place...
AAAAAGCTAAAAAAAAAAAAAAAAAAAAAATCCAAAGTATTATCATACTGTAGAAACACTTAACATAGGGTGGTAAAGTTTATGATTCTAGGCAGACGAGCTGTTCAAAGTAAGTTAAGATTATGTAAAACAACGTTACAACTAGGCCTTTTTATAGTAGACGAAGAGCTCTGTACAGCACTTTCCTAATGTCAAGAAACCAAAGCATAAGTGGAAATGTAGCTCAGCTGAGTCTGACAGTGGAGCTCATTGGTAACAACTGTATGTGGCCTGTAGAAAAAGCTACCGCTCCTCACTCCGTCCAGAAATGCAATGACAGGGTAGTGAGAATCGGTTAATTCTATGAAATCCCACAGAGCCCAAAGGAATGCAAACACGTAAAAAGTTTACTTCAATCACCGAATTTAATATGAAAACAAATTTAGAGGTGAATCTAGGGGTAACATTTCTTTATGAACTCCTACTTCTCAAACTTTTTCTTCTTGCGCTCTACCTCAGGCTAATGAGAGAAACAAAAATCCAAACCATGTATTCAAAGGGAAGGTTCAGTATTACTGACTCACTGCGTGGCTGTTCAGTTTATACCTCTGTCTGTATGCCCTCTCCTCCGCGACGGGAGGCAGCAGAGAGGCAGGCAACTGATCAGCTCCAGGCTCTCCAGGGCTACGGCTGTCCTGCCTTTTACCTGGAAGGCATACTCTGCTTTCCAGTGAAGTAACCCTTGTGCTCCTCGGGCATGAGCTGGAGGGGTAACATAAATAAATGCTCAAATGTTATCTTGCTCTCCCTGAAATCAGTGACAGTTTTTCTACCAACTTTACCGGGTGTGGGATCTTATTTATGTGTCTAATCACATCACCAAAGATGTACAACAAAATCTACATAAATTACATTTACATTTGTATTCTTTCACAGATGAATTAGTTTCAGCCAATCTTCTATCACCTGCTACTTCCAACTGCTGTCAGATGGATCTCATTCATTACTAACTCAGACTGGTGAAAAAAGGAAAAAAGAAAAGGCTAAAGGCTCTAAACCTGAGAGAAAAAACTGAAGTTGCCTTTTTTTTTTTAAATTTCTTGCAGTAATAAGTCACACAAAACACCTGTACCTTTCTTTTGGCACAACAAATATTTTAGAAGTCCTTCAAGTCTTAACTCAAAGAGGTTCTTTACTGAGTATTGTCTACTGAAGTCCACAAAAAAATGAAAACATTCTTTGAAAAGGAACAAAAAATTTACAATTGTACACAAAAAGTCTTGCATTTTATTGAAATTTCAAGTCTTGTATCAAACAAAAACTTTTCTTCAGACAAAAATATTCTCTTGGTGTCCTCCAGATACCAGTAACTCTGAATTGGTCCTTTAGTGCCGCTGCTTCCTTTGTCATCTTCACAGAAGTCCACACGGTTGGGCTGTTCTGTTAGGTCTCATTTTATCGTGTGAAAGAACGTACATGACGACCTCTTCCACTGCCTCCACTAACAAACTTTCCTCTTGAGCCACCACTGCTACTACTATTAGCACTTGTCCAAGACGGTCCAATTCCTCCCCGGCCTCTGGAAGCACGATCGCGAGGACTCGGTCGGTAGCCTTAAAGCAAAGAAAAGTATACTCAGTTGGAAAAAAAAAGAAAAAAAAAAAAAAGCCCTAGGCGTGGCAGCTGCTGTGAAAGCATAAGAAACAAAAACAAGATGAGACACAAACAGGGTCTGTTTTCTCCTTTTAATTTTCACTTTTCTTTTAGGCAAGCGTTTTTTGCTTTGACTGGCTCTATAATTACCATGTAGGTACGAAGACAACTGAATTGCAAAAATCTGAATGCAAAGTTAAGATTCTGCGATCAAGCGTTCAATTCAGCAAATTTTACAGGTTACAGGGCAGGTCGTATGAAAGCATGTATTTGACACAGTCTCAGTGACAACTGTTCATATATGCTTAAAACATTTGCTGAATTTCAAGGTGTCTGCAGCATCCTTGCATGGTTTCATTTGCAAAGCGAAAATGAAATTCAAGGAATTTTGTATAGTTCGATGCCCATATGAATACCATGTACCTGCTGAACTTAATGGTCTCAGTGGTGGCAGTGGGCCCCTGTTAAAATTGCTTTGACCACCTCTACTGTCATTGTAGGTTCCCCTGGGCGTACTCTGTGCACTCCAACTTGAGCCTCGAGTGCCTTCACGACGACTGTAATTGCCTAGACAGGGAGAGAAAAACCCACGCACTGTTGAGCAAACATCACTTTTTTTTCCCATCCCCATGCCAATCATCACAATACTCTGGGCGGTAAGCATTGCATTTACATAATTCAAATAGTTAAAGCTACTCTGCTTCAACATACCCTCAGTATTCTAACTCAAAGGCTACGAGTTACCATATTATACACAGAATCAGGGAAAAATATCTCTTTTTCAGACAGGAACTCAAGTTTAAAAGAATTCACATTATCTAGCGTATTACGATAAAGACTCCTACACTTTCAGGTTTTCTGGTAAAGTAAATCCTAGCATTTATGTTACTAAATAGCAGTATGTTCTGTTTCTATTGTGCAAGGACTTGCCCTAATTATGGGATGGAAAGGAAAGCAACGCAGCTTTGTCTCTGTATGAAAGACACTCAACACTCTGTAGCCAGACTCTCCCAGTTCACTGATAATCGCACCTTACTCTCCTCAGGATCTTCCAGGCTTTGACTCAAAAGCCTCATTTGAGCCCAGATGTGACGCTGGATTTCTGGAACTACTATGTCACAAACAGTAAAGGGGGCTTTTTATTTTTCTGAGTGCATCTCTGAAGCACCCCAACAGTTGCTAAAAGAAACCAGCTAACTCCTTGGAAGAGAGAGGGAACACAGGAACCCGCAGCCTTGGTTCGATTCCACAGCACTCGGGAGAACCTTTTCTAGTGCCAAACAACTTATTTCAACAACACTGCTTCAGGAACATCTCATGCCAGGGATCATCAATTGCCAGTAAATTGCGTTAGTATTACTGAAGCCTTTTAGCATGCATTTATTCCAATTCTAATACAGGAAACAACATACCTTTTGAAGCAGGTGGTGTAAAGAACCTGTTCTGACTGTGAAAAGCTCCTCGTCCTCCACGATTCCCTGAGAACCCACCACGTGAAGAGATCTTCTGTGACACTTTCGGTGGCCTTTTGGCTGGCGGTATCCCATCTGGAGCAACCACTTCTTTGCTCTCTGCAGCAACAAAATCATCCACGTGCATGGAGGGTGGTCTGCTCGTATTCTGTTTCCTCTGACGGAAAATATCATGCGGTCGAATGCCTTGTCCAAATCCTCCCCTGCCTCTTCCTCTTGGTGGCGGCACAACATGAGCTCTCTTTGCCGGCTCTATGTACTCAGATTTTCCACTGTCATGACAAACCATGGTTTATTTAGTTAATGTAAAAATTTATTCATACCGAAGGTCAGGAATTCTCCATACTGGAGAAGCAATCTGAAAGATGTTTGACATTTTGAGAAGATACGAAACAGTGTTGAACACACACTTTACTCAATAAACTCATCTTACCTTGAAGTTATGAAGGTCTCATGCTTGTGCTTGCCAAGTTTGAACCCTTTTGTGGTTTTTGTGCGACCAGGAGATGATGGTTCTGACAAAAATGACCTCTCCAATTCAGCTTGCAAGTCAAAGTCACTGCAGCCCTTCTCTGACAGTTCAATTAAGTCAACTTTTACCTGCAATGAGAGAGTTTAGTTTTATCACAAGCATTACCAGCACTTCCGAAGAAAACATGCTGCACCAGGATGGATGACACTCAGCTAGAGTGTCATCTACTAGAGCAAAAAGCTCCAACCTTTTAATGCAGTATTGTGGCTCAAAACAAAAAGCAGCAATAACAAAAAAAAAGGAGCGGAGCTGCAGCAAAATTGTCTTAACGGCTCTGAATCTCAACGAAGTCAAGGGCGTAGCTTTCAAGTACAAATGCCTGTCTTGTCACTAAGTGACCTACAGTGAGGCACACTCCTTTGCTTAAGCTACAGTCCTATAAATCTATCAATGCTGCTTTTACACAGGAATCAACAGTTTTGCTTAAGAAATTAAAATACAAGTATCTTTGCATGTAAATTAAAAAAAAGAGTAAAACTAAAAAAGAATGAAGGCAGTGAAGTCAACAGAAACTGATTATTTCTCACATAAGAAGTTAAGATACTGCCAATTGCTTATTTATTAAAAAAAAGGATAAAATAGGAACATTATTGTGTATTTTTCAAAATGTCATTTAAAGTTTAGATTACAAAAATGAGGTGCAAATACTATGAAAAGTTTGTGTGCAAATAGTTTCTATTTACTACTGCCATTTTATCCACTTATGTCACATCAGAGCATTCATTTAAAACATTTTAGAGCAGAGTGCAGCCATCAGGCTCTTTGGATATTACTGCAATGACAGAAGACAAGGAAGGAGAGGAAAACAAATCACGTCCCTTGTCTGTGTTTAACACAAACTGCTGAAAAGCCCCAGCAGCAATGCAAAAGCAGGTCAGGACTGCCACGACTGTTCCACTAAAGGAGATGACTCCTGCATTAGAGCACTGCAGAAGGTGCCAATTTATGACTGCTTCTGAGTGAACCTGAAGGCAGTCGGTAACAACCGTGAACAAATGCCAGCCTCTGTATCTGGGTCATTTACAAGGGTGAGCCAAGGCAAACAAACCACTTGGCTGTATGAATCTCCGATGCTACTAGCTCAGGTTAGCCCTCATTTTTAAATCCACTTCAGTCGTGTTAACGGAGCCTTTTACCATATCCAGATCAGTGTCTATTTCTTCAGCCTGAAAGGGTGAGAACCACATAGACTTCAGCTGGTCATCCATCACGTCTGCCAACACGTACGTAGTCCTGCAACAAAACAATGCCAAATGCCTCTTTGGTTCTGAACTACAACCAACTGCAAGCATACGCGGCATTACAGGACCAGGGGTGAGTGCTGCTGCCTTACCCTTGATGCCTGCATGAAATTAAATACACTGGGACTAGTAAGTAGTAGTGACAACAGTGCTGTTTAGATCCTGTTTGTAACGTACTCGTGCATAAATTATTGCATTTTCTTAAATAAACTGCAGGTAGTATGTGCACACATTTAACCATTTTACCTGTTGTTAAACAAATTCTGAAGAGAGTCTGGTGCAGAAAGAATAGGCTCTACATCTTGGTCACTCAGCGGACAAGAATCACCCGCCGATTCCAACATCTGCCTCACTCCAACGATGTTGTCCAGTAAGGATTCAAGGCCATCGTCTTCCTTAGAACGATCCTAAGTCAACACATCACAAATCAGAATTTTTTCCCCTCTTAAGAGAAGGAAATATGCTTTTGTTAACAAAAAAAAACACAACAAAAAAAGGGGGAGGGGAGTCTTCAGTCTTCAGAAATGGTGAAACTAAGACACGTAAGTACACAAACAACAGCAGAGAGCTCCTCAGTATGCCATAAAACAAACCATGTAACCACATGCACGTTCTGGTCTTCGCCTCCAGTTGACACAGTAACCTCCGTAACATAACCCCGCAGATGACATCACCCCAGGTTTTAGTTAACAAGCTCTCTGCTAGAGCACTCCAACGTCCTAAGGGTCTGCTGCTTCTCCTTAAGCACAGTTGTAGCTTTTAATCTTTTACCACAGAGGTAGGCAGCCGGGGAAGGGACGGGAGGGAGTACAGCACTGGAAAGGCATCTGTATAACCAACAGGTTGTGAAGCAGCTGTTGTATGGACTCTTCCAAATTAGCCATCTACTTACTGCACAGCTGCCATCAATTATGCAGGACGAGATGTGAATATCAGAATTGGGTCTGCAATTAGAATCACAGAGATGCTGGATGTATGGAGTTCTGCATGTCCTCAAGTCCAACACCCACCCCTGCTTGAAGCAGGACTATCATGAAAGCCAGATAGATCAGCCATAACTTTATCTAGCCACATCTAAAAAAATCACAGCCACTGAGCAACCTGTTCCAGTGCCACTCTCTCTTGGTTAGAATTTTGGGTATTTTCCTGATGTCAGCCTGGACCTCTGAAGCCACAATCTCGGGCCACTGCCCCTTGTTTTATCACCTGGAGTTACCAAGAAGAGATTGATTATGTCACCTTTGTTACTATCCCCCCAACAGCTGTAAGCAGCTAGGAGATAGCTCCTTAGCTCTCTTCAACAGCCTGAACAAGCCCAGCTTCCTCATCCCCTCTCCACAGCACGTGTGCCCTAGGTCCCTGACCACCTTGGTAGAACCCGCTTCAGTCTCCCTAGATCTGTCTAGAACTGGCAAGAGGGAAAAGCTGGCCAATGGCAAACGCAGCACTCGACACGAGAGCTCACCAGCATCCTGTGGAGGGAAGACAGAAAGGTCTCTTGATTTGCTGACGTGGCCATGCACTTCTGGCCCATGTTCAACCTAACATCTGCCATAACCACCTGGCCCTTTTCAGCCCAGCCTGCATTAAGGTATCAGGTTATCCTGCTCTCACTGCAGAACTTTGCATTTTTCCTAACAACCCACATAAGCTTTCTGCTAAACCAACCCTAAAAAGTTAATTGAGGTCCCTCTGGATTGAGGCTTTGCCGTTTGTCACCTTAGCCACTTCCCCAGCTAACTGTCATCCACAAATTCGCTGAAGATGTGTCCATCATTCAGGTCTCTGGTGAAAACATCCAACAATATCAGCCCCAGTATTGACTGCTGGGTATTCCACTCGTTACTGGTATCCAGTAACATCAAGCCACTGCTAAGCAGTGGTTTCTGCTGCCTGTTACATTAACAATCTGCTCACCACTATCCAGCGCGCTCTGTTGTATGCATTCACTGCCCTTCATCACACAGTTAACTGCCTGTGCTCTTATGCTGTGCAAATACTCTCAGCACCAAGGGTCCCAACCCTACCCGCAACTCCTTACCACTACCACAATACAAACAATGAAGTCCGAATCCATCCTGCATCAAAACAGGGGATTCTGGACATCAGTATTGAAACAGTGGCAACAGCTATTGCCAATTCTGCAAGGTATGCCACACAATCACACACCCTCCTCGTCCAGGAGGGACAGCCTACATTGGTTTAAAAACACGTTCAGATACAAGACTGCAACATCAACTTGATCACATCAACTTGATTACTTAAGTTCCTTTACCATAACATGTTTCTCCAGATCAAGCAGCAGGTTTTCCGGGGTTTCTTCTTTGCTCTGCAGGAGATGTTTTAACTCTGCAGTAGTTAAACCCAGTGTTCTGCCGGGATGAGATCCATCTGCTTCCATAAGGCTTCCATCATCTCCACAACATCCCTGAAATATTTGACAGGTGAGAAGTACACATAAATACTTGTTATACTTCTGGACTGCAAATCGCTTAGAATTCAAACGTACAGTAGAACAAATCTAGCAAAACAAGAATAATCTCTTGGTTTAAAAACATATTATACAAAATATTTTAATAAAGTACACTTCAATAGGCAAGTTGAGATGCAGCATAAAGATGAATGCAATCCTTTCCTATATAAGCTGAGCTTTGTGTCACAAAAGTAACAAATATTTTCAATTCCTTTCTATACTACATGTTAATACAGCAACTCTAACAGGATGGAATGAACCTCAAACCTGCACACAATAGCATGCCATTCACTTCAGAAATCAGTATGAATCAATACGCCGTTCTTCCTACTGAAAAACCCTCTTACTTACTAAACATATATTCTGCCCAGCTTCACAGACTTCATTAAAAACTAAAGATGGCACTAACACTAGTGATGGAAGGCCTTACACAGCAATCTGCATAGTCAGCTGCTTTCTGAAACAATCATTCCTGAACATGTCTCACACCGCAGATTTCAGAGAGACGCAGCCGTGTTTGTCGAAGTATTCAACACATCTTCACTTACCAGCGTATCAGAGTTGAGAATCTGTCGCATAAAATCCAAAAAGGAAGAGGCCAGTTCACCTGTGTCTTTGCTGAAACTAGTTATTACTCGCTTTAATACCGTGTACAAAGCACTGCTGTGTTTTCTTAGAGAGCTGTTTTTATAAAGAAAAGAGAGAAAATACTTTATTAGTGCATACATTGTTAACATTCCACTGTAACTTGTTATAAGAAAACACATATGCAAAATAAATTTGTTAAATTTTGTAACTATCCAGCTGAGTTTTGATTACAGAGCTGGAGCTTCATTCTTTTCTCTGTGCTAGACTCCTGTTCTCACCAGTGCTGTCTGCGGGTGTTTCAGACTGCACACACACAGCCACACGTACCAGAGCAATACCTCTACAACTGCAAGAAATTAAATGTCAACCTTTGGCGGGAAAGGGACAGAAGTACAGAAATATTTGCTTGCAGAAGGGCCTCATGTATAAAGCAGGATCATGCTTGCTGTTACAATTTCACTGCATCCCATGATGCCTAACTGCAGAAACAAGCCAGCAAGGTCATCATCAATGCACTGAAGCTGACAGCTAGACACGTGGGATCATAGAAACAACAGCATCTTTCACCTGCTTGGTTTTCATGTGCTGTTTGTATAGCTGCTTGCAGTCTGAGCAGCACAGTTCTGTAGCAGGGCTTACAAAAGTGTTTTGAACAACCCAGTATTGACAGGGGTCCATCCAGGTACCACCTTTTTCTCTTTGGGAACCTCACAAACATCTTGCCTCTCTGCACCTCACCTTCAGCGGAATGAAGCGTCAAAACAACACAATACTGTCCAATGCATGTATATATTCTGCTCAAAAAGGAGTCGAGTCCACATAAGTAGTTAAAAAAATAAATAAATTTAATTTCAAATGCCTTAACTGCCTGGAGTTTTTTCAATGCTTTGTTTATTTCTTGAAAGAAAGTGCTCCTGTGTGCACACTGCAGAAATGATTCAGAGGTAAAATCTCCAGTGAAGGAAGACCAAAACACAGAGCAAAACACTGAAGTCCCAAAGAGAAGTGAAAGCTCGAGTGCCTTATCCTCACATTTCCTACTAGATGAGTAGGAAGTGATTTCACATTGCAGTAGTTTTAAAATAATTCTAAGTTGTCAGAGATACTTTAAAATACTATACCTCTTTAAGTGATAGAAGCCATAGTCATGCTCTGTAAGGAACATCATTGTTCGGATACATGTCAGCAGACAACTGTAACTGCTCTCTGAATTCATTAACGTTTCCATCAGACAGTCACAAATTAAGGGCATCAGCTCTTTGCTTGGTAAGGAGTTGGAAAGCTGCTCTGATTCGGAGACAGAGCCTTCTGATGAACTTGGCAAAATGAGTGCAATATCCTATAAAAAGTGATTATTATACACAGTAAAAAATGCATTCTATATACCAACAATAAGTATAAACCGTACATTAAGTCAGAAACATTAGGTTCTTTCACTACCGCTTTATCATCTTACTCCACTCTTTCACAGTTACTACTGAGCAGCGCAGTACTAATCCAGTGTATCTTTTCAAAAGCGGTTCTGTTAAGGGTTACAAACCATCACTCATTTTCAAAAACAAAAGCTTCAAAGGGTGAAAAGCGATAGCAGAGCCACAACTAAAAGCCAAGCAGTCACTGGATAGTATCTTACACTTGCACACAGTTTCTTGCCTGGGTAGTCAAACTGTGCCTTAATCTCAAAACATTCATCAAAATTCAGAGGCCGCAGGCACCACTGAAGAGGTTTAAGTTCTACTGCCTCCTCCACATTTGACATGAAACAAAACAAGCCTGACTTTCACAATGAATTTGTATGGGCAAAGAGCTCTTGATTATGTGCAAATGACTGATCAATCGCTACTGACCCAAATGTCTTTTGTCTAAGTGGGTAAGCACTAAAGCAAACAAATACATGCAACTAGTAAGGCAAATAATGACATGCAAATCTGTGCACGCAACTAATGAGAAACTACCAGGACTAGTCTACGAATCAGTTTTCAGATAACATTCCTTACTTTGCTCTAGTAACTTAGGCTTTTTTTTTTTAAATGGTGGAGTTTTATGGTAGCAGCATATCATATATATCTTTAAATTTGGAATATATTTTTAAGAGGTTTCAGTCAGACAGCTAAGAGATACATATTTATTCAACCAGGTAAAAGGTGACCAGTGACAATTCAAGTTTTGCTGGTGGCCCGTACAGAGAAATGACATCCCCCTCTCAGCTGAGGCAATAATCAATCTTTGTGCCATTCGTTTTCGGTCTCTGATGAGCTACCAGCATAGTACACATAATGCAAAAGGGATACCATAAAATAAAAGGATTTACATTCAAGAGCAACACAACAGCAAGTCTGCCAAAACAGCCAACATACACATTTTTTCTTTCTGTGTTTTAACAGTGTTCATCGTTTTTTTTTTTTCTTTTGGAAAAAAGCAGGCACCTAAGAAATGACCTCATTTTATTTGTCTCCTACAGTGATGAACACACATTATGCATTAAATATAGTAGATACCTGATCACAGAGGGACTGCAAAAGGGAAGTAACATATTCAGAGCACTGCTGATGAGTGACATTGTCCCCAGCCGATCGCATCAAAGCCAAGAGCTCCTGAAAAACCTCTGCATACTTTTCATCACCTTTAGCAGTTCCATTGATCAGATGCAAAATAGCCAATTTACAAGCTTTATGTGAAGCCAGGGCGTCCAATAAAGCAAGCAATCGAGTGGTCTGTCCAGTGTACTGTTTCTCCTTATCTTCCATGTTGCTGAAAGGATATTAATGCACTTTGAATATGTAGGAAAAGCTGTTTTAAAGTGATCTAAAAACTATAAAAAACTACCATTATAGGAGTGATAATTCTGCATTTTTAAAAAAACACTTAGTTTACACAGTTACACTTACAGTTTCATGTACTTTTTGAAAACTGTTCAGCTTTCACTAAATGACTTCTGGTTGCATCATAAATTAATTAATCTACTATGCATTTAATATACTACAGGGCATCTAACTGTACACGGATAAATACGCTTCCATACAAACACTATCTAATTCTATGTGGGTAATTATGCTTTTAAATAAACAGTACTCATTGTTTCAAAATGCCCTGAATTTGTAGCATTTAACTTCCACCAGATTAAACATCTACACATTTTCCTGCTAGTATGCAAATCCTAGTATAGCAAACTTTACTGGCCTAATTCTCTTATTTGTATCTAATAGGTCCTTTACAAGGACTTCACAGGCGAGATAACGCTTTGTAGGGGCAGCCTGCAGAAAATCTTCATAAAACACTTACCAAAAACATACAATGTGAAACTGTCTACATCAAAACTTAAAAGTACGAGTTGGTTCCTTGGCAACATTAAGCGTCATCAGGACACAGTACGTAGCACTGGACTAAGAATTCATTCAGTTCATAGTAGATAAGTAGTATTTCTGAAAGTGTTTTCCTCCTGCTAAATCTGCACAGAACCAAGGTGAATTTAACAGTTCACTAAAGAAATCTTTGCAACAGAAAACAGAGATACCTTTGTAGGTCTTCTACAATCAGATCCAATACAGTCCTCATGATGAGAAGAGCAGTAGGTGAGGCCAAGTCACACAACTGCACACAAATACGTCTCAACATATGCTGAATGGGCTGGCAGGATGAACCGGAGAAAGATCGCACGATCTCTTGTATCAGCTTGGCCTGAACATGCAGATGCATACTCCACAGCTTCCTGGTGTTCAGTGCCACTGAAATATCATGTGGTTCAATTACCTACAGGAACAGAAGGACAGGAGGATTTTCCTTTTAACTTTTACCATAAAACTTGAATTCTATCACAAGATATAAACAAAGACTAATACTGTCCTCATCAAAACCACGGAATGCCACCTGCATTATTATCACTGAATAACAGGGCACAATTCCAGCAAATTAGGTATTCCTTCGTGGGTTGTCACACACACCTTTCATGCTTACTTACTGAAGACCACAAACTCAAGATCCATGCCAAAAGAAAGGAGAGCCTTAATATATGAAGAGTTTGGCACTGATGGTTCATTCCAAAGGCTTCATAGCCAACCATTTAATTAGTCAAATGGCAGTTTAGATAATTTCACAAGGGACAAAAAAACAACATACGATTGATAATTTTAAAAGATGGTCCACATAATAATAATTTTGTTTCTGATGAAAAAGAAAAGGATCTACATGAACATAAATGCTTCACAGAAACTTTAATTCATCCCTTCACATATCTATTTTTTCTACAACCACAAAAATTCTTCCAAAACTAAATAAATCTGAATTATACCTGAGTCGTCTGCATGGGCAGTGGAAGAGGCAACAATTCTGAAAGCAGTATAAGTCCAGAGAAAAAGCCTTCAGGAATTCTCAGAATTGAAGAGAGAACTTCCTTCAGCATTAAAGACCAAGTATTGTTCGCCAACGTTTCTTCCGAAATGGTAAGTTTTTCGTTAACACCTTGTGTAAAAGTCAGTAAGATATCAACAATGTCATTCTGAATTTTTTGTTCATCGCTATCTAAGCGGCCTGAGAGAGGAATAGAACACAGGAGCATGTGCAAAGAAACAAGCGCTGATGGAACACGCATGTCTTTGAATTCAAAAGATCCGCCCCTCAGGAGTTCCGTTAGCATTGTTTTCAGGAGAGTAAGCGTACAGCGGGCCATTGAAATAGTAGTAACTCTGTGAAGTGTGGTGCCCATGTTGACATGGAGTCGCCAAGGCTGAATAAGTATGCTGTTCAGCTTCTGTAATACCCGGATGAAGGTGTCCATCCCCTCAGAAGAGAAGAGTTGAATAACTGCAAGATTCCATTTAAGGTCTTTCTGTTGACCTATATGTAAAAGAAATGACATTTCTGTATGTCTAATTTCTCCTGGGCAACCACAGCTACACTTTAGACATGTTTAAGTAGAAGGCTCAGAAAACTAAGACTTCTATGTTAAGCAGTACAAATATATCAACCATACCTTCTACCAGCGGCGGTGGACATGCAACATGACAAAGAACACGAAGTGCAGTAGGAAGACCAACTCCATCTGGGGTCATCAAACTGTCAATATTCTTGAAGGAGGGAAAAAAATATTTTACAAGGAGGCACTTTACAACAAGCACATTACTAGTGTAATATTCAAATTCTGTATTTAGTTACTGTAAGTGTTCCACAAAATTTAAGTTCAGTTATTCCACCTTTTGGAAAGCAGTCACAAATACAGCAGAAGTAAAAAAGGAAGGTCAGCATTTGCGTTGTGATGTTATGGCAAGCTAAAAGATTTAAATAGTTGGATCTTTGCATCATGTAATTACCTTAGATTTTGTTTCAATAAGTATAAATGAGAGCAAGAACTGGCCTAGATCATAAGCTTTAACAAAAGCATCTGTTTTGGATAATAGTATGCATTTTTAAATAACATATGTTAGTACATATCAAAGTACAAAAGGCCTAAGCTTAGAGAGCACAACTAAAAGATAGCATCTATCTGTATTTTACTAACCTGTTTGATATATTCAATGAGATTTGGAATACAATTTATTTCAAATCTAAGATTTTTCAAAGGTTCAAGCCACTTGCTGAGCTCTGCAGGGGGGAAAGAAAGAGACAGAGTTAATCAAATAACTTGTCAGTGCATTTATGAACATTAAACTCTTTTCCAATAAAAATGTACTCAATTTACACAACAGGTACTAAGCCCAAGTGTGAAACTTGTGAGGCGCACATTGCAGCTGCAGCCAGCTGAAAAGCATCAACAAATATAAGACTTCAGAACAGCCAATACACCTCACACGCACAGACAAAATTTTGCTCAAGTCAACCCAAACACTCAAATAATATTCATCTTATTATCTGCATTATTTGTAATTAAACGTATTTCATAAAAGACACTAAGGGTCCCACTGTCAGCTAAAGAAAGTGCCATCAAGAACATGGACCAAAGCACACTCCCCTTAACGTACGTAACAGGCTATTACAAACTGAACACAAAACTCCTATTACATGCCCAAATGGAGCCGATCTCTGCACCACATATTCACTCTGGAAGTCCTTATTAACAGTCTCTCTCTTAGTCCAGAATAACCCAACAGTCCCAATTTTGGGGGACAAAAGATTTAAAGTTCTAAAACCCATTGTTGCTGAAAATATTGAACAGAATGTGAAGGCTCAAAGGTTGACTGGATATGAACTGACAACTATCCTTTGACTGATTTCACGATTCGGTTTAATAAGCTAGCCCCACTTCTCATGAAACTGTCTGATGATCAGGTGAAGAGAAAAGAAATAAAAACATGGCACAGGAGGGAAATAAACTACAACTTGGAAGAATTCTGATTTCTTTCAGTGCATTTAAGTTTTGGAAGAAATTATTGGTATGTCTAGACGAGCCAGTTAAGCCGTGCAGAGCACAACTCTAGACATCAGAATTTCAACGTTCAGGTGTCGGGAAGCCCCCAGCAGGCTGCTTCCAAATGACCTAAGCCTGATCTGCAAGAAGCCAGGGATCACAGAGACACAGTTTGGAGATCAAAAGATTCAGTAACAGAGTAACATGGACTATTCTATGCCAGTTGGCCTAGGTGTCAGAAAACAGTCCCAGGATTATTTATTAGTATATAAAGATCCTATAAGGCTACGTCACTAAAGAGAACACCAAAAATAAGAGTCAGATCACTGACTAGTTAGTCCATTTTAACTAAATGTTGCTGTCCTATTTTCAACACAGAAATAATTTCAAACTTCCTGTAATTATCCAGAATTCATGGTAGCTAATATTACTTGATAAATAGTTTAACTATAAAGAATTTCCTATTTAAGTCTCATTAACAGAAAAAAAAATTACACATTATCTCAGTGACTCAACTAATCAGATGCAGCTGGAAAAGGAATTTCGTTATACACATTCACCAAACCAGATGATCTGAAGCACCAATTACCCACATATAAAAGCTTTCTTCTATACATTCAAACAATTCAGTTGATAATGACACATACTGTACCTTGCAATTTGGTGTTATTTTCGTCTGCTTTACAAAGCTTCAGCAAAGGCCCAGAGTGCTGTTCCAGCATCTGGACATCACTGGAAGATTGAACCACCAGCAAAACAAGGATGCAGGCATAATTATAAGCAACTGACTTCTTAGACTTCGAGTCCCTGAAACAACAATAAGGATTTTCTTCAGATCTCAGCTAATACAACTGGATATCTGTTAGATTTTCATTCTTTGACCCCTAAAAAAAACCTACCTACAGAACTTTTACCTTCACCAAGGATTGCCCCATATAATTATCAACCAAAAAAACCTCAATTTTCCCCTATGCTTTTTGAAAAGTGAAAGTTTTCTTTTACATTGACTTCCTATTTCAGTATACACAAAAGATGATAGCAAGTCAAGGAGCACACAAATCTTCTTCCGTAACTTTGTCTGTTTTACAAATCTTGTTTTAAAAGCACTGCTACCTAAAGTAGTAAAACTGCGGGTCCAGAGAAAATGGCAACTGTTTTTAACACTTACAGGAACTTAAAGAGAGATTCTCACCCCAGAGAAGTGTGCAGAGTCCAGCTTCCCTGGTCAAATCTTTTGCTTGTTTCACAGTGAAAACTTACGCTTGAATGAGAACTGCCTACTTACTGACTTTTCCACATACCCAAAAGTCTGATCTATATTACAGCACCTTTGTGGATGACCTACACCGATTCTGGGTATTAAGTACTTGATTACAAATGACAGGCCTGATTTTCTATTACGTTCTTCTACTTAAAAGTTGTTTTGTTTATAAACAAAAACATAATGATCTAAAAGAAAATAATATTTTAGATTTACTGAATTATTTATAAAAGATAGATATTTTTAAAATGTAAAAGCCTAATGGTTATAAATAAATGCATAAATTACCCTAAAGCTTCTTTGGAATAGTACTCCATTAAAGTAATAAGACTTTGGAGATTTTTCTCCAGACTGAATACATGAGCCACAGCAGATCTTCCCACCGGGTTAAAGGTAATCAAGTAAAGGTTGTGAAGTGTTCCCAGCAGATCTGAATGGTCAGTCTCCTCGCTGGCGGTGCACCGCTGAAAGTGGCAGAATAATTCTGAAATGCACTGTAACGTCTGTGTCGAATGCAGGAGCCACAAGGCAAAAGTATCCTCATTGGCACCATCTGACTGGAGACCCTCCTCTTGATCCGGATCAGAAAACTGACAAAGTGCTCTAATCAGCAAGTTCGTTGCTTCGTACTCGGAGATAAAGAAAAGAAGACCCTTCTGTGACTGTGCCAGGAAACGCAAGATATCTCGTATAGCTTGAAGCACACCTGGGTGTGCGCCTGTCACCGGAATAGACAGTAGCAACGTAATGCATTCCAAGAAATGGTGACTATGAAGATATCTGACAAAAAATTAACAGGAAAATAATCAGTAATATTACAATCATCTGTCAACACTGAATAATAACATTATGTGAAGTTACACGGCTCCCAGCTTCCGTACTTATTGCTCTGTGGACTATGAGAAATAGTAACCGATTATGAAGTAGTACAAAACCTTAATCTTACAAAACATAATTGCTATAATATTTACAGGAAATAAATCACTAAATACAAAGTTCTCATCTCCAAAAATCCCCACAACCAAAAAAACCTCACCTTATCTACAAACAAAATAACACTTTATATTTTATTAAACTTGCTGTATCTCTCTGCATGTAGATACTTACATTCAGCCATGACCCAAACCACTGCCTCAGAGAAACCTGCTAGCGTTTAAAGAAATACTTTCTAGACAGAAAGTTGCTAAGAGAGAAATAACCCACAGGATCCTTTGAATGGCTGAAGGCAGACAGGGCTCAGCTCCTCTGCCCGTGCTGTGAAACGGTGACCTACGCCGACACAACTGCACGACTTCTAACCAGGGCTGGCTCGTACTTTGCCTGCGTGGCATACAGGCAGAGGGATTCCGGGCTTGTTGTACCATCCGCACAGATGCATTCCAAAATGACAAAGGGAAAACGCTCTAGATCTGTAACAATTTTCAAATACGTGCTTGTGCAGCACCTAGCACAACTGACCAGATCTACGAATGCGACTGATGTGCTAGCACAGTACCAGTTAATAACAAGCGGTTAACTTCTTGTTATAGCCATGTTAACTTGATTGAAAGCCAACAAAATGACAGGTACATTAACGACCAAACTTCAAACTTTCTCAGACTGTATAAGCACAATCCAGAATCCTCCAATGAAGTACAAAGTAAAACATCTAGAAAAGCGTTAGTCAGCAACATCATCCCTAAGAAATATCTCTATCAAGCTGGATGAAATACACTCTGAAAAACAAACTTGCAATTGCCATACCTAAACAGGACAGGGTAAGGATCATCCCTTTCTGGAGGGCCTGTAATGCGTGCCATGGTTGGGAAAGATTTCACAGGTGGCTGAATCATTGTGTGAGGAGCAGTTTCCATCAAATGGAAGATTTCTTCGAGAAGACTAACGAGTTTTTCTATCTCTCCTTCGCTTACATTAGAAGACTCCAAAAGATGATCCATGTCCATAGAAGCCTCCACATCATTCTCATATTCTTGGTTGGTTCTTTCAAGTCCTGCCAAGTCCTGGTCCTGTTCTGTCTCCGTGTGATTAGGAAGAGAAGGAGTGTTCTCTGCTAACTGATCAACCACCTTTTTAATATCTGACAGAATCTCATAGAAGTGACATTTCTGGAGAATCGCTGAACCAGCAGTTACTACTCTCACAGTCTGATCCAACAGTATGAGTTCCAGGAGTTTCTGATAACCGCTTTTTTCATGTACATCTACGCCACCCCTTAGAAACATTTCCATTCCCTCAGTCATACTAATAACACTATCCAAAGCTTTAAAAGCATTAAGTTTCAGGGAGGATGATACATGATCTGCAAACAACAGTTCAAATAACACATTAATAACTCCTGCCTGCAAGAGTGCCGTTATTCCTTGAGTCCCGCATTCTCCTAATGACGATACCAGTTTTGTCCCAGCTTTGAGCTGTCGGACATTCAAAGCAATGGGCTGTTTGAGAGCTACCTGAAGGTTTAAAGCCTGCAGGGTCCAGTCTACTAGCTGGGTAATATGCTCTTGCTTTGTGTCTTTCACCTGCAGGTAGCTCAATCCTTTTACTATCAAACTCGGAACTTCTTCTAAGGCAGTGACCCACTTTGCACCCCTTTCCTCTTGATATAATTCCAAGAGTTCGGTTAATTTAAGTGAGGCTTCCACTGCCCCGGAATTTTCTTTTTCTGGGTCTTGGTCCTTTATTTTGCCAACTTCATTTTCAAATATAGTCTTGTAAGGGCAGCTGAAGTATAAAAGAGGTCCAAGCTCCCTTTCAAAAGGTTCATATGTCACAGGAGGCACAGATGCCAGATCCTCAGGAGTATATTCAATATCAAAGCTTGGATACTTAAATGTTTCACGTTCCAGATCAGCAATTCCATCTTCATCACTTGAAATCTGCTCATATCCATCATCTCCTAAAAAGAAAAAGATTCAGTTGGAAGATAAAATCTATCACGGATAAACCAGTTCATAACTGCTGAGAACCTGCTCAAAAGAAAAATGAATCATTTATTTAATACGAATATTACTGGTTAGAGAACAATCATACACTAACATACAGAAAGCTTTCTCTCTCCACATATAAGTGAAAGCCCCAGCTGACAGACTTTCTTAATGTAATAATGGAGATATTTAACAGCAAGCATAAAGCAAAAAAGTTTAACTAGGGTACAACCAGGTACTAAAATACTATTGTCCAATTTTCTTCCTATGATTGCATCTATCATAAAACTTCTAGCCTGAAATTTTACATAGGCGTGGGTGGGAACTTTAAGTAATACAAGAAGATGACCACTGACATTATAATATCAACAACTTTATTTGATTTTTAATTAAGAAATAGTTTCTTTCGCCACTTTCCTAAATTTTTAAACAAAACGGATAAGAAGATCGAATGTTCATTCCCACCTATAAAAGCTGTATCTATTTTCCTCTATTTACGGAAAGTATCAGGAAGATTTACTATCGAGGAATAAATATTCCACAGCAAAATACTGTTCTCAAGACATCAGAACCGTAAATAAGGCAGGCAAGGGTGCAACGACCAAAGGAAAGAAATCCAGTTCTCTTCACACCCAGTCATCATAACGATACTGCCATCAAAATTTCACAAGCCTGATTTTTTTTCCTTAACTTTTTACAACTTCACTTACCTTCACCTTCTTCCTCCTCTTCACCCTCTTCTTCATCTTCATCTTCCTCCTCCTCTTCCTCTTCTTCATCAGCAATACTTTCTACTGTATTCTCATCATCATCATCATCATCGTCATCCTCCTCCTCCTCCTCATCCTCCTCCTCCTCCTCCTCATCCTCATCCTCCTCCTCAACATCCACATCATCTTCATCTTCTCCTTCTTCTGGTTGATCTTCCTCCACTTCTCCATCATCAGAATACTGGCTTTCTTGATGAATGGATGTTCGATCAGGAGAAATGGGCTCAAAGTAATCCTCTCTACGGTCCACATCATCTTCTTTTTCCCCAACCACTAAAAATGTAGATAAAGCAACAATCACTCGGTTCACTAAGAATACAAAGAAATACGTAAACAGTTCTTGGCACTTTTAACCCATACAGAGACCAGAGAACTTGGTAGAAGGATGAAGGAGAAGGACAGTGAATACCAGAGTCAACAGAACATTTATATAAAATATGAGCAGCATGTTCAAGCAGTGTATTGGTCAACAGCTGATATTCTCAAACCTACTAACCTTTAAATTGATACAACTTAATACAGCCAACATTTTCTTTCAAACCGCTTTCCTAAAAATGAACCTGTCCAGCAGGAGCAACAGCAGACAGGAAACCTCACAGGCTGGAACACAGAATTCTGCCTCCACTAGGTACTGATGTGCAGCACATAAAACACAGTTTGTCCTCATTCTACCTGACACTGGCATAGGTTCATCTTCATCATCATCAGGAGGAGGGGGGCCTGGAGGTGTCCTTGGTCCCCTAGGTTGTGGTCTTGGAGGGCTGCCGTTGAACTGGTCTTCTTTCTCTCCATCAACTGCATTTATTGTGAAAACAAAAACTTGCACTTAATGGAATCACAGGAATAAACGCAGGAAATACTAGTTTTTCAGTGCTACTTTTGACTAGGGAACACCTTCATTTCCCATCTGTTGTTTAATCTGTATTCCCCATCTGTAGTACGTGACGCAGTTTTCTGCAGTCACTTTTGATGTAAGCAAGAACTACACCAACAAGCACGCTTATTCACACTAGTGATGTTTTTCTTTAATGTAATACTGGGTTAAAATTAACAAGGGTAATTGCCATTTTTTGCTTTGACACTGGCAGTATTGTAACTCCACCAATAATATCTGAGTTACTTTAAAAAAAGTTTACATTTTAATCAACTGTTTTTTACAGTTTACAACTGTGTTTGACTACACAGAGTATTCAAACTTGGCAGCCCAACAGCTGTACCTTGAACAAGACGGTTCTAATTTTAAATCTAACACTAAACTTGAAGCAGAAACTTCATCATGGATTCTATTCATGGCCATTCTAACACCCACGCACAGAAAACACTCTTCTTTAATGTATTTTATATACAAGTCACAAAAGGAAAGTTAATTATGACCAAAAATTTTCTTTATATGATTTTAGTACTATTCTCATCACTTTGAGATTTCAATCATATAAATTTTAATGGATTTCACACAAATTAAACTGCATTTTGACCATGCTAAGTAATTAGCAATAGATCAAGTAACCCACTGAAAAAAAGCACTAGATAAGAATCTACTTAAAACCATTCAACACAAATCTAAAAGAAAATACAAAATTAAAGGACAAATATATGAACTCAGAAAAATAAAGCCACTGAAATCTAATATTTGAAAGAATTGGATCTTTTTTCAGATGTGATACTATGTTGATTTAAAAAAAAAAAAAAAAAAAGTATGTCTTCTCACAAGGCTTACCATGTTTCGGGTTTCTCTTCAAACCAGGCTGTTGCTGGGGAGGTGGTGGCGGAGGTGGGGGTGGAGGAGGCGACTCTCTCTCATGACTTATCACCCTGTCAACTGAGCCATATATTGCCAAAGTCAGACAGTTGTACCACCCTCTTAGAACCAACCCATCCGTGTTGACCTGTTTTTTTAAAAAAAAGAAAAAACACTTAAAAACAACACAAGACAAATTCAGAAAAGTTATTTTAGTATCACTGTATCAGTATCTGCATAAAAGCAACAAAGGAGAACCAAACATTAAAGTATCTCTTTACCCCACATTTTGAAAACTGAGAAAACTTTAAATAGATCAATCATTGCAACAAACAATCTTTCTCTAAAAGCATTCAATTCCTTGCAATATATTGCCTAATCTACTGCAGCCTATTAATGAAATAAAACATTACCATGGGCCACACAAACACTGATCTGAATGGAATGAAATAAACTCAAACAGGATTGAAAATGAAGTGCTTAGCTGTGGCCTGCAATCACAACGTTCTGACTCCTCTTTGCTCATAAGCAGTCGATAGTTCTGGTAATCTCCACAGGAACTGGCATGAGTTGTAGAAGATTTGATTGCTTGACATTAAAGACGCAGAATCTAAAGTAATGAGTATCTGAACTACCGGGAGGTTTTAGAAGGAGATCCTACACAATAAACGCTCTACACAGTGCTAACGCACCACACACAACCACATTTATACTAAATGACATATGTAGGAAAGAAGAAGAGGTTTAAATCACATTGCATTACCTTTGCATTGGGTCTGAAAATAATTGAAGTGTTTTCATCGTACTCGAGGCTGTGAAGTAAAATTTACTAAGTTATTTTCCACCAATAGAAAGCACGATATGCAGATATAAAACACAGCAGTACTAAACACATAAGACAATAATAAAACACTGAACAAATACATGCTCTTAAAAACAAGAGTGCAAATTCACTTATTTCTATCAAATACTTTTCATTAATATATATGGACTCTGCACATTCAACAATTCAACAGAATCTTCTCTTCTTTTAAACATGAACCTCTGTCCTCCCCACACAGATTGGAGGAAAAGGGTAAGCACACAAACTAGCAAAAACCAGACCAAATATGAAAATCATTGGAGATACTGATTTATCTATTGTGTGTTTTCTGCACTAAAAAATTCTCAGAAAGACAACATAGATAATGAGGTCATGCAAGTACTCACCTGCCCAGCCTATCAAAAACAGGGGCACTTGGCTTGCTGACATTGTTGAAAAACAAGTCCAGTTGAAATGTATGTGGGGATGTCTCTCTGGAAACAGAACAAAAGTAAAAATTCAACCCTTCGAGCTCCTTATCAGAGTAAGTAGGACGAATGAGGGAACAAAAACTTCAAATTACACTGTTTAAATAATTCCCCAAAAGAATTCTGCCAGTTCAGCAGACACACAAATGTATTTTACCTTTTTATATAGCAGGTTCTATTGAGATATAAATGTTCCAAGAACAAAAATAACAGGAAGGTGTTCCTGAATCAGACACCTAGTATCTCTCACTTACCCGTAAGCCCTATTGTCAGGCAAACTTGTGTGAGCTCTCACTCCTGGAGGAATGACACGTACTTCATTTATGTAAACCACACATGGAAAACGAACTACATCTATATTGGTACTTTGCTACAAAACAAAGAATAAAGAAAGTTTAAGAAATGTAAAATGGAAACAACATCATGTACTCATACTCTTTACTAACCAAATTAAGGTTGTAATCCTAATAATTACAAAATTCATTTCTGTAATATGTTAAACACAATTAAACTAAAATATTTTTTTTCCTTCTGGCACTTTTCCTGTATTTAACACTTTTTCATAGAAAGTGTTACTGATTTATTTACATCATTAGTTCCCTTTATTTGCAAGAATCTCTTCAACTGCAACAAGTTTTTCTCTAACAGAATGTATGCTGGCAAGCGTAAAAACTGGAACTTAAATTATTAAAGAAAATTTAAGTATATAGCTCCCTTCTATCTTTTTATATACTTAAAACTTTGCAAACTTTTGATCAAGTTTATAACTAAAGAAAAAAAGTGTCTTTTCATTTTACACACTAGCAAAAGTTGTATTTCAAATGTAATATTAGAAATAATAATGATACTATGTTTTGCTAGAGCCGTACAAAAATTTCGTACGATGCTTATTTCTCCAATTTTTCAACATCATCTGAAAACCTTTTGCAAATAACATTTCTGTTTACAGCACAGAAATAGCAAGCATGAAGAAACGTTATGCTTCCGCACTGCTAGAAGATGTTTGAGCAAACCAGGAAGTAATCATAAAGTCACAGGGACTTCCCCACTGTAGCAGCCACCAAATTAATGCTGAAAGTCTCTTCTCACTAGATTCACTACATTAGGTCTTATTATATTTATACATCATCTCTATCATCTATACACTCACAAAATAGTAAACACAGAACAACAGTATGTCCAACTGTCAGCATATAAAGACTTTCTTGAACAGAAATTCAGAATCACATTTCTCACTGAATGTTTCCAGTTAGCAAATTGGATTAGCAAAGACTGCATTAGCAAAAAAGAAAAATAAAACACCAAACAAAACCAAACAACTGTCTACCAATATAACTAAAAAACAAAGCAATCTGCAGTCAAAAGTCATATAACTTTCATCAAAATCAGAAAGCAAAAGAAACCCCAAAACTACCAGCATAAGGCAATAAAGTACCAAGATTTGTAGAAAACTAATAAACAAAAAAATAGTCACACATAAAGTTTTAAGAACAACCTTTAAGCGTGCTCTTTCGGGCACACATCACTGTCATCTAATAAGAAATCCATGCACGTGCCCTTTAGCACACAAACACACCTTGCCCTAAGGGCTGACGTATTACAAGCAAGACGGCAGAACAACAGGCACCCCGCTACGCCAGGGAGCTTTATCAACACCAGCGGGGCGGCTGCAGCCTGCGAGGAGTGAGGGCTGTGGGGCTCTTTGCTTTCCCTTTAAAAAAGGTATACGTGTCACGTGGGAGACTCCGATTCCTGGAGGAAGGGGTGCTGGTGAGGAGTCCCTAGCAGCACTGCTCAAAGGCAGACCAATTCCTGCTTAAATGATATGGGACTATGCCCTGACAGCCATGCATCGATGTCATCAGCATGGCAAGTGAATCCAGTCTGCTTTCCCTCCAAAACAGAAAAAAAAAACACCAACTACATCAGAACTGCTCAACACATTAAACTGCATAGCTAAGCCAAATAAATAATTTTACTGGAAAACTCAGCAGTACTTTTCAAGAACTGCAAGTTCCAAGGCAAGACTCACAACCCATTTAGCTGCAGGATTACTGTAACATACAGAAGCCTTTCCTGCAACATGTAAAAAATATTTTGGTTTTTTTCTTTAATGAAAATTCAGTGTGGTTCAGGTTTGGAAAATGTCATTGGCAAGAATGAAAGTGCCAGAAAATATTATACACGGTTAAAAACATTCAATAAGAGAACCTACTGTCCTGGAGAGGAAGTAGAGTGGCCAGTGTTTCCTACACAGGGGAACAGCAGCGAGTAGCATTTCCTGCCCAATACTGTCTTAAACAGTAGAATTAAAACTATATGTGGGTCTCCTTGATCCTGGGAGCTAGAAAGGACTGCAGAATAGCTTCCCATTTGTTTTTAACTGCAGCATCAGCTCAAAATACTTCATTTTCTTTCCCTAACACCTCTCCATGAACACAGCATTCTTCTAGCGTCAAATGACACCTTACGTTTTCCCCCTCACAGTCCCCATCTTCCACCCTGAACAACACAGGCCCTCGGGCAAACCCGCTACAACACAAACAGCTCCGAGGGTGCTCAGGATCCTGACAGCCTCGAAGCACGACGTTTGTAGGGGCTCCCACTGCTGAAGGGAGCTTGAAATGCTCCTTCTCCTCACGATGCACGCAGGCTGCACACAAATCCCCTTCCCTCGTCATCAACTACAGAAAAATGTTTGGTCTCTCCGAAGCGGCTGGGTACGGCCCTCTGCCCGACTTCCTCCCTTCCGCACCTCTCCAACCAGCTTTACCCTCCCCGTTCGCCGCCAGCCGCTGCCCCTGCTACCTCTGATCCTCCCTCAGCCCCTGCCCGCTGCCCTGCCAGGGCGGCGCCGGCCCGGCCGCACCGCGGGGTCCGGCGCCGCGGCCCCAGCCAGGCCTCGGGTGC
>Ga0065711_1004059_pt1 | contig 25170 bp, 14 predicted proteins | sample Hoacrofraction12_FD_59098 | JGI IMG/M metagenome (GOLD analysis project Ga0065711, IMG submission 59098) | Hoatzin crop microbial communities from Cojedes, Venezuela - Epithelial fraction 12 v2 (version 2) | ecosystem: Host-associated > Birds > Digestive system > Esophagus > Crop | place...
GACAAGGTCCTGTGCAGCCTGCTGTAGGTGACCCTGCTTCGGCAGGAGGGTTGGACTAGATGACCCACAGAGGTCCCTTCCAACCCCTACTATTCTGTGATTCTGTGATTCTATTCTGTGAAAGCTGTGTTGTGCTGGATGAAGGCCGCTGGAGTCTGAGGGGTTTGGAGGGTGTTCACCTCCAGGCTGGGCCTGAAAATGGAAGAGAAAAGCATTTGCCTTCTTTCCGCAACGTCCCTCGTAGGAATACACTGCTCTGAGTGATGCAAGGACGGGCAGGAATTAAATACAAAGGTGCTGATGCTGAAGGAATTTGAATTAACATCATTTAAAATAAAAAAACCCCACGTATTTAGAGTATCAAACAGTACAGGGAGAACGTATTTCAGGTGGAGGTCGGGTAGTAAAACCTGTAACAGGTGGAAATGGCACTGATAAGTGATGTGCAACATCAGGAAACTTTTCAGTCATGTAAAACTGGTGGGGATTTTTGTAAACAAGTTTGTTCTGTTTTATCCTCGAGACACAAGGAAGTATCAGGACTTTTTGAAAAACAAAGAAAAAAAAAGCATTGCTTCATTTTTTTTTTAATCACTGCTCAAAATGCATTCTTGTTTCATGCTGGCCATTTCAGAATTACGCCTGTTCAGACAGTGAGTCCGCTTGAGATATGCCCAACTGTTTCCCACGCTCCCATAACTAAAATAATTTAGATTCGGTAGCATTAAAAATCATTACAGTTGCCTGCTTTTTTAAGATTTAGTTCTTTTTTTTTTTTTAGTTTCTTAGTTACCCACATTTGCCATTCTCATAGCAACCTTATGGGCAAGGCGTGCTGGCTGACCATTTCGCAGCCCGTCGGGGAATTACAGAGCAGAGTAATTCCGTGGAGCTGTATGACACAGGCGAAGTGGCAGCCAGCACCTAATCCTTTATGGCGAGCAAAAGAGCGTATTGCAGAACAACACTGCAAAAGACATGAACTGCACCCAAGTTATGGAATGAAATTTGCAGATTCTGTGCTTCCTCTATCTGGATCTGTTTCCTTGTAGCAGGAAGTGCCTAAACAGCTTTTTCCATTCCTAAGAATTATTAGATTAAAACCTTACTATGATGTCATATTTCAGGCTGCCTTACAGTAATGCTCACCATGTGAAACTGAAAAAATGGGTGCAGTCTTTTGCATTTGGTATTTATCTGCTTACAGATGGGGTTTATGTCAATCACATAACAAAAATTTTTTTCTGTTGATCACAAAAAGTCCACAACTAAATACCCAAAGTAGTGAAGTTCCTGATAAAACTTTGTGTTTGCTTTAACTGAAAAAGTGTTCTAAATGTCATTGGCTGAATAAATAAATTCAACAGAAAAGTCCACTCTCTCCGCCCAGTGCTTCCTCCACAAGAACAACTGGGAAAATTTCATAATCTTCAAATTGGATATATATACCATAGTTGAATTAGTAAAGGTAATTCAAGGGAATATTCGTCAGTTCAATCTTTATTTAAAGTCCTTCTAAAAATGAGGTTTCTCTCTGCCTCTTGTAAACAATATATTGCAAGCATGTATGAAATTTATTTTCTTAGCAAAGGGTATTTTAGGTTTAGTGTTGGCATACAGTATCTGGAAATAATTGAAAGTTCCATTACACATTTCACACTATCAAGCGTGGCAGAAGAGTTGTGTATTAGTCATTGCCTTCCAGGTTGCAGAAATTCAAAAAATAGTTTTAGCTTGCAAATAGAAAGCAGCCTCTTAGAGACTGAGTATAGTAGCTATGGAACAGCATGCAACAACATGAAATAATTTGATGTTAAAGGAAAAAGAAACAGGTATAATGAAAGTGTCGTAAGAATTTATACAGAATATGTCTAGAATACTGTAGATTAAACAAAGCAAAACACTTCTTTTTAGCAAGTGCTACCAAGTTCAAAAGACAAAAGGATTTGAGCATGAAGTCCTGAAGTTTGCTTTCTGAAGACTGGAGAAGTGATGAACTGCTTTTTTCTGAGATGATCCATTTTTAAATAAACAGATCCCTCAAAACAAACAGACCTCTTTGTGATTTGTACACTCAGTTCTATATTCTAATAGGTATGTGTAATTAAAAAATTAGTCTCATTTGCTCAAAGTATGTAACATTTCTGAGCAACAGATTTACATAAACCATTAAGTGCATTAGATAAAACAACAATGCAATGTTTACTTTTTTTTTTTGCACACAGCTAGCTCCAGAGTTTTGCATTAATATTTGAGAATAATATGGTAGTCATAATTACTTTAATTGAGAGCTCAGGCCACCCACAATCACTCATACCCATTGACAATGCTGTATGTTCCAACAGAGGACAGTTGCCCTTTGCAAAGTCTTCAGGGCAGAGGTAGCGTCTTGCTTTTCAGTATTGGCAAATGATAAATATATGTACACGAATTACAAAAAAATACTGAAATTATGGATGCAGAGAAGAATGTCCACAAGAATCCATTGAATTTCTGAAGTTACTTTGAAAGAACAATGTTGACACATTTGGGAAAAAGTCGCTGCATATTAATAAAATACCAAAACACCTAAAACTTGTATTTTCAAACTTCCATCTGCAAAGCAGGCAGACAGCTAAGTATCACTGAAGTCCACAGTAAAAACCCAAAGCCATACCTGTGGTCTTCTATGTGATCTATGAATAGCTCGGACTATTTCACTTAGAAATCTGGTTCTCCTGTTACCATAATTTCCAATGGGAAGGCCGTATAGCTCCCATAGCTATGGGAGAGGTGAGGTTCAGCCTCCTAGCTGAAAACAAAATTGAGATTTCAGTTCTCAACCCCAAGGTACTAAGGTCAACCCCAAAATCATGTGTACATGAATGAAGAAGATCATTGAGCACTTCTTTTAGTGTAAGGCAAGTCTTTGTTATAAGAATAACTCACAGTTTTGCAGCAACACATCTCTGGGATGCTGATGCAACCTGGAGTGAGTTCAGCAGGGTTTACGTATTACTGTAAGTCTCCTACATCCTTTTCCAAGTGTAGGGGAACTGTTCAACTTTGTGATTACAAATAAGAGCATATATCCCAATATAGATTTTTAAAAAATCACACAATTGACAACAAGAAATGAGTTAGTAGATACCAAAACTGAACAAAATACTGCAGCTTGATATACTTTTGCCCAAAGTGCTTATAATTCTTTCACTGTCTTCTCCCCAGGCTCAGACTGTGAAGGAATTACAGAGCACACAGTGAAGCAGCAGCAGCAGCATGTGGTATTTTGGGATTCTGACTTCCTCAACTCAGAAGAGTTAAGGATCTTTGCAAAGCAAAACCTTTCTACCTGGAAGGCTCTGCAGGAGTCACACGCGTACAGAGTGGTCAAGTGCATCAGCGCTCATTGCATCCAGCTTTGTATAGGAAGCTGGACCGTGATTCCTGACTGACAGACGCATTACTCTCTTCTGAAAGACTTTGCTCTATTTTATTATTACTGTTTGTGAGGAGGATGTAGCATGTTCAGAGTTGCTTGGAATGTTCAGTCTTTATTAATGTCAGTTTACAACTAAGAACTTTTTGTTAAGTACAGTTTCATTTGGATTAATTTTGTACTCATTTTTAGCTGAAGCAACTTCAGCAGCCTTTACAACGTTCATGAAAATACACGACAAAGGCATTCAGTGTAATAGAAGAGATCGTATTTTGTAAGTCTGAAATATTTCTGTACTTGGTACTTTCTGATAAAGGACGCGAGCGACTGAGGTTTTGATACAAAAAAACCCCATCAAACACCATGAAAAAGTATTTTGATTGTTTTTATCTAATTTAATGCATCTTGATGCTTGCCAGCAGTTGTTCATTTCTTTGCTAAACTAATTACAGGTCACTGCTTGAAAATTGCTCCAAAGTTTTCAGGAGTAAGATTAGAAACCTTTGGGTGATCAGTTCTGCTTGTGACTGTAGGGGAATACCATTCAGAAGAAAATAGATGGGGAAAAACCAACAGTAAAAGTGAAATGGGTAATACAATATCCATTATACACTTCTGTAATTACATATTACTTGTGTGAGGTTTTTTTTCCTCTAGCATCCCTGAATTTGTTAGAGATTTTGGAGATGTATTCTTGAAAAGATGTATCTCCTACCTTGTATGTAATGACAGGTATACATACATGCTGCTTTCCACTTTTACAGTTTTCAGTTTTATATTTTACTCTAAATTGGCATGCTGCTGTCTCTCAAGCAAAAAGGCAGCTCCAGCATGCTATGTTCTTTTTTTAAATAACTGAGAAAAATATGTAGGTTGTGGCTTTGGTGCAGTGGGTGATTTTTTTCAGTGCCTTGAACAGAAAATGGAGCATGTGTGAATCATATAAATTTAACTTGTACATCATTGATAAAATTATGGCTGTTTTCAAATTAAAAAGCTGTCACAGTTTTTCATGGTGCACCGGTCTAAACAATTAAAATAACAAGTCTTCACAAAAACAGAACACAAAGGCACCATTAAAAACCCGCTTCACAGTTTTTCTGAACAAGCTTAGTTTGCACATTTGAAAATGCATGAAGATTAATATTAATATATTGTCTATGCCTTTGATAAAAATATATATTAAAAGAATTGACAGTATGATGTAGCTATTTTTTTTCACAATTAAACACAGAGCAGCTCATGTCCCCTAATTAGAATACATATAAATTTTTTTTTTTAGTGCTCTCAGTAAATCAACATTCTCGTCAATTAGTATGTCAGACTAAGCCAGCAATACTTCCTGGTGACTGTTGCCCAGACCAAGAACATTTTTAATGGCTCAATTAATTAACTAAACCTCCCTGAACAATTTGTAGGGGAGATAGGGGGGAAGGGGAGGGGTGAGCGAGTGGCTGTCTGGTGCTTACTTGCCAGCTGCTGGGTTAAACTGTGACATCCATCCATAGTATCAAATATGTATTTCCTTTATTGGTTGCTTGAATATTCAGTTTTCTTTCAGCTTACAGAGAAAGTTTAGAGTTTCTGCTCCAGATCTTGTATTAAATCTGCAAAAGATGTATGCAGTTTTATTATACTGTAAAGAAGAAAACTGGATCATGTTTTCATAAGATAGCAGAAAAAACCGTAGCATTTTGCTTGTGTAGAACAGCATGGTTGCTGCTGCTGCTGTAACTGACTCTGTGTTAGTGTGAATGAATTCATTGTTAACAGTGGACTTCTGAAGTTACCCCAGCCCAGTTGTGAAACAGCCCGTGAGCTGGATTATGTGAAGGGAAGTACCTGGGCTATGAGCTACACAACAGTTTCTGGCCTGCAACATCAGGCTGTTTTGTTCAGGGAAAAATTTCTACTAGTAGGGTTTGTGGACACAGGACTCAGCTGAGAAGAATGCAGTTGGTGGCAGGGCCACCGGCTTCTCCTTTGAAACACTGTGACCTCCTGTTTAGTGAGGAAGACCATGAATCTGCCTGACCACCTGAGAGTAAAAAGGGATCAAGATGAAGTCAAGTGATGAGTTGTAATGTTCTTCCTACGGAGTCTGACATGTTGGTATCCATCACATTTGCTAGGTTATGTGGCAGAAGCTCGTCTGCACACCCGTCAAGGAGCATGGAGGGACCACCCTCATCAGCTGTACAGATGGCAAGCCTGCAAGCCTGGCTTCAAATCTAATGACAGATGTCTTTTGTAGTCAGATGTGGTGTTGTGTTCCGTTAAGGTCAAGACCTCAAGAGAAGCAGCCTTCAGTTGAGTTACTGAAATAATAAAACATGCCAAAGAACTCTCGGAGTATGCAAGCTCCACCATAAAAATTGTGTTTTAGTATCAAAAATCAAGAAACTAAGTGGCTTTTATTACAGCACTTAAATTCATGAGTTCCCTTTGTTTTCTAAAAGAAGTGGCATTTTACTCTAATGAGTCAACAGATCAGCCTCAAGATCTTTTTCAGTTCATTAATCAAATGAACTAGATCCATCCATTTGGAACAAATCTCTCTCAGCTGATGTTGATAAGTCTACCTAATGAACAAGCCTTTGGAGTTGCTTAGATGTGGCTGCCCTTGCAGATACCTGCTTGAAACAAGGACTGTATTTACGCCTGCTCTGCAACTAGTCTCCAGCTGACCAGCTCCTCGGGCTCCCCCTGGTTGATGCTAGCTCTCCTGTCTTCTGTGTTTGGTTCTTGCTCCCTGACAAGACACAGGTCCACATTTCTGGCTTGACCTTCCATCAGCCTTCCTCAGCGAGGAAGACCAGGGCTACTGAAGCCCTTGTCCATTACACCCCTGACAACTGTGTTGCTAGAATTGGCTTCGTGGACGGTATAAGCCTGTTGCTTCTCAAAGTGCAGCTGGCAACATACACTGGCTTCCACCAAGAAGTAGACCAGAAGTCCCAGCCACAGCATAAACACTTCACTGTGGTACTGTTCTTAAACCTTCTCGATATGTACAGAAAATTTTCAATTAAAAAAATAATCTCTCTATAGGAGGGCTGAACTGATCCATAAGATACGCTGAACTAAAATACACATCCCTGAAACAGAGATCTTGTAGGGATGTACCAGAAACACAAAAAGCCCCATTTTACAGTAAGCAGTAATGACATCCACAACCAAATTAAACAAATACAACAGAACCACCTCTGTGACAGCAGCAGAAGAATCCCCAAAGAACAGTCACCTCTTATTGCTGGATTCGTTCCAAACCATTGCCACAAGCAGCGTAAAAGAAAAGAGAAAGAAAGTGGAATGAGACCAGTTTAATGTTTAGCACTGCTGAAAGAGACAAGAGATTGGGGACTGGAGCATCTCTCTTGTGAGGAAAGGCTGAGGGAGCTGGGCTTGTTTAGCCTGAAGAAGAGAAGGCTGCGAGGGGACCTTGTAAATGCCTACAAATATCTTAAGGGTGGATGTCAAGAGAACAGGGCCAGACTCTTTTCAGTGGTGCCCAGCGACAGGACAAGGGGCAATGGGCACAAACTGAAGCATGGGAAGTTCCATCTGAACACGAGGAAGAACTTCTTTCCTTTGAGGCTGACAGAGCACTGGAACAGACTGCCCAGGGAGGCTGTGGAGTCTCCTTCTCTGGAGATATCCAAAACCCTCCTGGACATGGTCCTGTGCAGCCTGCTATAGGTGACCCTGCTTTGGCAGGAGGGTTGGACTAGAAGATCTCCAGAGGTCCTCTCCAAACCCTACCATTCTGTGATGGTGTGAAGAGACCTAGCAAGGAAATTCTTGAAAAAAAGTGTTTGCACATTTTACCTCGCATACCTTTCATATATCTCTTTATAGCTAATAGTGCCTCCAAAATTCTGACAGATGAATGTTTTTATTCTTTAGTGAATTGTTTTTTGAGGTTATGGATTTCTTTACTGGAGATCTCATGTGGAAAGCTGTATGCGCTCTCCTGGGAAACACTTTCTCTCTATTAGTTGTTAATTTTTTTGGAAGTCAGTGTAACCAGCTTTTTTTAGATCTTGTGCTTCACACTGCATCTGCTTGGAAGGCATTAGCAGAGAAGTCTGTCCATGAAAAAGAGGATATGTCTTAGAGAGCTTCCAGCAGAGAAAAAGTTTGTGAGCACCCCTCACATATTTTTATCTCACATTGTTCCTACATTACTGGTGAAAAACATTACTCTTTGTGGCTGATCTCCCCTTCAGAATCCTCCAGGGCTTCCAGACAGGTTGTTAGCTTGAATTTCTCTGCATTTTCTCCGGGAGGCAGTCTGGCCATTCCTAATTAAGATTATCTACCTTGTTTGTTTTTTTTCCAATTAAGGGTCATTTATTGCATTTAACTGGCTAGTACACAGCTCTGCCTCTGCTCAGGGTAAAATTCTTCCCTTAACTCTTCTGTAGTTTCTTTCCATTTTTGCAGGGGAAAGGTCAGAGGAATCCTCAGATGAGCAAAATTGAAGCAGTTTGAGCACTTGGTGTCTGAATTGCCACAGGGCAGAAGAAAATGGGAGGTGTATTCCAGATGAGTATAAAGTTGCTCTGTAACCATTTAGTCAGCAGGAGAAGTCTGCTGTAAATACAAGTGTGTCCTTCCACTAGAGGCCAAACTGATCCTGTAACTGAAATGCAGTATACTACATAAATAGAAAGAAGTTCTCAAAGTAATATTAAAAACTAAAAATTCTCACTTATTATTCAGTTAGCATTGAGGAAAATAATGGAAAAAACACAGAGAAAACAAGAGTCAAGATATTCCAAATTTATCTTGTAATTTGAACCAGACAGTTCAAGAATTTGAACTGCACCATGACCAGTTAATATGCATTCATCACCATCTTTAATAACATGAACCTGATTTTATCTACGTCTCTCACTACCAACACCTACCTCTGAAGAGAAGTGGATTAAAAAAAACCCAAACAACAAATGGTATAAATTCCCATCAGATCTACTATTTCTTGTCTACATGTTCATCTGCCTCTCTGGAGCTGGTACGACTAAAATTAAAGTTTGCCTTACCCACTCCAGCTAGATTCATGACATTTTGGCTGATAGACTGAGAAGCTCTAGAAGTAGAGGGTTCATGTTGTACACTCTCCTGGAAAGGAAAATGGAGCATTCTTGCCTTTCCATATGTAATGCAGAGTGAACACAGAGAATTAGTAGCCTCAGACAATAATCAAGGGAAGCTGCTCACAGGGATGGATTTAGCCCATCAGAGTCTTCTGCAGTGAGGGGCTGATGTGAGATTTCTGGGGCATGAAAATATGACTGAGATATCCCTCATTCAGGTTTCCTTTGAAGCCTGTTTTCAGGGATGAGCTAGTGACCTTGAGCATGACAGTACTGGAAGCACTATGCCCTTACCTAGAACTGATCCACTTGGTGGCTGGATCTGAGGCTTGTTGGCCTGCTTGAATTTGGAGCTTTTGTGATGCCAAAGTCCTTAAGCCTTCTGTCTCTCTCTGGAGGGGAAGTCTGTCTGAGAAGTGAGTCTTCTGGAAACTGAGCACAGCAGAAGACAAGACATAAGATTTATGTTTTCCTTTTCTGGAGCTGTTCATCCTGTCCTGAGGAAGGTGGTAGATTAATCTCATTGCTGTCTTTAAAGAGTGAATTTTCCTCCAATTCTGTTATTGAAATGTCAAGTAAGCAGAAATGATCAAGCATAAAGGAGATGATACCCTGAGAAATACCTTCAGGTCCTTTACATGAAGTATACTGCAGTTGCTGCATCCTGTTCTGCTCCAGCAGATCCGTGTAGTATCTGACCAAAGATTGTATTTACAGTCACAATTTACTGTGGGCAGTGGAACTCACTTCTTCCTAATTTGACATTTTCTGCAGACCTTATTATTCTCCACATAAAACCAAAACCTTCCATACTTCTACCTATCATCTCAAACATTAGTGCCTTTTGTGGATTTTTGTGATGACAGGTTTCTGGGCTCATCGTTCTCACCTAGAAGATAATGAATGCTGGAGCATATATATCTGCCTAGCAAATAGTTGTCATACCCTCTCCCATCTCTCGCTTTAGATTTAGAAGTTGCTATGAATTGAATATTTTATGGGGAGAAGAGACGCACCTACCACGCACAGATAATAAGGAAATACTCCCTGCAAGATAGGTTTAATTTAAAAACTGTTGGGTTGTTGGGATTAATCTACATCAAACAAAAGAAATTAAACAGAAGGAAAAGATTTCACACGAGCAGAGAGCAAGCCTCAAAGAAGCTGTGAGTCACTGCTTACAGAAGGTGTAAAGGAAAATTCCACTCTAGTCCAGCCAGTTGGCTGAGCGGTACCAAAAGCAGGACAGGGACACTGCGTGCCTGTGTTACTGCTCCACAGATGCTCCTTCACGAGAGCCTCACTTCGGGTGTGTGTACATCATGTGAATGTATGCATGGACAACCTCTGAAGGCAAAATCCCCATCACTACATGCATCTGATATTCCTAGTACATTCTGAAACAAATGTCCAAAGCCTGTGCAGGTAGAATAACTTTAGGTTAACTCATGAAAGGAAGAAGTTTCAGGATGTTTCTGCCTTTTTTTTTTCTACTATCATCTGCAAATATTTGGAGCTGCCAGACTCGGATGCTCATATCATTTGGTCATCCATTCTTAAGTCTTACGCCCCTGCCTCTTGGTGAACACCAGCTCACACCAAGGAGTTCAGTCTGGTCACATGGATATCCTCACCTCTTGTCTACAGTTTTCATTACTGACAAATTGCTCAGGAGCAAGACTTGCAAGGTCTTTAGAAAGACTTGGAAAACTTTCCTATGCGTACACGTGCCAAGAAGCTTGTCCAATTAAAAGATTTTTATTCCTTTCTTAAATCTCCTGGGTCAATGCAAGGACTCTGCTTGTAATTCGAGATTGGTTCACCAGAATGAGCCTGAAAGTGTAGTGGTCCAGTAGCCTGTCGATATTCAAAATGTAGGCAGTGCAAAGACATAAAAGATGCTGGTAATTCTGTAGCATTGCAGCAAATCCTTTCCATCCCTCCTCAGGGTACAACTTACATGCCTAGGATGAGTGGTCTAGTAACAGTCAGCTTCTGTTTCTCTGTGGGAAAACTACTCATCTGTGGTAATATTCCACTCTGGCAATACGTAACTAATCTGTTGTTGTTGGTTTTACATCCTTCTCTGGATTCTTCATTTGTCTTTCTGACTTTGTCGTGGTTTAACCTCAGCTGGTAACTAAGCACCAGACAGCCACTCACTCACATCCCCTGTGGGATGGGGAGGAGAATGGGAAAAAGTAAAGCTCATGGGTTGAAATAAAGACAGTGTAATAGGAAAGCAAAGTAAGATAATATAATAATAATAATTATTATTATTATTATCAAGTGATGCACAAATGCAATCCATTGGGATCTGATGACACCCATCTTGTCACTATGTTCCTAAAAACTGGCTGTCCTCTGTAGGTCCCTTGACCTTACTTCATTTTATGGTGAAACTGGCTTTCAGAAGGATTTGGACTATTTTTTGCCCTTTCTCAAAAACTTCTGCTGTATTGCCCCACATGATGATGATAATGATGTCAGTGTACTTACTGCAGGTGTTTCAGAGCTTCACCCTGTTCCAGTGCAGTCTGGATCAGCCCATGGCAAATGGTGGGACAGTGTTTCCATCCCTGGGGCAGTCGATTCCAGGTGTACTGGACGCCCCTCCAGGTGAAAAACTGTGGCCTGCACTCTGCTGCCAGAGCAATGGAGAAGAATGCAATGTCAGTGGTGGCATACCGCTTGACTGTCTTGGACTCCAGTTGATATTGAAGTTCTAGCATGTCCAGCACTCCAGCACTCGGTGGCGGCGTGACTTCATTCAGGCCATGGTAGTCTACTGTGAATCTCCACTCTCCTTTAGGCTTCTGCACTGGGCATATGGGACTCTTAAGGGATGAGCATGTCCTGCTGATCACTCTCTGGCTCTCCAGTTGACGAATCAGCTTATGGATGGGGATAAGGGAGTCTCAGTTGGTGCGATATTGCCACCGGTGCACTGTTGTGGTCACGATTGACACCTGTTGATCTTCAGCCCTCAGCAGCCCCACAACGGAAGGATCCTCCGAGAGACCAGGCAAAATGGACAGCTGTTTGAATTGCTCCATCTCCAAGGCAGCTATACTGGAAGCCCGCTGGTACTTTTTTGGGTTTTTGAAATGCCCTTTCCTGAGGCAGTCTATGCCAAGGATGCACGGAGCCTCAGGGCCAGGCAAAATGGGGTGCTTCTGCCACTCCTTCCCAGTGAGGCTCACTTCAGCCTCCAGTACAGTCAGCTGTTGGGATCACCCTGTCACTCCAGAAATACAGATGGATTCTCCCCTTTTATAGCTTGATGACATTAGAGCACACTGTGCACCGGTGTCTACTAGAGCCTTATACTCCTGGCAGTCTGATGTGCCAGGCCATCGAACCCACAGTCCAATAAATCCAGTTGTCCCTTTCCTCCACCTGGCTGGAGGCAGGGCCCCTCTAATCCTGGTCAGAGTACTCGTTATGAACAAATGGGTTCATGCAGTATGCATGGGTTTGAATCTTATTACTCACTTCTTGTAAGTACGAAACATAAGTTCCTTCCATAGGATCAGAAGGAAGATCAGCCCTTCTGCTCTGTCTGGGGAACTGCCCACTGGAAACTGGAGCAGCAGTTTTCCTGGAAAAACCCTCTTTTGTGATTGCTTTTCCTTGCAACTTGCACATCCATGCCTCTAGGGTTGAGATAGGTTTTCCATCCCGGTTCCTCATGTTCTCTTCATGGTCATGCAGGTAACCTCTCTCTTGTTCTTGTGATGGCCCTGCTTTGTCATCCTTTACTAAAGGAGTTGACTTTCATGCCCATTTCTTCTTATGTGTAGGGGCGACCGATATAAGCATGGGTTGGTTCTTTGGTTCATGTGCAGTGCTTATCGCCAGGGTTTGAGTAGCCACAGTGCCTATTGCGGGGGTTGGAGTAAATGCAGTGCCTGTCACTGGGGTTGGAGTAGCCACAGCACTCTTAAAATAGTTGGTTAACCCTAAGCAAGACCTGATACACGTTCAGGAGACACAGCAGTAGGAACATGCTGGCTTGAACATCCCAAGGACGTTCAGAATTCTCAAGAGCTGTTGTAATTGGCCTTAACGAGAAGGGGAAGGTGTAGGAAGGTGTCTCCCACAAAGCTTGGCCCTCCGAGGAGGAGGAAAAGTAATAAGTGTAATTATTAATAGTTTCCAATAGATGGCTCCCAGAATACAGTGATGAAGACACTGCCGCCGTTCTGCCCTGTGCACTGCCGGCCCCTGCTGAGTACAAATATCCACCAACGATTTATTCACACCATAAGCCAGTGTTACACAGCACAGCAAAGCGATAACCTTAATCCAATGCCCAGAGGTGATAAAATGCACATAAGCACTGATAAAAAGTGTATACAGCAAGTAAGTTTTTACACAACACAGCTCTGAGAACAAACAAAACAACATTGTGACCAGCAACAATTAAACTAATATAATGAATGCTTATAACAAATTTGTTTTAACACAATTCAGTCAGATCTGTCATCTCAACGCTTCGTGTCCCATGTTGGGCGCCAAAAAGGACTGTCACTGTTTTACACCAGCCAGCAACTAAGCACCAGACAGCTGCTTGCTCGCTCTCTCCCTCACCCTCCATGGGATGGGGAGGAGAATAGGAAAAAGTAAAAACTCGTGGGTTGAGATAAAGGCAGCTTAATAGGAGAGCCAAGGGAGAAACATTATTATTGTTATTAATAATAATAGTAACAATAATATAGATACAAAACAAGTGATACACAAATGCCGTTGCTCACCACCCAGTGAAAGATACCCAACCCGTCCCTAAGCAGCGATCGCTGCCCCCGGGCCAACTCCCCCATCTTAGATACTAAACCTGACATCGTATGGTATGGAATATCCCCTTGTCCAGTTTGGGTCAGCTGTTCTGACTGTGTCCCCTCCCAGCTTCCCGTGCGCCTGGCAAGCCAGGCCAGCGTGAGAAGCTGAGAAGTCCTCGACTGCCTAGCAAGAACTAAAATCATCAGTATGTTATCAACGTTATTTTCATCCCAAATGGAAACACAGCACTACACCAGCTACCAGAAAGAAGATTAACTCTATCCCAGCTGAAACCAGGGCAGAATTTTAGGGTAGTTGTTTTTTGACCACCAGTACCAGATCATTTTTTCTGTTTTAGGCTTCTTTGTATCTTTATCGGAATCAGTCAAATGCAAGCCCACAGTGTGATCCCCTTGCCTGGATCATAGAAAAACCCGGACAACATTTATGGTCCTGATTTGCCCTGTCACACCAAGGACATGCAAGTCTTTCTTCTGTTTAGCTGACCTGAATTTACCCAGTCCAAAGTTCTGCAGTTGTTTATATGAAACATCCTATGATAGCACACATCATCTGGAGACATAAAACATACCGAGTACACACACTAGCTGTACAGGTACCGCTGTCACGCTTAAAGCCAGCCATAGTCCCAGCCCCAGGACCCTGTAAATTCCCTCGGTCGCCAGTGGTTTGCAGCTGAACATTTGCAGAGACAAGTGGCCATAGGCTTTGTGGGATCCCAGACCTGAGATACCGTCCCTGTTCGGTGCTCCCCTACCCATCTTACCAGCCTGTCTGGTAACACTGTTTGACTGGCCAGTCTGTCTTCTGCATCTCAGCCCAACCTTGCAGTTAGGGATAGCTTCTGCCTCAGAGTGTGGAAAATGTGGAATCCCTGAAATACCTGGAATCCCAGGTAGAAATGGTGTTTTTCTATTAGTTTCTCTTTACACAGTGCTCACGCCTTCCCCAGGCAACAGGGCTGAAATGAATGTCATGGATTCCCATCTGGTCCCAGGTTCTGCGATTGCGGTTCCCATCCGATCCCAACCAAAGGAGCTCACCCAGGCAAAGCCAGGTGGGGTGTTCACTAGGGATACGTCAAGAAACTAGGCACCGCTAAATCTGGACGTGTACCACCTAGGAGATGATGGCATATATCTGGAATGTCTGCTGTAACTGAGATATGGGGCCAAACTCTTCTTCCTCATTCAAGAACACCTGTTTTCTAATAAAAAGTCTCCAAATTACTGTGCATCAATGTTCTAAACTGCAAAAAATGCTGAAATATTAATCTACTCATTTAACACCCTAATCTAAACAATCCTACTGCTATGAAAGTATCAGCTGCTTAGTTTTGTGTAAGAGTAGCAAGCAAGTTGGATAGCTGAGATCCCAATTTCCAGCAAATAACCCAGCTTCTGTTCAGACCCCGAACAACTTTCATGCATGAAGAGAGACTGGATGCCAGTTAAACTGTGTTTTACACTGCAGGTTTAAATTCAAAATACCTGTGATGAGCCAGTGCACATCAAGCAGCCCAGGATGAGAGATGACACAGACAGTGTTGAGTCCTAGCTCCATGTAGTTTGTGTTAGTAAAAAAAATATACAAAAATAGGACTCCCAGATCATATGCCAAGACTGAAGTGGAGCACCAGGAATTTTGTCTCATAGACAGAGATGAAAGAAGCACTTGAGACTCTCCCTCCTGTTCATGCCTTTGGTATAAATTGAAGCCAGAGGGCAGGCACTGTACTCCGCTTTCCACTCGGCCTCCCCAAAACTTACAAAAAAGAGAAAAAGAGTGGCCAACTCTATAGTCTTAACTGATTGTAGAAGAGCAGGAGGAGAAGTGACTCCACTCAAAGGCTGCAGATTTTAACACTAGGCACGAAACTGGGAATTTCTATGCTGTCAGCATCTCAGAGGAATCACTTGCTTTGTTACTAAATTACATGCATCTGGGGCACTAAAATTATCTACAACTATCGCTCTTTTTTTTTTTTCAACAACTTCAAAAATCTGGCTGTCATGAAACTTCTCTGTTAATATCCATGCCTTTTTCTATGAATATTTCACATGTGGGGGTTACAAAGGTACAGCCAACATACTGATACTCATTTATGTAATGAAGAACAAGGCTCTGCGACATGAGCATGCACGGATTACCATGGAGTTTGAGCTGACCAGAATAATCTTCAGTTTAGGAGGACAGATACTAGCCTGGCAGCTACTCACCTCTTGGAAAAGGGGCTGCTCAGAGCACGGCCTCACAGCTGCCAGATGGAGCCAGCCCCTATGCACGGACAATTTGGAAGGGAGCCCGGAACTGACAGTGAAGGCAGAGGGTAAAGAACCTAGGGAGTGATTTTAAAGTCATCAGGATGGCAATAAACAGTGTGTAAATTTGTGTAAGTGCTCTTGTACAAGGAATTTGATCACACTGTTTCCTGAGCTTACAGCTCACTGTGAGAAATGATGTCAGGCAGCAGGAGGTATTGTGACTACAGGTTAAGAGGACAGAAAAGGATGGCCATTGGTCAGAGCAGAAAAAAGTAATGCTCTTTCATCCCCCAGCACTCTTCAGTGAGGAAAGCCATACAGAAGACAGAGTATGCAGTGATAAATATCAGGTATTTTCATATTTACTGAACAGTATTAGACAGCCACATTACCACTGTATGATCGTATTTGTGCTGCTTACGTGATGCTTGGCATGACCCAAGCCTAGTTCCACCCTACGCTCCCCAGCCTTGTTGTGCATCTTCATTCTCCTAGTCACTGTTTTTCCAGAGAGATGAAAGAAAAGAGACTTCACTTTTCCTTTACATCCCCTCACAGCTGGTAGCACCCCTCCCTCTTCCCAGCAAATATCCAGAGCAGAGCTGCCACGTGTATGGAGTTAGTAGGAATTTCAGGATAATGATATGAAGAGGTTTTAGTGATAACCTTCTCCCGCAGAATTCCAGCTATCCTCCTTTAAGCAAAGACAAAAAAGTAAATTTTGTCTACTGTGTGAGGTCTCTTGATCTACTTGATATTACAAAAGTGAGAGACAAAGGAACTTAGAATTCACTTCAGAAAGAGCAGTATTTTATGCACTTGTGTTGGAATTTTGTTCAGGTTTATGTTTTTTTTTCTGGAAAGGGGAGTAAAATATCCACCAATAAACAGACTGGTGGCTTTCCACACAGGCAGTGTTCTTTTCTCCATTTATTAAAATCATGTTCTTTACTTTCTTCACCTCTGCTTCTTGCATTTCCAGAGTACTGGGCTACCAGCAGCTGTAACTCAAACAGCTCTGGATTCCTGAATGTATCATATTTGTTCTGTGCAGCATTCAGTATCCCTAGATGAATTACACTTGGGGACCCAATGTTACAATCAGCTTTTCTGACTAATGCTGCTGTGAAGTCTTTTAATTAAGCCACTCTTATAGTCTGAAAAAATGTCTTGGATCCCTTTTTCAAGTACCTCCATAATAACATTTCTACTGTTTGAACTGTCACACCTTTTTTTTCCTGCCTTTGAGTAATTCAAAGAGCACTTCTACATAGAAATGCTTCTGGAGATGCCCAGAACAGAACCAAAACCTCGTTCAGTTTTCATGGGTTATTGAAAAAAAACCAGCCAACATGATCTGCTCACATATTCTGTCCAACACCCATGGACGTCTTGTGCTACTAAACCAGGTAGAGCATCCCATGGCGGTTACTGCACAGTTTTGCTTGTGTCCACATGAGTTTGGTGGAAGGTCTGAGGAATGTCTCAATTCCAGATACCTGTATCTGCAGCTTTCTGGAGTTATGCTCACAACAAATGCTATGGCACCAATCAGATGTGAAGAAATTCACTTTGTTGGGTATGCTCAGGGTCTAAAGTTTGACTCCTACTTTTCTCCTTGCTTAGATAATATATTGTAGTCTAGATGTCTGTCACTGAAGACTGATGAACTCTTGTGCTCAAAGCTAACCTGGTAATGAGGGAGTTCAGCAACATTTCCCTGAATACACCTTTGGTGACCTTGAAGACAGACATGTGGTCCAATGTGATCAGCCCTACTCCCTGATTAGATGGGCTTTTCACTCCCCATAAAATAAGAGCTTGTGGTTTCACTCATGTTGCATTCAAAACTGTAACGGAAGGTGGCTGTAGTATTTCTTGGCTGTACCATCCTTGCTGCTGCAGCAACAGCAGCACTGTAATTGCCAGCCAAATCTGGGGACACAACCCACAAACAAGAGGAAGCCTTAAGCGAAGTCATCAATACAGGAAAGGCAAGAAACACCTCTGCACTTCTGGAGAACGCTCACAGCAGTGAAGTCGTCTACCTCAAAACGGTGGCTGACAGCAGCTTAGATTATGGTCGGCATGATCTATTCACGTGTCACGTTTTTGGCAGCAGGACAAGAAGAGCTGCAAGTCCACCTTCTGTGGATAATACACTGGAAAATTTTCCCATCTCCAGTCATAGACTGGCAGTTCACACAGAGAAAATAACCATGAACTTTCTCACTTCTAGCCATGTCTCTTCCATACCGTTTTCCTCACACTCCTGCCAACCTGGCTTTTCTTCACCATTAGGTCATCACTTGAGCTCCCATGTATCTCCTGCGTTAGGTCCAGAATCATGCCATCTCTTTTCTACCACTTACTATCTCCTCTTACACTCTGCAAGAACTCAAGAAAGCACTATTCCTCCTCTGTGCTGCCATAGTCCTAAAGATGTTATTAAGGAAAGCAAGACAAATCTTGCTAATATGATTTTTCACATGCAGAATTGATTTTAAACCCTTACTTTCTGAGCCTCTTTCTCCAGAGCCTTTTGCTCTATTCTCATCCATATCTTGTGGAAATATAGGTGCATGTGATAGGACATTAAAGAAGCAGAGCAATGTAAGTGATTTCCCTGTCTTTATCTTGGTCTAAAAGCTTTCTTGCTGCTGTTTTTCCCATTTTCTCCCATCCCGCTGGGGTGGGAGGGAGGGAGCGAGCAGCTGCATGGATGCTTGGCTGTTGGCTGGGGCCAACCCACCACCATCACCTGGGCAAGCGTGACAATCAAAGAATTGCCAGGAGAACTGAGCTTATTGAACTACATTTCCTGATGCTTGGAAGCCATCTACTGGATAGGTAAAAAGGACACAAAATCCTTCGTAGCTAAATGCTGTATTTGTCATCTGAAACGGAAAGGCTGATCATCTCCCACATTCGTAAGATGCAGTGCATCACAGTCCTGAAAATTACTACCATGGGGAAAACATCCAGCTGAAAGACGAACTTGGGCTAAAGGACACAGGGAGTGATCAGCTGCTCTGCTGCACACAAACTTGCACAAGGGCATTCAAATTCGTTGCCTCCACATTTCAATACAGAGTTGATCTATGGCCAAACGCTTCACTGAAGAGGAAGATGTTTTGGTTAAATGCCCTCCCAAGGCATTAACCTTTGCATTATGCAAAACTGGAATATGCTAGAAGATGAAAGCATCCAGCACCCAGTCTAGTACTTCCACATTTTCCATTTTTCCCTCCCACCCTCATCGACCAGCATGCGCAGTCCTACGCCGCTGGCCCCAGCAGTGGCCCAGCCATCCTCCGCGCCCACTAGCCCTGACTGATACAAACCTGACACAAAGGTTCATGAAGAGAGATGAAAATCAGCCAAGCCCCAGGGAGAGGGTTTTCTGCATTGATCTCGTGTCCCCGCTAGGTACGTCACCTCCTGTCCCTGGGACGCGGGGGTTTCCTTGGGAAGTTTCTGACACGTCTCTGAGAAAGTCTCTGCAAGGCTGCCTGCTCCACCCCTGGCCAAGACCAGGCTTGGACCAACACCGTGAAGGATGCTGTGAACAGCAACAAATGCCACTCAGTGAGGGACCAGCACCGCCCCAGCCCCAGCCACCATGCCGGGCTCCTCTCCCAAATAATTTCAAGGGATCCTCAAAGACCCAGTGCAGAAGGAGCTTCTCTCCTGCCAGGGAGGCCTTCAAGCAACCCCAAACCCTCATAAACCAAGGGGGAAGGACCAGGGCTTCTGTGGCACCAAAAGCCCAACTTTACCTTTGCTTCGCAATCAGGAGCTTTTCAGAAATATGAAGACTCCAAAAACCATTCGTGCTGTAACGGCACTCACACAACAGGGGCAGGGGTGGGACTGCTGTAACACTACTGACGGGCAGAGCGACAGCGAAATCCAGCTACTGGCAAAAAAAAAAAACTGTATGGGCATTTTCCGTTTGAAGAGCATGGACGCATCTTTATTCTTCTGGACAACTAAACTGATTTGAAATCATACACATTCCTTAAATCTGTGCTTTAGGCAAATTACAAACTGCATTTGAAAGCTTATTTCCTAGACATCGAACTCAATACCCTGAGTCAAAGCAGGTAGACCTACCGGCAACAAACAACTACACTGAGCAATTTTTAATTCACTTCAACTTAGTAGCCACAATCTAGTCAAGAAGCGTTTCAGTCATCGTTCATACATTTTTTGAGACATTTTCTAACAAAGATGACATTCAAAAACAAGGTCTTTTTCCCCCATTATAACACTAGGTATAAATTTCTCCAGCTGCTCTGTCACATTCTTAACACACATTTTCAAGTTTGGGGAAAAATGCAAACCCACTGCTGAGGTTTCAGTACGTTTTCTTTTTCTTGCAAAACTAGCAGCAATAAATAATAAGCACATCCTGACTCGCAACTTTAGCTGCCCTACAACACTGCATTTCAAAAAAATTGGTAATGACCATGTGCTTCTGGATTTGTACAGCAAGCTTGTCTGTGCCACTGATTGGAAAATACACTGCAGCACCTGTCACTTCCATAGTACCAGTGAGTTCCAGATGACCTTTATTCTGGATTATTTTTCATGTATTTTTCTTTTGTATATACATATACTTCTTTACATGTAAAAAATATGTATTTTTGCTTGATACAGATGTAAAATAGATTAACAGAGAACCTGATTAAAACTCAGCATCGCCCCAAACCTGTCTCAGGTTTCCTAAGATCCCGCGTACAACGCGCTCTGTGTTTACCTCTAAGACCTGCAGTCATCCTCACCTGAAGTTCCTCTTTCTTCACATCCCAGTTCCATTCCTGTCGTGACTCAGCCAGCACCTCTTGACGTCTGGTAAGCCAGCAGATCTGTTTCCACTTGTCCTTTCTGGATTCTTGGGATGAAATTAATCTCGCCTGACTTNAAACATCTATTTAATGCTTTATGATGTATGCTGATCACTGCCAGCTCCCACTACAGTCCGTGAGGAGAACCAGAGCCCTTCCAGAGCCCCACTGACTGACTGCACGCCATTGCCTGCCACTGACAAGGCAGAGAGCCCAAGGTGACCCAGTTCAGATGCAAACATCCAAACTGGCCAGATAAATTCTGCTGTCTGTGTTAGATCCTTATTAACCCCCTGCTATTAATATGCTCAAGATTACAAAAACGTACATTTTGACAATTTAACACTTTCAGCTGAAATACTTTTGTATTCCTATTCATAAATTATATGCAAACCATTAAAAAGCCCACTATAAAAATACATCATTTTTTTGGTATGCCTGGTTGTACCAAAACAAGAATAAAATACAGACAAGTTTATTGATAGCTGTAAACGTTACTGTTGCTGCAAAATAGATAGCAATACTCTACTCTCAGGCGTTATAACATTTCTACATGCAGAGCAGAACCAAATCTAAGTAGGCAAATTATTTCATTCAGTGAAAAAAAGTTTCTTTTAATAAATAAAGTATTCGATATGCAGGTTTTGATGAGATGAAATTATTATAGATATCAAGCCTTCTTAAAAGCTACAAATTATTGAACAAGACTGAACTCTTAAAAACTCTGAGGAAACACAGCTGTTACAATACAGAACTCAGGTGTTTGTGTTTATAAATATATATACATACACATACAAATAAAAGGACTGTAAGGGATAAAATAGCTTTCCTTTACACAAAGGAACCAAGCACTCTCTGTGCCCTCCAAGCATTACTGTTTAGTTACCTCATGCAACTGCTTTAGCTCCTGCAGGCCCTGTTCACATTTTTGTCACTGGCTTGTATTTTCTCCTGCAGGAATTAAAAACCAAACCTGCCTGTCCCCGTATCTCTACGATAAGGAAAGGAGAGGCTTTGTTTCCTATTAAATCCCACTTTCTTCAGTAAAACCACATGCCTATGGGACTGTAAGCTTTTCACAAATATTTTGCTAGATCTGCTATATCACTTTAAAATGTCTTCAAATTAAAGTCCCTTATTTTTAAAAGAATCAAAACACAATTAATTCTTTTAGAAAATAGAACTGGGCATAATGTTCCATAAGGCAGATCTTGTTTAGCTGTCCTGGACAGACTTCTTCAAACACTGAGGTCTAAACTAAAGGTAGCAACCTTATGCAAGGAGATTAATATATACTGAAAGGATAAAACACGTGTACACACTGCTGGATTCATATAATACATAGAAAATTAGTATTTTCTGAAAATGCAGTGTTTGTGAATGTATTCTGTGCACGGCTTTCTCAGATGAATTGCAAAGGAAATCTTGGCAGGTAATGTTGAAATCAGCCCTTAAAGGATTTACAAGTTGACAAAAACCATACGCAGCTACTGGGTCTAACTCTACAGCACGCTAGTTATTAATTAATACCACCCTTTTCAGCTCTGAGAAAACTTATGTACCTTCCTCAGTTATAAAGTAGATCTTCTGTTAATCTGCCACGGTATTGTTGTGCGTGTTGGGTTTTCTCCACCCTGTGTAACACTTCTTCACCTTCAGATCTCAGCGCTGAGTGCAGACAGCTTAATTCCACGTGCCTGAAGTAAGTACAGCCTGCAGCTGCTTGCTCTGCCCGTCCCTGGAGGAAGGCGTTCCAGCCACGGGGAAGCCAAATGGGATTTGAAGCGGCTATGAAGAAGCCCCAGTTTACACCCTCCCATCCCAGGCAGCCTCGAGTCAATGCAAGGTTAACAGCCTGGAGTATGAACTGTGGGACCCCAGGAGTTGCTTCCTCTATGATTCATCCTCCCTGGCTGAGACAGATGAGGAAAAGGCTTCAGGAGTTTGAGTTTAACCCATCCAGAGGTGTCAGAGTAAACCCTCAGGCTAGCAACGGAAAACCCAGCATTACCTTTACTGCCTTTGTCATGCAGTCCAATCTGTTTTGTCTGACAACCCTTAAATATGACATTTTTCCCCCAGACAGTATAGCAATATATTTTATGGTTTTTATGGCTGACTGATGGTGAATTGAGCTGCAATGGGAAAGCAAAATGTTTACACAATAAACCCATAAATCATTTTGTAATCATTAACGAGCATTCTCAAAATCTTACTGCTGCCGATTAGAAACCTAATTCTCTGGAACAGGTCAGCCACTGTATTATACAAAGGAAAAAAGTCACTGGTCCTTCACGTTCTGAAAAGGGGGATGTGATAGTAGCGGTCATCCTCGGTCAGGAGAGAAATCTCATTCCATTCCCTTCGGTATTCATCCGGATAGTTTACTTGAAATTCCTCAGTATTAAACCTATGCAGTCTGTAAACTCTTATCTTTACTTCAAGTAAGTATCCAAGAAGAAACAGTTCAACCTAAAGATGAAAGAAGTCTGTAAGATATTTGTTTTTAGACTTAGAAAAGTAACCCAAAGATAATCCAAGTTAAAGCAAGTCATTTAGCTTCAGAACAGTAGATAAGGAATAAAAGGGGCCCTTTTGTAAGTGGAGTAAGAAAATTAGAAGTCCGAAGGTATTCTCAATGTTCAACAGTCCTTCCACTGCTCTTTTGCATGTAGAGGATATTCTGGTTAATGCCTGACACTTTGGAAACATCCCTTTTCCACCTGACACAACACATAACCTGCTCCCAAAGCCCACTCACACAGCTTAGTGGGGAGCAAGGAGGGACTAGCTATTATTAAAAGATTCCTGCACCTTGAAAAATGGGAAGCCTGCCACCTTGTGATCACTTGCTACGTGAGGGAAATATAATAGTGAGAGGAAAAAATTTCCTCGTACTTCATGGATATTAAGCTTGAGAGCTGGCATTTTCATTGACGCTTCTTGCAAGGGATTGCTTAATCTGGAAAAATGCTTTGGAGAAAGCTCACACCCTTGGGCGCAGCCTGACAGAGCTGAACTTGGCCAGTTACAATCAAACTGCTCCTGAAGGTGACTGCAACATGTAACAGTTGACTTGATAACTGAAATTGATTGTAAAAAAGAATTTCACCCACTGGAAACTATTTGCAGAGCGGCAGTATGGAGCTTAGATGTCAGTACCTAACTCCTCACTAAATACAAAATAGAAAAAAACCCCTTAACATATAAAGGTGAACAGTTAATAGCGTTCTCATTACCTGCTCTTAATAGACATTAGATCTAATCAGAACCAAAGAGAGAGGAAAAAACAGAGTGATGATAGAGGGTTTGGCATGGTGGAACACACAGGAAAAGCAAAACAGCAGGTCAAATCTGCATAATCTTAAATTATTTCACAGATCAAAGGTATCATTGTTCTAAACTATGTCTCATTGATACCTTGCAGCATTCATTTGTGGCCCAGCAAGAAAACCGTCCACCCCGTTTTACTCTGCTACAGTTTTCTTCCTGGAAGATAAATGACTGTCCTCAGTCCATTTCCCCTTATCCCAAAGAAGAAAAATGGCTGGCTGTCACGGATAATGTATGATGTATTTACCCAATCACATCAGAGATGGAATAAGTTGTGTGATTTATTTTTCATTTATATCATTACCTGGTCTAGGCAAAGAGAGTCACCTACGGAGTTCAAATGATTCATCATGAAACTCAAAGGGTCAGATGAAGAATCACGAGCAAGAAGAAGGCTAAAAAGGTTGTGTATGGGTTCTTCCCTGTTCTTCATCTGCTCATAGGCTTCGACAACTTCGTAGAGCATGATGAATTTTATGGCCTCATATAGTTTGTGCTCCTTGCTTTCATCAGAAAAGAGTGTATTGCACATGTTTCCTCTTTCTTCATGATCTTTAGTAGCACTTATTTCACTCCACTGGAAAGCACAGAGAAGAATATTAATCAAATTATCAAGAATTCTATTTAATACGAAAGATTCCGAAACAGGAACAACTGCCAGTTTGTACTATAGCATTATTGTGGCCAAATGGTGGTGCAAATAAGCAGGTGGCTCTTTCGGATCTGCAGTGAAATTTGAAGCCTTACACATTTCAGCTTCCATTCATCCAGCTGAACCTATTTGCTACAGACAGCTCCGAGCATCTGGATGCTAAACAGTCTGTGAGAAAGCAAATGTAATTCCCCTATACAAAACCCACCCACCACTACTGTAGAAAATCCAGGTATTGCTGTCATTAAAGAGTCTGAAAGGAGCGTGACCGCCAAAAGCACCTCGGGAAGTTACAGAAAATCTGTGTGGGTGCATCAGACACACACACTAAGCCACAAGCAAAGGTTAGATTCTAACTGATGACTCCTGACCTGTTCTTAACTTACAGCTTCCAAAATTCAGTGATTTTCCTCTGTAGTACCCTTTACATTAAAGTTGTCCTAGCTTGAATTCTTTAGATGCTGAGCCCAATTTAGAAGCATGTCAGTTAAAAGGAAAATATCTCAAGGGTGGGTGTCAGGAGGATGGGGCCAGACTCTTTTCAGTGGTGCCCAGTGACAGGACAAGGGGCAATGGGCACCAACTGAAGCATGGGAAGTTCTGTCTGAACATGAGGAAGAACTTCTTCACTCTGAGGGTGACGGAGCCCTGGCACAGGCTGCCCAGGGAGGTTGTGGAGTCTCCTTCTCTGGAGATATTCAAGACCCACCTGGACAAGGTCCTGTGCAGCCTGCTGTAGGTGACCCTGCTT
>Ga0065711_1033607_pt1 | contig 25169 bp, 15 predicted proteins | sample Hoacrofraction12_FD_59098 | JGI IMG/M metagenome (GOLD analysis project Ga0065711, IMG submission 59098) | Hoatzin crop microbial communities from Cojedes, Venezuela - Epithelial fraction 12 v2 (version 2) | ecosystem: Host-associated > Birds > Digestive system > Esophagus > Crop | place...
CAGGCTGCCCAGGGAGGCTGTGGAGTCTCCTTCTCTGGAGATATTCCAGCCCCGCCTGGACACGGTGCTGTGCCCCCTGCTCTGGGTGACCCTGCTTGGGCAGGGGGTTGGGCTGGGTGACCCACAGAGGGCCCTGCCAACCCCAAACATTCTGTGATAGCTAACACACACGAGTATGGACATTGTACTGCTTTAATTCTTTGTGTGAAATACTACAGACTTCTTGGCAGAGGAGTGATGAACACTGTTTTGTTTCGAAAAAGCTGTCCCTTTAATTTGCTGCTACGCAGGCACTCAAAATAAAGGCTTTAGCAGACACCAAACTCAGCTGGGCCCTGCTTGTCAGTATGCTTGGGAGACGGTGGCCAAGCTGCCTCTCAGGAAGTCAGTCCTAGAATGATAGGATTGTGCCACTACCTCGGAGCAAGGCACAGGAGCCGTGCCTGTGGCCCAGGAGGGACAAACGGAGGCTAGCAGCCAGCCTGCTCTGTAACCACGTCTGACGCGCAAGAGCTGAGGGTACAGGGACTGTGACAGCGTTTAATTCTGCACATTTTCCAGCCCCTACAGAAATATGCTATACACACCTTATTTTCCAAAATCATTCTTAATTTGGCACTTGTTTTCTCAGAGCTATGAGTGAGAAGAGGGAAGAGATGTTCTTTACCACAAGACCTTTGTGGTATTACATGGGCTTGCTTCCTGCATTTTGATATTTCTATCTGCAACCTCCAGTTCCCCTGGACCACAGATTCCTATCAGCCCTCAAAATCTGCCAGAGATGACTGTGCTGTCACCTACAGTCATTACAAAGGAGAGGTTTCACAGTGATACACTGCTGCAGCTCACTTACCCTGGCTTCCCAGATCACCTGTCTCCAGCTGGGGCTGGGGAACAACAGCTTTATATCACTCTGATTTAGGGCTGTGTTAAATGTATTTGGAAGACATTTGACTATTTAGTTAGAAGCCAGACTTTCCACTTCTAGATGAAAACTTGATCTCTCTTAAGACCCCACGCAGAAAGCTTGGATGGGTGGAGGGAGCTCCCCACTAGGAAACAACACGGACATTTTAAACTTCTCTGTAAGCCCTGAGCGGGAGAGGAACATACAGACCATGCTGAACTGCAGCAGAGGACAAAGCCTGTAAATGGGGCAGGCTGTTGCTGAAGGAGGAGGTACTGGCCTGTGAAAAAGCCAGAAAAAACTCAGAACATAAGACATACCTCTGACAAGGTGGTCTTACACACAGCTGCCTACTTAATTTTTAGTTCTGACAGAAACGAGATTGCTTGGTGGTTATTTCCCATGCTATGTGTATGAAACAGAAAATGTAGTGAACTATGGCTTAGGGCTGCTGAGGAAGGGTTGGTGTTTTGTTAGTATTAAGTATGATTGCATAAACAGGTCTGAAACTGAAGGCTGTGCTAGGAAAAGAGTAAAACAAAGTGAAATAAAAACAAAAATACTGCCATGAGCTGCACAGCAAGACAGAAAGTGTTATGTTCAAAAAGTTGAGGAAATCAGCTTCCTCCACTTCTTCCAATTCTTTAGAACTGACTATAACACTGAATTAAAGTTATTCTACTTAACAAAAGTACAGAACATTGCTGCTTCTCCAAGCACAGCATTTGCAGTGCCATCATCATTGCTGAAACACAACATTAATGATAAGCTAAGCCCCTGTTACAGGTCTTTCAGCTGCTCTTAAACCTCATCTGTTTTCAGGAGCAATCTGCTCATCTTTGACACCCCAAAATGGCAGAAATCAGTGTGTTATTATGCTGTAAGAACAACTGGAAAGCAAAGTCTTGATAAGAAAACTATAACCTTCCTTTATGTCCACAACTTTGCCTTCCACAAAATGTAATTTAAAGAGAGAATTTAAGAACTTTATCTTGGAAATGCTCCTCCCTCCAGGCAGATTTAGCTCACATTGCTAGATTCTGCCACTGAGGAAATATTAGGAAAAAAATAAAGGAACAATAGGAAGACCCAACATTGACTGCAATGGTAGAAAAGTGTTTACATCTGAGAAATAGACCTGTAAGGGCCACACAGGGAGAAATATATTTATACTTAATAATTACGAATGCAAAAAGCAAACCAGAGAACTGTAGCAAAACACTTGCTGTAAATAACTTCCAAAATTTTTGAGAAAGATGGTTGAAATGGGGAATAAAGTGCATGGTTAGGGAAGCAGTAATGGATATTCAGAAAATAACACAAAGTTTCAAAAGGTTTTTAAAATCTGTGAGTGTAGCTCTCCTTTCACTCCTACTCAGGCAATCTTGCCTCAGTCTGGCACCTGGGTTAGTCGGGCCCAAACTTTATCCCGGGATAGACAGGGATAAGGCAAGGAAGTCAGTAAAAGAGTGTGTGAGGCTAAATCTTGACCAGAAAGGTTAATACTTCCACCACTTTTTTAAGTTACAGAACTGCAGATTTTCACTTCTGTGATTTGTGATTCATCTTATAAAGCATAAATTTACATTTCACCGTATGTACTTTGTTCTCCCACAATGAACCTACAAGGTTTTTTATAGCTTTTCATTATGCTAACAGTATGCTTCCAGAAGAAAATTGATTTACCTTTTTCTTCCACGAATTAGAGAAAATCACAACTCTGCTGTTCACCTAAATGAAGGTGAGTTTTTATTCAGCAAAATGAGTGTGTTGACCTACCCAGGCCTGGGCTCCAGACAAGAACAGAGTAGAATACATACAAAATGACACAAAAATCCCCTCTGGAACTGTATTTTGTACCTGAGGTAGCACTGCTGGTCCTTGTCCTGCCAACCTCTGCAAGGAGCTGACCTGAGGAACCTTAATGGGCACTGCAGTGATAGTTCCCAAAGTCTGTTGGAAGAAAAACAGTTGAACACAGCTTAAAACACTTGCACAGCTTCCCCACACCCTTACGAATACATTTGGGACACTAAGAGTAAGCAAATTATGTTTCTGTAATACAAAGTCAAGTACACACAAGTTTCCCCCCTGCCTAAAAATGTCTGTTTCTGTTTAGTGCTGACTTTTCACCTCTCTGCAGTGATTCAGATATCTATAGATGTACGCTTACGCGTCCTGTTGTAGACAGCAGGAATGGCAGCTCTTTTTCAAGCCTCACCCACAGAGGCTCTTAAAATACTAGATCTCGGATGTAAATAACGTGTACTTCATTTTCTCCATTAAAAAGGACAGACAGCTTATAAATTTAAGATCGGGCCATAGGTCTAAAGAACACAGCAAAGTTTTCCCCTGCAGCCTCTTTCATTCCTTCATCCCCGATGACAGTTCCTATTTTGGTTCGCTGGCCAACGTTCTCAAGGCAAGGTTTTATAACTTCCATGTGACATTTCTTAATTGCTGTTGGGACGACACGGCAATATAAGCAAACAGATGATTGTCACTGTAACAGCCAGACACACTTTGTCACTGATCACAAAAACTTCTCAGGCTGCTAGAAACAGCTAACACGGAAAGAAAAACGGGTTCAGCTGAATTTCTCTAACTCCCCTCAAAACAAAAGTATCAGATCACAGCCAGTAAGATAAAGTATGCCAATATTACCCCAGTCTGGTAACAAAATTTGTCAATAGAAGGGAAACTATAATGTAATCAGCTCAAGGAGAAACTGTGTCAAGTCCATGCCGATATGTTCTCCTCAGACCTCAGCAACAGAGTGGTGAAACAGTCTGTTTCATTCGAACTACGGTGTCTGATAAGAATATCATGCATTTTCATGTAGAGTATTTTTAATAAACTTGTCCTACAGAGTTTATATTTTTAACTCTGCTACTCCTCTGGAGACATATGGGGGTGTGATGTTATATACTTAGCAAAGATTAAAATTTGCATAAGATTTGCCTGAGCTAAACAACAAGGAGAGCTGTACAGTTATAAACACGCAAGGCAATTTTTCCTCAGTACTCGTGGATTATCACACCCTGGATTATCCATGGAAAAATACACTCCATTAAAATTCTGTCTTGAGCCAAGGGCGGGGAGGCAGGAAGAAAGCAGCATTTCCACTCATGGATGCCAGAACAAGCAAGTTCATAGACTCCTAGCATGATCTGGGTTGGAAGGGACCTTAAAGCTCATCTGGTTCCAACCCCCTGCCATGAGCAGGGACCCCTTCCACCAGCCCAGGGTGCTCAGAGCTCCATCCAACCTGGCCTTGAACCCTGCCGGGGAGGGGGCAGCCACAGCTTCCCTGGGCAGCCTGGGCCAGGGCCTCACCACCCTCATGGGGAAGAATTTCTTTCTTATGTCTACTCTAAATCTACCCTCTTTCAGCTTGAAGCCATTACCCTCGTCCTATCACTACATGGTCTTGTAAAAACTCCCTCTCCAGCTTTCTTGTAGGCCCCCTTTAAGTACTGAAATGCTGCAATAAGGCCTCCCTGGAGCCTTTTCTCCTCCAGGCTGAACAGCCCCAGCTCTCTCAGCCTGTCCTCACAGGAGAGGTGCTCCAGCCCTCGGATCATTTTTGTGGCCTCCTCTGGACCTGCTCCAACAGGTCCATGTCCTTCCTGTGCTGGGGGCTCCAGAGCTGGACGCAGGACTCCAGGTGGAGTCTCAGAAGAGCAGAGCAGAGGGGCAGAATCCCCTCCCTCGATCTGCTGGCCATGCTGCTTTTGATGCAGCCCAGGAGCTGTATCTTCCTGCAGAAGTAAAGGTAATGGCAGCAGTGAGAGGAACAGAAGGAGGTATTTCCACTGCAGTTGTCCTTATAGGGTGACACATGGAATAAAAAAAAAAATGGGAAGGATACTAAAAACTATCTTCATGAATTACTTTTTTGGCCTATCTATAATATAACAGCTCACACATCGAGAAGGATAACGTGACGAATTCCTGCTGTCTGGAGAGGAGGAGAACTTGAGCTGGCACCTGCTGCTATTGCCACTTCTTAGACATATCCCAACTTCTGGCTTTACATTAGGATGAACTAAAATTAATTCAGCCTGGTTATTTGCTTTTTAAGGTGAATACCAAAGTGAGCTTTCCAACCCATACTAGAGGAACTGAAAGTTTACCACAACTATGATCTACATTTTTCCTCCATCCCAACACCGCTTATATATGGAATGGGAATTCTTTCACAATGCAGTGAAGCCTGAGTTTTCCCTGGAAACATCAGGAGCACCACAACTTGTCCTGGGCTGCACATATTTCCCCTACAGAAGGTTAAAACAAGTTCTTTCTTCTGGAAGGTCGTGCTTAAAGTGTGGCTGCACCTCTTGTCATTTTGATATACCCTACCTCTGACCTTGAAAACACACATTCTAATACTCCTGTCCCTACCGACACCGAGTGAAATTGGGAACTGATTACAAAGATAAGAATCGAATCACTCAGAAGTTAGATAAGATACAGTTATCAATTGGTAGGATGCACAAAAACTCCATGTCTGAGCAACAAATCTCTTTTCTTGTTCTACTTCAAATGCCAATCACAAGAAAAGAAGACAAGCAGCTAGCCCGGCCTAGAACAGAATGCCTCTGTCCGGCGAGCAAGAAGCTCATCTCCGTCCCTGGGTGCATCGCTGGGCCGATTCCCTTCAAAACACTGAACCATTGAGCCAAAAGGAATGGGAACAAGAGAAGAAACAAGAAACCGTACAAAACTGCTCTGCACTGGTCTCTTGGCTTCACTTCAAGGCAAAGCCAGGAGGTGCTGTCTGTGGGTACCACAGAACTGAACCATCACCGGTTCTGTCACTGCAGTCTCAAAAAATTAGTCAGATTTATTTTCCTGAAGTAGCAGTGCTCCAGCTGAGAGAACAAAAACAAATTATAGCATTCTTAGGTTATAAAATTCTCAGTGACAAAGATGCAGCCTCCTATTTACAAATGGCTTTATAGTGAGGATCTGTTATTTAATATTCAAGAAAACAATCTCCGTATAAAATTCATATGGCCAAAAGAAAATTCAGAACTTTAATCGCACATTACTAACAGCACTATAGTATGTTCAGAGACAGAGATATCTAGGAATCTGTTTTACTTTTCACTATGTACACTGTCTTGTTATTGTTTCCGAGCTTGAGCAATAAATAGTTCAAGTCTTTATATCAGCAGAATTCAATGACAAACGTCTGTACTTTTCCTGTAACACATCTCATCTGTTATCTCAGCGTACTTCACCTAGGTCGGTATTATCGTGCCTGTTTTAGTGATGAAAAAAATCGAGATTTTGAGAAGTAAAACAATGTTGTGAGGGCTACTCCGTTGTGCAGGTGGAAATGCGAGCCAGACTTCTTACTTCCAGTGTCTCACCCATCTGTCGATGTAGAGTCACATCTGAGTCGCCTCATTTTTAGGTCAGATTTTAATGATCAGACCAGGACGTCTCCATGATGATGGGCAAAAGAGCTGAAGTATAAAACAGAGGGAACTGCAGCTGTAGTCTCTGCAATGAAGGTGCAGGTGCTCGAATGGATGGCTGGGCACTTTGGCTCTGGGTACATCTTTCAGCACATTTCAGAGTACGGCTTTGTTCCAGTTTAAGTGGTAAATAAAACAGCAGATAAAACCACTTGCCTGGCAAATATAAACATCCTTATCTGATGTTCTTGGCCAGGCAATGAGAACTGGACACACTCCCCATGGCTCAAGCCATAAGAGGACGAATACTGCTCACACTCACCTTAACACTTCAGTCCTAGCTGCGTCTGCAGCTCAAGCCCACGGTCTGCAAAAGCTGAGCGATCAAGATGCCTCCCACTCAAGAAAGGAAATAAACTTTTTTTCCTCCTGTTAACAGTGCTGCCTGTTTGCACTCACAAACTGTCCAGGCTTGCCACGGTGAGCCTGGTGGATCAAAGACTCGTCACTTACTAATTCCACACTATCATTTTAATCGATGTGGGGCTTTTTTTTTTTCCTCCTTCCTTTTTCCCATTTTGTCCAAAGAGCAAGCTGGTGCACATTCTTATAAACCCTTAATTAACAAGCTGAAAAGACATTTTTCTGGCAATGCCTGACCTTTAAGCACTTTGTATGAATTTATCGATACCAGCAGAAACAATAATTTAAAAGGTTATTTTATGACTGCCGAATAGTTTATGGCAGCACTTTTGTCAAGATAAATGAGTTTCTTATTTCTACATTTACAGCTCTAAGCATTTTAATAAAAAAGGTCCATAAAAGTCAAAGATATCTCCAAATCTCTCCTCTATCTAAGTCTACTTGGGCTTTTCTGGTGACCCCCTGAAACACCTACAGCGAAGATGGAGCACTGAAATGGGCAGCAATGGGGGAAAGTGAAGAGCCAAATTTCAGTCCGCCTCAGAATTGTTTTGATTTGATTGTATGCATTTAAGCCAGATTTACTATCTTTATACTGAGATTTTTTTTCAAATTAAAACAAATTCATTGGGTGTACTTCCTACTGTCTAATTCACAAAACTTTACATCCAGCAGCATTTATTATCCCAGACAAGCATCTGGGAGCTTATGACCCCTTGCTACCTCCTACCTTCAGCACCAGCCCCGGCCCTGGACTGGAACAGGAACCTCAGCCACTGCAGGAGTTAATGGCTAATGAACGCATATGGCTGCAACACAGACAACTTCCAGACCCCTGTCTTCAGCGACCTATACAGAGCAGACAAGTATCTGGCATGTCAGGGACACCTTTTTTCCTTGAGCAACCCACAAATGCCCTCGGACAGGAACACAGCAGGCCCACTGCGTAGGTGACCTGCAATCTCAGTTATTCAGTAAATGTCATCCAGTAGCATGCTCCCCAGGGTCACACTTTGAATTGCAAAAACCGGTGACGAGATGCAGATGAAATAATCTTTTCCAGTGGCCAGTTTACTCACTAAGAAAATAATAATGATAAGAATTCCAAAAAAAAGAAAACCCAACCCAGCAGCCCCAAAACAGAAGGACACACATGTAAGCAAAAGAAAACGAAAAATTTAGAAGACATTGCTAAGTGCAGTTAAAAAACACTTCTCACCCTCTATTCTTCTATTAATACTCAACAGAATTGTAACTGTTTGCTCTATTTTCTCCTCCTACGCTTATCCTGCACTAAATCAACACCATCCCTAGATAAAGGCTCTCAGAGACAACTGACGAGTAGAAGTGTGGGGACAGTGGCAAGCAGAAGACATAAAAAGTGAAACAAAGAACTACGGCACGGACAGAGAATAAGGATTCAAAGGATGAAGGCTAGCGATGGTCAGGGGATAAAAGGCTGCTGAGGCAGAAATGAGGATGAGATTTACACTGTCGACGATAAGACTAAGGGGCATGCATTCTGTTTCCTGCTATTTTGTTATGACTTCTTTAGTCAGTGTCTGAGTTTTCAAATCCATCACATGCACGTTTGTGATTTTAGTAAACTTCTGCATTTCAGCCCAGGATGACTATATATATATATATATATATGTATATACACACCTATATATATATATACACATACCTACAGATATGTATCTCTACTATATTGAAAGATACTTACATTTTACTCAGTTTGGGTAAATGTATTTGTCAGACCATGGCTACGTGCGCTGTGAATGACAAACTCCTTTCCCCCCAGCTGGGTGCACGAACAAACGCTTAGGACCTGTTCCCACGAACTCACTGTTGATCCTGGGTACACGAGCAGTTTCGGGGCAGGTCACAGACGTCAGACTGCTAGGGGACACAACTCGCCGCCCACTCCAGAATTACACCAGTACAGATAAAATCACTGAAGTCAGTCACTGAAGAGAACCAGACTCGATGAACAACAGCAGGTTAAAAAGCCCCATACTTCAAAAGCCTGCCACTACAGCACGGTACCAAAATAAATGCCTAACTCGGGAACATGCGGGTTTGTTGTATCTGAGCAGAGCAGTTCAATTATTTGAGTTCATCTGACATTGCAGCGCTATATTATTTGCAAACTACTTTATACTGACATCAATACCACAGCACAAATATTGTGTTCCTAGAATGTACTATAGAAACGCTAATCTTTTTCTTTTTAAAGTACATATGCATCTCTCTAAGATCTAGGCCTTCTTCGTGTTGCAAATAAGACACCGAAGCTATTAAAAAAATGTTTTTGTCTGTTATGTGTTCAATATTGGCAACAACAGTTTTACAGAATGGATTTTTAATGTGGTAGTGACAGGGGAACAGATTGCTATGGCAACAGCAAAGATGAAAATTCTTAACCTGAATGGATCGTCACTGAAGTAATTGCAGGGGTTTTTTTACCCATTCTACATCCATTTTACAACTTGAATGCTGCATTCAACCTTGAGCTTGCTTTATATAAATGCCAAGCACTGTATGCAACCTCCAAGTTCGTTTGACTTTAAACTTGCTGCACCTTACCTCAATAATCCAGGGTAGTTGCTGTCCTCCAGCTAACCTAAGCATCTGCATGCTATTATTTTTCCCTGTAGTCCACCAGTAGAAGCACTCTGTGCTTGGATATAACTTTGAGGCTCCTGCAAGATGTGTACGATACATATCTTTTCTTTCCTTCTAGACTTAACTTCTATAAAAATATGTGGACATCCTTATTCATTTTCAAAATATAGTGAAATCACTGTGCGTGGTATTTCTAAGAAACTGGTGGAATAATGGCATATTTCAGTTTCGCACTCCAACTGTATCCCAAAGAGACTGCACTTCAGACACATCTCTTGTGCAAACACTAACTTCATTGGCATTTCAGAGATATTTAAAGACTTCTCTTCCAGCTTTTAAAAGTGTTTCTTTTCCCCACTTCCTTCATCTTTACTCAGAATTCATTAATCATGCTCTTGTATGCACATCTATTATTGTTACGAAGTAGGCAATCAGAAACACAGTAAGTCCTGTTGCTTTTTAAAAATATCTGTATTTTTGAAACCATCCTTTCTTTGGGCACTGAAAATACCATTTAAACCAACCCTCATTATGGCACGTGAACGAGGGCTCGAACTACACCAGCTGCTTTTGCACTGAGAGAGCCTACAACTGCTCTCACTGCCGGCCACAAGGCCCAGCGCTGGGGTGGCAACGAGCAGCAGGAGCCAAGCTGCCACGTTAAATTCCAAAACTGCTCTGAAAACCACGGTGAGACCAAATTCTTCATTGCTGCGAGGTATTGGTACTCACCCCTTCCAACACCATGCATCTGCAAGGAAACCCACAGTACTGTCCAAGCTCATGAGGGTATCGGAGCAGCACATGCAGAGATAAAGCAGACAGTTTTCTGCTTTTACCTTGGCTCTTCGGCTTCTCAGACCATCATCTAATTTATCTCTGCTTTCACCACCACTCTCAGACTTTGCAGACCGCTCTCTCTACTTCCTGCCACTTGCACATTCCCATCTGAGTAAACTCAAAAATACAAACTCAGTTTGAACACCTTGTGGGTATGTATCCTGGCACAGCAAAAACACGCTGAATAAAGTTCATGAGTTTCCCTGGCTCAGAAATCCCACTGGTTAATGACACTGGAGGATAGATAGCTGTACCAAATACCCATTGTTAAACACAGCTTCCATCACATTATTTACTGGCCAGGGGTTTTTTAAGGCATCATTTTTTTTATCAAAGGAAACAGTCCAGATTTCTCCACAGTCACACATATCACACTCTATATTTCTGAATTAAAAAAAAAAAAGAAAGAGAAAACTAAAAGAAAGTTTGGCTATGTGAACTGCATTAGCATGCACATACCTGTCCTGTGATTTGAAGCTTTCTTCAGAAATCATATTCAATTAATTAAGTCTCCACTTCCTGCAGAAACGGGTATAGTCTGAGTTGCAACACCACCACTCCGCAGCTGTGATCACACCTATAGTCCTTGCTCAGCTGATTCATAAAAGGTTTGCCATTTAACTACTAAACTGTTCCAGGCTGATGTTGTTTTTAATGACTAATGTCTTCAAATTACTTCTTCTCTCTTCACAGTCTGCAGAAACGTTTCTGAGTAAAGGGGAACAGCCTGCACAGCGTGTCACACCACACAGCTTCCAGCCGCTCCCTCGAGTGAGTCCAAGCGTGAGTGAACGTCTCCACCAGAGCCCCAGCAGCTGCTGGAGCTCCGCTCCTCTGCCCCCGCTGCAGGGCAGGGGGATTGGGGGAGGGAAAAAGCAGGCAAGGGGAGGAAAAATAAAGGGGGGGATGACCATCATTCCTTAGTGACTCAGGAATCCTCACCTATCAGAACTGCCCATGTAGCCTACTAGCAGCTACTGAAAAATTGTCTTCCAAATCATTCCACCCTGGCACCCATAGGGCTCCGAGCTGCTTCTGCAGTTCTTGCTCTGAGTTTTTAGAACACGAGGGAGGTGACAGCCTGAGACAACCTAATTGCTCACTCGCTGCCACACAGTCCCTTTTGTCAGGCCCTGAGCTGAGCTAATTCAGCTTGCTAACCCGGATAAAGAAAGTTTTCTGCTAGTTGAATTAGCTTAGGAAAGTATCCAACAAGCAACAGAATCAAGGCAAAGGACAAAGCACTGGTTCTTAGCTGATGGGGGAGGGAGGGGAAGGCAAAACCCACAAAAGCAGGGGAACAAAAAAATGGAATGATAGTTCCAACCTTTCTGGAGAAAGGAAGCTATTGGATCAGTTCAGCCATAATAGCTAGATGTTGTTATCAAAAATAACTTCCTTGAGCACAGAACTTGGCGAAAGAACTGAAGACTTTGCCTGAATTCCATATAAAGTGTGCATAAATATGACCGATATTAAAAATCTACTGTTATTATAATTAATTTTAAAAAAAGAAGCAATGGCTTCCCCAGGAGACATTAATTTGAATGTGCAGAACAACCCATAAGCTTGCTTTATTCTTTTTTAGGCAGACTACTCAGCAATATTGAACCACTTGTCTATCAACAAAACCCAGTGGAAAATACTGCTTTATTGCAGCATGGCTGAATTACCACTACTATTGAATTCTTAACTCTGGTATTCCACAGTTCCAGGATCGCAGGGGTGAAAAATCGTTGCGGATATTGCTACATAGATGCCGCCTTCTAATTAAAAGAAAACACTGAAATACAGCAACACCTGATTTAGTTTTGGAAGGTGATAAACTCTATTCACTTACAAATGTAATTGATTCTTTGATGATACAAATAGAAACGTTGATCTTTTCTGTTGATTTGTTCAGACAGTAACAGGATTTGGCAAATTTATGCTTATATAAATAAAATAATAAATATATACATAAGATACATATATGGATGTGAATACCCAAACACATGCTTCAGAACACATGGTAATATATTACACATAATACTTTTCCAGAGTTGTAAATATACCAAAGTGAGCACCAGTGTTTCCCTACAATGACAGAGCCAGGAAATCTTACTTTCTAAGTAGAAAATCTCTTCTTCCTGAGATTCTGCATTAATATGAGTGCTAGCAGAACTAGTCTTGTAAACACCAAAGTCAGCAAAGGTTCCTTTGTCTCCGAGCCTAGAAGTTTCTGGAGTGCAGAAATTATGAGCAGAAAACCAGACAAAAATCAAACCACAGCTCTAGTCTACTATCTAGCCTGTGTGACTTTTTCTGGCTCCTACTTAGGATGTTTCATCCTGCTAGTCCCAGATAAACCTGACCACTGGAACATCTTCCAAGGTTCTAGTAGGCTGAGTTTCAGCAAAAGCCCAAAAGTGTCTTTGTCCAACCTAGCTCCAGCTAAAAAGTTCAAAATCACCTTCTCAATGACCCCCACACAGCTGCTGTCAAGCCTTAAAGACAGTAAAATCCTCACGTGCTTCAGATTTAACCATTAATGTTCTCTGGACACCTGAAGGTTTGCTTCTCCACAAGCCTGGAAACCACCTTTGAGGTACCTAAAACCGAATCCACAAATGCACGAAGGTCTTGCATAGTACCATATCCAGCTCTTAGGTGCCTTACTGCAGTTCTTAATGAGGCACCCAAGTTTCCCTGTGTATCCAAAGAGTATGACGGGGCACCTTGGGAAGCAATTTGCAAGCCAGCACCCTAGGCCAGAAGATAGATGTCTAGATAGATGTGTTCAATAGGAGTGTTTTACTGCATTACTGACTCCAGACCTTGGTATTTTGCTTTGAAAAAGGAGACCTGTTTCATTCCCACTGGTATTTACCTCCCTAAGCCCCCTCCTGGAGACTAATCCGTGCTCAACCATTTTCATTCAAACAGACTCCAAGAAAGCTGTGCTTTCTTTTCTTCCTCCTTCCCATCTTTCCCTTCAACCAGATTCTCAGGAGTTCAGTCACCTGCTGTGGAGAAGGAAGATTTCAGTTCCTACGCTCACACCTGGTTCTGTAAGCCATTCAACTACCAGAACATACTGGGGAGAAAGACTCTTCTTCCAAGCTTTTCTGCTAAACCAGTCAGTGAAAGAAGAGAGAACGTGGTCTCCTGGACCAGCGGCTGGAGAATGCTTCGGGAAAAAGACAATCAACAATTCCAAACAATCCTTCCACCACCTTGTTGTTCAACCCTGTTGACACAGCTGTTCTTGCAATGCAAACATTTTGGCGCACAGGGAATATGATTAGTAGAAACAGAGGCATTTATGGATTTCATCTGGGTCCAGACTTGATAGCTACTAAGCAGAGTTTGAGGATCCAAGTTTTGAACTCCGGACAGCTAGGTGCACTTCAACACCGAACTGCTTCCAAAGATCTAGTCTAAATATCTTTTGCTAGAAATCGAAGACATGCTGAGAAAACATGTCCTGTGTTTTCAGCTTGCGTGCTTTGCAAATTGGACAGCGCAACAATAATGTCTTCATAAAGGCAGAACCACGAACCGCTGCGAGTCTTCACTCAGCTCAGTGAAGGTCTGTGCACATATCCGTACAGACATCACTGCAGAGATCACGACTTCGAATCAGTCATTCCCGGAGTTACAAGGGGGAAAATTGTTTGCTTGCTTCTTTTTTAATTGGATGATGGTGTCTTAAATCCAAAATGACTGCCAGGAAGATACAAAGAGAACTGTACTACCTGAAACTTCTAAGAATTTTTCAGACTGACAGGCTCTTCTTCAAACCGGGTTATTTATATCATGCCATCGACCCAAAAAGCAAAATATTGGTAAGGGATGCTACTCAGGTCTTCAGTTATCTTCTGCTTGCAGACATGAAAGTTCTGTATAGTCTACACCCTGACACTATATATTGAAAAATCATAAAAATTAGGATGCACAGGTCACAAAGATGCAGGGGGAAGGTTGTGCGTAAAGTTCTCTTTGAAAGGAAATGTAGTAATAATAATAATAATTAATGGCATACATACTAAGCCTATTGTATTGTAATTAGGAAAATGGTTAGAGACGTGCTAGTAATGTAATCTTGTAGATTAACTCTGCTGGTAGAAATCTAGCTTCATTATACTTCAGTGAAGATACTCCAAATTCACACATTTGAAAATGCCCATAAAATTTGTTGAGTAATACCTTGTTATTAAGAAGACCTATAAACTTAAACTTCTTGAAGGACATCATGCATATCAAGATATAGGTTGATTCTGGTTCTGTGTAGTAACTTCTAAATTCAGAAACAATTTCTGAGCTCAAGCTAGAGGAACCAGAGTTTGAGCTCACACCCCTCAAGACTTGAGAACAAACTGTGAACACTCTGAGCCATCATAGCGGTGGTTCAAAGCCACTTACTCTGGCTTTAAAGCCCACATTAAGAACACAGATATAGCAGAAACCTGAAGCTTTTTATCTTCTCGTACTTCTTAAGGAGCTGGGGCATTTCTTTTTCCAGCAATACTAACAAATGTGGTGTCTAATCTCCCGCATAACAAGAAATCAAGTCGACAGAATGTAGATTATTGGCTTATATTTTGAAAAGACAAGTGCAGGGGAAAATTAATATAGTAATGTTTCACTTTGAAGAAAATATCGTGAAATCAGTGAATGGGGTGGTGGGATTTTATTGGAGCAAATGCTAAGCAATTACCTCATACAGTCTTTTAAAATCATACCTTGTAGTATCCATGCCAAATTTCTGCAATGTTCTCATTACTACTATGCTAAAATAGCTATCTTTCAAAAATATTTTAGTATACTGATTCTTTAAAGAGAAACGAACATTGCATTAAATTAAACAAGGCTGACTTCTGTCTTCATTTTACACCTGCCAGGACAGTAAACGTTTAAGGTAAGACCCTTAAATCATCATTACCACTTCAGCAAACTCCAGGAAACGCAATGTTGCTTAAATCTCGCGAAAGCTGTCACGCGCTTTCCGGTATTAGCTATTCAATCACTGCTAGTTCAGTGATCTTGTTCGTAAAAATGAGCTTACCTCCAATCCAGCCAGTCTCATTGTTTGATTCAGCGAGGGATACAACCATCAAATTGTTTGTAATACCGCAATCCATCACTATACGTGCAAATCTGATGACACAGTCACTGAACTGGAGTCTTCAGAAATTCAAAGACAAGCAACAGGCCAAACAGAGGTCTATAATAACGATCTCACCGAGGGAAAAAACCCGAACAGTTGTACCCATTAACTAACGGTCTTACAGAAAAGCAGTGGGGACACGTTCTTGCTGTCACTGGTCAAATCTCCAAGGACAACATTTTGCCAAAGAATTAGAATAATCAGAAAGATTAAGACCCCAGCACAGAAAAGCAGGTAAATACAAACTCAGTTACAAGCACCCAGTTAATCCTACTGAAGACGTGAATCATACACATGTTAAACTCAGGGTTATGCCCAAATGACGGATAAACTTAAACTTGTTTTCCGAAATTACTGATAATGAAGCCTGATTCAATGACAGCAACAAAAAGAATGTTGGTTTGTCTTACCTTGCCTAGTACCCAGCTTATTTTGAAAGGGTCTATGTTTCGGTTTTCATAATGCTAAAAATCCAAGTCAAATGCAAGTCCTTCCACTCAGAAGGCAAAAACGAGACTCGAGACTACAACACACCTTCTGCACAAGAATTATCTGCACTGAAGGAACATCAAGCCCAAGAGTGATTTAAAAGCAGTGAAAGAAGAAACAGGCTCATGATAAATAAAAGTTAGTAACTAGTCTTTTCCCACCCATACACACACTTATCGGTATCCAAAACACACGATATAGCTGTTAACAGGCACCCGCCAACACTCTGTCCTTGTCGCTGATGGAAATTGAAATATAACTGTCCTGCCATTCAGCTGTTCTCTAAAATTAGAGATGAACAAATCTGGGTAAATTTGGATCAGCTCACTTTCTGACTCATTATCCTGCAAGTTCGCAGTCCTTCCCACGTCACACAGAAAAGGCCACCGAATGTAATACCAGCTCTCTCACCCTTATGAGGCACTGCACACAGTCACAGCAAGGAATACAAAAATCTAGCGTTGAACAACAGGAAAGCCATACAAACAGTTCCGACATAACAGCAGAACAGCGCTTACGTGCTGAAATCTGCATTCAGAGAGCCAAATCTTTAACTGGTGGGAACTCGGAGAACTCCACCATTCTGAGCACAACTCTCCAGCTGCCTAGGCAGTGAGGCTCTGCCCTTCCAAACAGGAATATCTCCACCGACAGATTTTTTTCTCTCTCTCCCCCACATACACAAACACTTCTAACTGCTTATTGCGTAGCAATTTACCTTGAATTTTTATAAAATGTCTGTGATGTGAGGAAAAGATAACAACTAAACCCTAACATCAGTAAGTGCTAATAAATATTAATATAACATAAGCACCACTTTTATTGCAATGTGAAACCAGTTTATTACCCGCAGACGAAATCAAATTGCTGCCTTTATTACTGTCATGAATGTCTTCTAAGATATTTCTATTTACTCCTCGAGCATTCATCAGCACTCTGTATTTACAGCATCTAGTCTCTCTCCCTCTCCCTCTCTCCCCCCCACTTATACATAAAAAAAATCTAAAAGCAGTATTTTCTGACACAGTTTTCCAATTAATTTACATATAGACACAAATGCACTCTATGAGATTCGTAGCAGACCAACTGCCAAATCCCGACACAGTTGTAACACCGACAGGAAATCTTCTCCTGCTTGTATCTGCAATGTGAACATTGAAAGCAGATAAATACAGAGTGTGCAGTCTGGTATCAAACACTCAAATTCCTCCAAATTATTCAACTGCCCCACGAACTCTACAGATAATGGAAAAAACCCACCTTTTGACGATAAACAGAACTAAGATGTTTGGCGACATTCCAAAGCCTTTCATTTCCTAAAGTGGTGCCTTTTATTAAAGTAACAGCACATGTAGAATAAGTGCATGTTTTTATGCATCCTGTAATTTAGAAAACCTAAGAGACTATTTCCCCGCCTCAAAGCTGATCATCTTTCATTACTACAAACTGCACTTCAGGTTTGAGTCACGCAGCCCTCACATTTTCTATCCATCCCCTTGCATTCTCGCTCCCCCGTGTTAAATAGAACTAACTTGAAAATTCTGACATTTCCAAGAGCGCTTGCCTGGTAATTTCCGTGCGGCACAGACAGCCTCCAATTACAATGAAATGGCTACAGTATATTACCATTTTTAGAACATTCTTTGGTTTTCTGAAGTGAATCAAAGCTCTCCATGGGAGCTACTCCGATCAGCGTCAAAACAATCATGTGCTGTAAAGTCTCAGCATTAGAACAAGGCACTCGGAACTTTGCTTACACGGACGATATATAGGCATGTATAAAAATATCACAGAAACTTCCATAAGGGGACTGCCTCTATATTCCTACATTTTAAGACTTCTCTTATTAGGAAGTTAAAATAGCTCCCAAGAAAAGGCATGAATTCAAGCAATCGCGTTTCCCTCCTCTAACCCGGTCTCTTTTGTCTGGTTCCCTATACACAGGCCAATTAATTACTTCTGGCTATAAAGACCTAGATATACAAACAGGCTGAGAGCTCCGTCCTTCTGCTGCACTCTCAGGAATCATCAACAACATGAAACTGGTTTTAGTTGATCTCCTTCTGCTTGTGCTCCTCGGTGGAGACTCCTCCCAGACACTCGCAGGAGACAAACCCGTTCCATAAACGCTGAAGCAGCACATCCATACCTACACCCCATTTCACGTGAAGCTGCAGAGGGGATGTTCAGGGACACGAAGGTTGCAGAGGACAGAACCATAGTACCTGCTCCAAAATCGGGACTTGCCATGGTTTCCTGGTCGTTTCAGTTCTTGCAGCGTGGTGTTTGTTCGCCAGTCCCCACGGAAGCAAATTTGGAAGGGTTGCTCCCAGCCTCTCCCAACACCAGCCATCAGACAGGCAGTGTAAGGCCACCTCTGCTTCTCCGTTCCCGCTGAATACTCCACCGGCTTCACTGGAAATTTGTGGCGATGTAAGGAATACCGTGTTGGTCCTAATCAGGTTTTATTCAGCTGCTGAGAGTCTTTATTCAGTCTTTGATACCAGTGGGTGTTTGACCCTATTGTAGACCAAATGAAAATGCAGATTGAGAACAGCAGAATGCCAGGCACTTTAGAGGGATTGACCATATACGCACGTCTGGGATATTTAAAGGGAAGTCATTTATAATCAGGAAGCATAAGTGCTTATTCCGAATCTGACATTTAAATACCCCATCAACAGCAACCAGCATTGCAAGATGGTTTAATTAACCTGAAAGGATGTAATTTTATGCTATTTAGCAAGAAATACAAATTTTAAAGTGCTTTTACGCAGTACATATCAGAGTAGTATGGCCAAATCCTGCTGTTAGCTACCCATATTAAATATGGAGTAAATTCATGTACCTCCCTTAATAAACCTGAAATTAAGATGGTGTAAATACAAGCAGAATCTGTCACACATACTCTATAATCCATTTCCTAAAATTACCATGCTCTTTACAACATTCTAATGGTAGAGTTAAAAGTTGGTAAAGCTCCAGTGACAGAATGGATCACTGGATGGTGCGTGGGGCTGTGAATCCTTGGGGTTCCCCCTCTCCTTGACTTCTTCTTTATTATTATTCTTAATTTAGTTTGGCTGAGCCACCTCTCCTCTTCGACATTTACAAGTATCTCCCGAAAAGCTATCAAAGGATGATCCAGGAGACTGAATACGTGATATTGAACCCTTTGAGGTCCAAAACTAAATGAATCCAATGTCTTCACCGTACTCGTACTCACAGTGTGGCTGACATCCTTCAGAAAGCCTGAGAGGTGTGGTCCACCGGACAAACAGCGGGACTGTGATGGATGAATCTGGGCTTTCTGCTGCTGCGTGACCCCACAAGTCAACTTCAGCTCTCTGCACTCTGGTTCCCTCACAAATTTTGCCTTGCCTGCTTGCACGACATGCACTTTAGCAGACGCTCCCTCCAACAGCTATGCCTTTAGTGTCTGCCATGGAGACCAGACAGGAAGGCTAATCAAGTAGTTAATATGCTAATAAGACTCTGCCTCAACTCTCTGCTCTATCAGGGGACCTGTGTGCCCCCAGGCAAGACACTTGGTCCTAGGTACCACAAGTAGAATTTCCAGAGGAATTTAGGACAGGGAACACTTCAGAGAATCTCGGTCTCCACCTCTGCCTGTCATAATCTTTGCAAAGTTCTTGACACAAAATTCCCTATCTACGCTACTGTTCTTCACAGCAGATCCCACAAGTGGGATCCCAGAGAAGTATTTGGTCCTTCAGAGCTCTCTGCAGGTTCCTCTTAACACTGTCTAGTAGGACCACACTTCACAATTCCTCTGTCTACAATAACTCTGGTTTACGAACCCTCTGGTTTATGAACCCATGGGCATGATGGCACCAGCAGTAGCACAACAACCTCATCCTTGGGCCTGCCTGTTCAGAATCTCCCTGCCACAGGCTTTCTATGCAGTTCTCTCCTGTACAGTTATTTCTCATAGAACACTGTTACCACACCAAGTTGCCCTCACAAACTGGCAGAAGCAGGTAAGTCAGAGTGTTAATTTGGCCCTGGCAGGAGACTCAGCTCCTGCTTCGCATTTGAGGAGATTGTAAAGAACAGCACAATTTGGGGAAAGTCAGTAGGAACTGTCACCCACACAGAGCAATCACTTGTCTGCTCCAGGAGAGACATCCAGAAACCAGCACACTGCCAGATAAAATGAAGTTCAAGTAAGCCCTCAACTAAACTCTTCAACATCTTGAAACTCACGAGCCATTGCTGATCAGCTCATACCTCGAGAAAGATGTAACTGTTGTGATGGTAAGACCAGAAGCCATGGGCTCCAGAAATGCAACGACTTTTTTTGGTACTTTACAGACAGCCTGGTATACTTCTGATGCCAACAAGACTGCCGGTCTTCCTGTAGATTGCCAAAATGACCATGGTAGTCATAATCCATAACGCAATGTCTTCATTTTTCCCCTCCCCTAGACCTGTGCAGAGCCTCTGGATCTTTCTTTCGCCCCTCCTTGCTCACTAGTTCTCATTTGTGCCTGCATCTTGCACACTGAGATCAACGTGGATGCTGAAGACTGCGCAGCAGACCACGGAGTAAGTATGAGGGAGATCGGTAAAGAGCTATGGCAAGAGCTAAAGCAAAGGCCGTAGCATGCTCCAAGGACTTGTGGGACGGGTCTTGTTCCCAAGGATGCTGTGGGCAGCATGGACGTGTCTGAGGCATTCTCACAACGACTGCAACGGCCAGTGGTGTGGCTGCCAGTACAGAGATCCTGCCTAAGGCAGCCCTGTGAAGAAGCACAAACAGATCCTTTACTTCTCAGTTTTCCAACAGCAAAATGTGGAATAATAGCACCTTAGTCATAACAACTCCATATTGTGAGGATAAATTTGTCGCCATGTACTCAGACACTGTGGTAACATGGATCATAGAAAAAAGCTATATATAGCCACAGATACCAATACAGATGAATATATCTATGAATAAACCTCTAAGTACTACTGCAATACAAATAATAAATAAAAGTCAAAAAGACTAGGTCATACACGCAGGTGGATTTCCAGTTATGGAGGCAGCACTTTTACAGAGAGCAGTGGAGCACATTAAGTGGGATGGTGAAGAGAAAGGTAATAAATCATTCTACAAATAAATTATTCTGAAAAATGGCCATCACAGACAGAGGTATGTTCTTAAACTTCTGGAATGCAGTTTTTTCTAGTACACTGAATATACAGGTGGCTAAGAAGTATATACGAGCAACCTCTTACATGTATAAAAACCACTCTTTCCTGAAAAAAAACGGATACCCATGTAGCCTGCTCAATCTAGACACGGATACAAGTAGTTCTTTGAGCTGTGGAGTTCATGAAGCATTGGGGGAGAACAGTTTACTATCTTGCCAAGAATTCATAACACTGAAAATCCTCATACTCTATTTCACTTTGAAATAACCTCCCTGTATAGAGAAGCCCCCAGACACAACAGCACATGTGCACGGGGAAGCTCGCCAAACTGTTCTCCAGCTGACCCAGGAATACACGTGTCGGCAGGAAAGCACGGAGAGGAGCAGGAGGCAGATTTTATGCTCTGGCCTGTGGAGTCCTGATGGCCAGCGAGTCAGTGCCTTGCTAAGCCGCTTCCCAAGAGCCGCACAGAGCCTCACACCAGGATCACAGACAAGAGACAGCTCTTCTGTCACAGCAGTATCCAAACGGTCCTGCACCTAGTATCTGCTTCACATTTTAGAAGCCCCTGGGACTTAGGGTAGGTGGCCAGGGCACACACGTTACACGACAGGTATATACAGAGAATACTGTTTATGTTGACAAGGTGAGAGCCAGTTCTGGCAGCCCTCTCATTCCAGGGTCACGGGTAACTTCTAAGCCAGCAACAGCGGGCTGCGCAGAGACAGCCAAGCTACCCGCAGACGACATCTCTCTGGAACTATGGAAGTGGAGCTGCCTGAGGGGCAAAGGTGACCTTGAGCAGCACCCAGGGTACCGCTCCCAGGACCCTGGCCACCTCTGCAGAGCCACTCTGCGACGCATTTCTGTGCAGCAACTTGGTGTGTCTGGATCCTGGTGCTTCACGGCCCGGTGCAGACACATCGTTCCAGTGCTTTTTTCTTTCACTACAGCTCCTGAAAAGCAGCCAAGGGGTCTGGCAGCTGCATGCCCCTCTCTCTGCTTGTTCTCCCACTAGCTGGCTGATCAAACTGTCTTTCAGACGGCCAAAGGGCTTTCTGCTTTCCCCAAACTAGGTTCTGGGATGCCTGCTGGCCCTCGGTTTTGCTATGTAGAAGAGAATGAGGAGGTAGCAGAGGGGCATTTTCTTTACCCAGTACATCGTTCCAGCACAGCAGATGGGACTTTGTCCTTCAGCGAAGCAACCTCAGATCCTGCTTTCCGTCAGGAAATGGTGGCTAGCATAGGAAATAGCAAATACCACACAAATACAGTTACAATAAAAATATAATTGGAGAAGTTTATATGAAAATCTCTTTATACCAAGAGTACTTTGTAGGTACAGGCATGCTGATATTCTACAACTATCCCGTAGCTCTAGGGCATTCTCTATACAAAATAGCAATAGCTATTCTCTGAAGGCAAAGCACTCCGAGCGTGCAGACAGCACACGCCGGCAAAATTCAGCTTATGCCAGCAAAATTCCGCTTTTGCCAACATAACTTGCTCCAGCTCATCCAAATGAAACTCTTAAGCTTCAGTTCTCTAAGCAGGAGAAGGAGCTGCACTCGTGACGTCCCTGCACGTACACTGTGATCAGTGCACCTCCATCAGTTCTGTCCTCATACGCCGGACTGACACGGAAAGGCTGCCAAGGAACAGTGCGGATCCAGCGCTAGTTTCTGGAGCTCACAATTTCCAGTGCTTACAGATCTCAATCGTTGTTAATATCGCAACGTTTCCTGCCTCTAATAAAAGATGTGATAAATAGCTAAACAATCCTCCAGTATCTGCTACACATGTATTTATTTAGATACTTTTTAATGCAGATATGGCTTCCATTACAGCCAACAACATTTCAAAATCCCTTTAAAAATCTGCTGGGTAAACAACAGCCTAAAATGAAACCGCTGACACGCAGCTCCCCAAATAAAAATTCTGTAACAAACTTACATTTAATCCTATCTATATTAGAAAGCTCTGTATTTAGATTATAGTGCTTGATGTCCTATTTTTTTCTGCCGAGTTTAATTTAGCATTTCATTCTTCCTTTTAGATACCACTTAAGATGACCGTATACGTATCCTGATCCCCTTAAATGCTTTCGAGCAGAAACCACTGTTCAGAAACTCGTAACATTACATTTCATGCCTCTGCCCTTTGCCTCACTTTGCAGATGCAGAGCAATAGGCTACACTACACCAGTAATCTCATTTCCTACTATCAGCTTGCCACCTTAACCCAGTTTGCAGAAGGCTGTCGTTATCCCCTATCTCACAAACTTCATAAAATTTAGCAGCAAAAAATACTTTTCCGAGCCAGAAGAATGCCACAAAAAAAAAAAAAAAGAGTAAACGCTGATTAATAAATGTCAACAATGAAATTTCCCTCCAGCACTCGAGTGCTAATAGCTAAGGTGTTACTGCAATTGATTTGTAATCCCCACTCTGGGAACAATCAAGGATACTGAGCATGAAGCAAGAATAGATTTTTTTTTCCACTGGACCAGAAAAAGAAACCTTGCAAAACAAATTTAATTTGGGTAGAAGAGTGATAATTAACATGCAATCCAGCACTGAGCTTCCTGACAGCTTACGACCAAAGGTCAGCTTGCACTTTTTTACATTTACAGTTCAATATTTCTAATTGTTTTTATCCGTGCCTGCTGACTGTTCTCAAAAGATGAAACCACTATAGTTGTTGGCTTCGGAAACTTACCATTGCTCAGCTGCTTCTTCATAAATTACTCCCATAATTGGAGATATTAAAACCCAAAACTACAGTTGTTGAAAACTTGCAATGTGAAGACATTGCTAAAGAAAAACACTGGACCCTCTTCCCCTAGCAAAACCAAGGCAAAGCCCAAATGCTGGACAACATCCCCATGCTATTCCAGTAACAGCAAGCTTCTGCTTACAATGAAGCTGCTCTTTGCGAGAGAAGTTGTAACGCCAGGGCAAACACTGTTCCAGCTTTGAGAGAACGCGGAACAGAAACACGCGCACCAGCCTCGGCGCTTTGCTCCAGCGCGTTGCAACGCACTGCTGACCGCCGCACGTCGAGGGACGGGGACGGTGGGAGTGGGACCCATTCGCCCTTCTGAAAAGACAAATGAGAGCACCACAGGTAACTCAACAGCACGCCGGGGTGGGTCCAAGGCCTTGCTGGACTTGTCGATGCCGAAGGAGGACTTGCTCGGACTCGTGTGTCAAGCACCAAAGAGTTAACAAAATGGAGGGGTTTGACTTCCACAACGAGCTTTGCTGATCTGACCAGACAGAAGGAAGGGGTGATGGCCCACCACCATCAGCTAAGTGACACCTGGGGCGATGAGATGGACACACAGCCAGACCTTGCTTCAGTCAGAACACGGAAGGCCTCCCGTAGGCACGTATTCAGCTCCCCGCCCCGAGGGCATGCCGAACCGCTGAGTCCCGCTTCTGACGACACAACGCGCTCTGCCAAGAGCCAACTCACACGTAATAAAGGATTTAGTCCCACCTCACCAAGATCTGCCAAAGATTTATTAAAAGTATAAAAACTGGCACTTGAAAACCCTCTTTTGGACGAGGAGCCAAACGAAAACTTAACCGATGGGCCGGTCAACGGGCCTGAACCTCTCTTCTTTCCCCCCAAGAAGGGACGCCTTTTTGGTAAGAGTCGCGCCTCCGACTTTGTCAGACGTATCCCCAGGAAAATATCACCAACTAAAGCACTGAACTATTAACTTGAGCTGAATTTTTGTAGACGGTGGATTTATGAATGGCGATCCCGAATCCGTGATACCTGATGCCGGAACAACTCACCCATGGGTTCAACTTTGCCAGGCTGTTTCAGCGAAGGTCCCTGGCAGCACAGTTCACCCCTTAGACACGAACCGCTGACCAAGTCTGGGACCAGGAGTGGCTTCAGCCTCACCGAGGCTCCTCTCTGAGAAGGGGTTTGGAAAGCAAGGGGGTCCGGAGCGTGGCCAGCAGGGTAAGGGAGGTTCTCCTGCCCCATCTGCTCTGCCCTGGTGAGGCCCCATCTGCAGTGCTGTGTCCAGTGCTGGGCTCCCCAGTTCAAGAAAGATGAGGAGCTACTGGAGAGAGTCCAGCGGAGGGCTGCGAGGATGAGGAGGGGACTGGAGCATCTCTCCTACGAGGAG